>CESP01133782.1_pt1 | contig 22612 bp, 19 predicted proteins | sample 531211 | NCBI WGS metagenome assembly CESP01 (sample SAMEA2622074, study PRJEB7988) | marine metagenome | biome: marine biome (ENVO:00000447); feature: surface water layer (ENVO:00002042); material: "saline water (ENVO:00002010), including plankton (ENVO:xxxxxxxx)" | depth 5 m | reverse complement strand
ATCTCCATGACTTCGCCTGCACGCAATTGCTGAAGAGGATTTAGCCTCGGCAATCGCCCTTTTTGGGTGAGTTTTATATAATCCAGAAGAGCACCTGCTGCCGAAATTTCTGCTCGGGTAAACAAACCAAAAGCCTCCAACGAGGCAACCTTATAAGCTACTTCTAGCTGGCGGCGCCCATTCTGACTATCAAATCGTACAGAGGATATCGGCACCACCCTAGCGCAGGCATCCTCTAGAGATTTTAATAAGACCGAATTCGCTTCTAGATGTTCCGGTATCAGCAATTCATTAGGTTCGATTCTTGCTATAACAGATGTTAACGAACCTGCTGTTACTTCCTGTACAAAGAAGCTACCCGTTGATATGTCGAGCCAAGAGAGGCCAAAAACACTCTGCACTTCCCCGAGAGCGGCAATAAAATTATGTTTTCCTGACTCTAAAAGAGCTTCTTCGGTTAAAGTTCCAGACGTAACAATTCGAACAACTTCCCTTTGCACTACTGACTTCGAGCCGCGCTTTTTAGCTTCATCCGGATTTTCGGTTTGTTCACAAACCGCAACACGAAAACCTTTCCTAATCAAACGCGCAAGATAAGTTTCAGCAGTATGAACGGGAACACCGCACATTGGTATATCGGCACCTCTGTGCTTTCCACGCTTAGTAAGTGTTATATCTAATGCAATCGATGCATTAACTGCATCATCGAAAAAAAGCTCGTAGAAATCACCCATGCGATAAAATAATAAACTATCAGGGTGGGCACTTTTTATCGTTAAATATTGTGCCATCATTGGTGTTGGTTCCAAATCTTTATTCGAATTTTTTTTGTGTTTTTTCATTCTGTTTTTAGATCTGTCCTCATTAATTACTGAGATATGTTTACCGATGCTACCTTGACCCATTGATAATGGGACATCTGCAGTCAGTCAGTCAAACGCTTGCGCCGAAGCAGCATTACCATCACAGTGCAAGTTATAAAGGTCGAAGAGGAAAAACTCGTCATGGATAGAAAGAAAGAAAAAGCACCAGTGGCTGAAAAATTGACTACGAATAAAGCTTCGATATCGAACCTCGAGCGAGAAGCTTTAGCTCTTCACGCCGGGCCACCACCCGGAAAATTATCAATCCAACCACTGAAATCCATAACCACTCAACGGGATTTATCCCTCGCATATTCTCCCGGGGTAGCAGCCCCTTGCCTAAAAATTGCAAAAAATGAAGACAGCGCATTTGATTATACCAACAAAGGCAACATGGTTGCAGTGATCTCTAACGGAACTGCAGTATTAGGACTAGGTGATCTAGGAGCCTTAGGGGCAAAGCCTGTGATGGAAGGCAAATGTGTCTTGTTTAAACGATTCGCCGATATCGATGCGGTAGATTTAGAAGTTGACACATCAAACATCGATCAATTTGTTAATTGCGTTCGCTATCTCGGACCCGGGTTTGGTGGCATAAACCTCGAGGATATTGCAGCTCCCGCCTGCTTCGTAATAGAGGAACGATTGCGTGAGCTCATGGACATCCCAATTTTTCATGACGATCAGCATGGAACTGCAGTAATAGCTGCTGCTGGATTAATCAATGCCTTAGAAATAACAGGTCGAAAACTCACTACGCCAAAAGTTGTAGTGAATGGAGCCGGGGCAGCAGCAATTGCATCCCTTGATCTCTTTTTGGCGATGGGACTTCCACGCGATAATATAATTTTGTGTGACTCAAATGGTGTTGTTTATCAAGGTCGAGAAGAGGGGATGAACCAGTGGAAGTCTGCATATGCAGCAACTACTAAAGCTCGCTCCTTGGAGGAGGCTATGATGGGTGCAGACATATTCTTCGGTGTATCTGTAGGAAATGCGGTCACAAAAAAAATGATTCAATCCATGGCCAACGCGCCTATAATTTTTGCACTAGCTAACCCTAACCCTGAAATAACTCCGGAAGATGCAAGATCAGTGCGCGATGATGCCATTATCGCTACAGGCCGCTCGGATTATGCTAATCAAATAAACAATGTTCTCGGTTTTCCATATATATTTCGCGGTGCGCTTGATGTACGGGCGAGGAGAATAAATAATGAAATGAAGATTGCGGCAGCACAAGCGCTTGCAAAACTCGCACGTGAAGATGTACCGGATGAAGTTGCGGAAGCATATTCAGGACAAAGACTAACCTTTGGGCCAGATTATATTATTCCAACCCCGTTCGATCCTCGTTTGATAACTGCCGTGCCACCAGCAGTAGCCGAAGCCGCTACAGCAACTGGTGTCTCCAGAATAAAAATACCTGACGCAGAAATTTATCGCCTATCACTAGCTGAGCGCATGGATCCAACGGTGGGTCGACTGCACACTATTTTCGAGGCGGTAAAACGTAACCCTCGAAGGATTGTTTTTGCTGAGGGAGAAGAACAGCCGGTGATCAGGGCAGCGCTTACCTTTCGTAACGCTGGATATGGAACACCAATCCTAATTGGACGCGAAGATCTCATTAAAGAAAAAATAAAAACACTCGGCCTACCAGGCGCTGACAAATTAGAGATCCACAATGCAAAGTTATCAAAAAACAATGCAAGATATACAAACTACCTTTACACCCGACTACAAAGACGGGGACATCTTCGGCGCGACTGCCAAAGAATGGTGGTAACAGATAGGAATATTTTCGCAGCATGTATGATTGCAAATGGCGATGCAGACGGCATGGTTACAGGTCTTACGCGAAATGCACCAAAAAGTTGGAACGATGTACTTCGCGCTATTGATATAAAAAAAGGCAAAGCACTTTTTGGTTTATCGATTGTCACAGTTAGAGATCGTACCGTATTTATAGCCGATACGATTGTAAACGAAACGCCTTCAGCCCAACAACTTGCAGAAATTGCGGCCCAGGCAGCAGAACGGGCTCGAGCAATGGGACATGATCCACGAGTTGCACTGGTCTCACACTCCAGTTTTGGTGGAAGAGAGAGTGAACGAATTGATGTTATTCGCGCGGCAGTAAATATATTAGACCGTAAGAAAGTAAGCTTTAGCTACGAAGGTGAAATATCCGTAAACACAGCTCTGGACCCGTCAATGAATGATGTTTACCCTTTTAATCGCTTAAAAAGTCCTGCTAACGTATTAATTATGCCCGATCTTTTTTCAGCTTCAATTTCATCCCGCATTCTTCAAAAACTTGCAGGGGCTAATGTGATAGGTCCTATGTTGGTTGGTCTGGATAAACCAGTTCAAATAGCCCGCTTAGACGCTGGGGTTTCAGATATCGTAACCAACGCTGTGCTAGCTGCATATGACTCTTTAAACTAAAATATCAACATAGTAATCCTATTTTATTAAAGTAATGGTTCATTAATGCATCTAACTCCTGTGCAAACCACACTTTTGGTTATTTTTCTAATGGCCCTTATAGTTCTTCTAATTTTTGTTGAATCAATCAGTTTTATATTTCTTGCCATAACCCTTGCGACAATATTAACAACAGGATTTCTTATTTACTGTTTTACAAAAGATATCATCGAACTGAAATTATTTGTTGAAAATTTACAAAGCAACCCAAATACTCCTCGTCCCATAATTACTTTTCGCAAAGTATTTTCTCCTTTATTTAACAGTATTCGCAAGACGATTGACAACGTGACTGCCTTGGACAAGAAAAATGCAAACCCAGGTTTAGTTTCGCCATTAGAATTAGATCGACTGCCAAATCCTTTATTGATTTTAGATAACACGCGGCTAATCATTCATGCCAACTTGGCTGCACATGATATGCTTGGTAGCTCACTTGTAGAACGGGATCTCGCGGCTGTAATACGCAACCCAAATGTACTTCTAGCCGTCGATGATGTTCTAGCAGGAAGTCGAACAACCGCTGAAATTGAGTTTGATTTTACAATACCCGTTAAGCGTAACTTGGGTGCACGAATTTCAGCTATAAATTCGGAAAACAATAACAAATTTTGTGCAATTATCTCCCTATATGATATCACTGAAATTAAACGCATGGAGTCAATGCGATCTGATTTTATTGCAAATATAAGCCACGAGTTGCGGACTCCAATTTCAGTGTTATTAGGAAGTCTCCACACGTTGCGGGGCCATGCTCGCGGAGATACATCGGCGCAAGAAAAATTTTTCGAACTTATGGAACATCAAGCAAAAAAGATGTCTCATTTAGTGGATGATTTGCTGTCACTCTCACGAATCGAAATGAATGAACATGCAGCACCTAACCAAATAATAGATATAAATGAAATCATAAATGAAATCATTAACACGCTCTCTCTCGCTGCGGAGCATAAATCTATAAATATAAAAATGACAAACCTAGGAAAGTTCAAAGATATTCCGGGGGACAGAAACGATCTGTTAATGGCGTTTCAAAACCTATTAGACAATGCCATAAAATACAGTCAAGAAAACTCAGAAATTGTAATTACAGCAACAAAAATTAATGACAGGGATTTGCCTTTTTTATCAGACCGCAAGATGGACTACGCTGCTATATCAATTCAAGACTTTGGAATTGGAATTGACCCAGAACACATTCCTCGACTAACAGAGAGATTTTACCGAATAGACGCAAAGGATTCCCTTCAGCGCGGAGGTACAGGGCTCGGACTAGCGATAGTCAAACATGCCATAAATAGACATCGTGGATTTTTAGATATCAAAAGTATGCAAGGGACTGGAAGCATATTCACAATATACCTGCCCTTAGAACAGGAAAATGTACCTTCTTAATTGCAGTTGATAAGCTCTATTCATGTAAACCCTGTCAAACACCACAACCCCTTAGACAAGGTTATTCTTAAGCTTAATGTAATAAAACTTTAATAAAACTTTAATAAAAACTTAATAGATCATGTCTATATTGCAATCGTTAAAGTTAGTTTCCCTAAACACTAGATAATCGGGATTAAATCAAAACAGTTTTGAGAGGACAACAATGACTTATAAAACAATTCCTATTTTATTTGCAGTTTTTTGTGTGATGATAACCGCTGCAAGCGCGCGTGATCAAATCAGAGTTGTAGGTTCATCGACAGTGTTTCCATTTTCCACCGCAGTCGCAGAAAATTTCGGACGAATAACAAAATTTAAGACACCAGTAATCGAATCAACTGGCACTGGGGGTGGAGCAAAACTATTTTGCTCGGGACTAGGAACAAGGCATCCAGATATAACTAATGCATCACGCCGTATAAAACGATCCGAGATAAACCGCTGCGCAAAAAATGGTATTTCAAAAATAATTGAGATACAATTTGGTTTCGATGGAATTGTCATAGCAAATACAAAGTCAGGGGGAAAAATAGATCTTGACATGCGCCATGTATTTCTTGCGCTAGCGAAAAAAGTGCCGATTGATGCCGAGGGAAAGAAACTGGTATCAAATCCACATAAAAGGTGGAGCGATATAGATCCATCTCTTCCAAATATTAAAATTGAAGTTCTTGGCCCACCTCCGACTTCTGGTACCCGTGACGCGTTTGTTGAACTCGCCATGGAGGGTGGTTGTAAAACTTTCAAGACAATAAAAGCTATGAAAAAAAGGAACAAAAAAAAATATAAAGCACTATGTCACGGAATTCGCGAAGATGGGGTTTTCATCGATGCAGGAGAAAATGATAATCTCATAGTGCAAAAACTTAATGCCAACCCAAATGCATTTGGAATTTTCGGGTTCAGTTTTCTGGATCAAAATTCAGACAGTGTAAAAGGAGCTTCTATTAATGGGATTGCACCAACCTTTGAAAATATAACCTCTGGAAAATACAAAATTTCTCGATCCTTGTATTTTTATATCAAGAAAGCACATATAGGCGTTATTCCCGGGTTGAGAGATTTCGTTAAAGAGTTTACTAGTGAAAAAAGTTTTGGTGACGAGGGGTATCTAGTGGATAAAGGTTTGATTCCACTTTCTAAAGAAAAGCGCGAAAAAGCGCGTTCAACCATTGAAACATTGAAAGAACTCTCAATGCAAGAACAAACACAAGGTAGCTAATAACCATGCGGTTGAGGGCAAATCTTGACCGCATGGTTATTTTTGTAAAGCAAAAAAATAATGATCAACGGATTTATCATCAGTGTTATAGTTCTCCTGATACTTATCAGTTTTATAGCTGGTCGGCGGCGTGCCATATCTGTTGTAGATGGAAAAGTGAACTTGTTGAAGTCTCTTCCTCAACACTATGGCCTTTACCTAGCTATATGGACTGGACTGCCAGCTATCTTTCTATTTGCAATGTGGAGTATTTTACAGCCTGTCTTTTTAGAAACGCTGATAACAACGTCGCTGCCTGATTCGCAAAGAGACATAGACCCGCAAACCGTAGAACTATTAGTTAGTAAGATCTTGAACATGGCTAATAATGGTTTTGTCAATGAATATCATGATCCCACCACAAAAATTTTAGCTGAGAGATTAGTGAATTGGCGAGAATTAGGAGATGCGGCGTTGCTGTCATCTGTTATCACGATTTCTGTAATATTAGGTTTCTGGTCTTACACCCACATAAAATCAAAATTTCAAGCTAGAAACTACGTGGAGAAAGTTATTCAGTTATTTTTTATGGGCGCTTCGCTTGTTGCTATTTTTACAACATTTGGAATTGTACTATCGTTAGTTTTCGAGACGATTAGATTCTTTGAAAAAATACCAGTAAATGATTTTTTATTCGGACTAGAATGGAGCCCTCAAACTGCACTCAGGGGCGACCAAGTGGCAAGCGAGGGATCTTTCGGCGCTGTTCCAATATTCATAGGCACACTGCTTGTCACGTTAATTGCGATGGCTGTAGCTGCACCAATTGGATTAATGTCCGCGATCTACCTGTCTGAATATGCTCCAAGAAAATTACGTGACATTCTTAAACCTGGATTAGAAATATTAGCTGGTGTCCCTACCGTTGTTTATGGTTTTTTTGCAGCCCTTACTGTTGCTCCATTCATAAGGGAAGTCGGAAATTATATCGGAATTGAAATTGCTTCGGAAAGCGCATTAGCTGCTGGATTAGTAATGGGAATCATGATTATTCCATTCGTTTCTTCCTTGTCAGATGACATTATAAATGCGGTGCCGCAAACATTAAGGGATGGCTCTTATGCGTTGGGAGCAACACAATATGAGACAATAAGAAAAGTGGTTGTTCCAGCTGCGTTTCCAGGGATTATTGGAGGTGTGCTTTTAGCGGTGAGCCGAGCAATCGGCGAAACCATGATCGTTGTTATGGCAGCGGGGATGGCCGCAAATTTAACTGCAAACCCACTTGAGGCCGTTACAACCGTCACCGTGCAGATTGTTACTCTTCTTGTGGGGGACCAGGAGTTTGATAGTGCGAAGACCCTATCTGCATTCGCATTGGGCCTAACATTATTTATGATAACGTTAGTATTGAATGTAATTGCTTTACATATTGTTAGAAAATATAGAGAGAAATATGACTAACACTCTATTAAAAGGTTTCCCAATAAAAGAGGGGGAACGAACTGAGACAATTTCCAAAAGAAGAGAGCGCCGTTATGCTGCAGAAAAAAGATTCAAGATTCTTGGAATACTCTCGATTTTAGTTGCTATTTCTACACTCTTTCTTCTCATTGGGAATATGATCAACAAGGGTTTTTCTGCTTTCAAACAAACGTATCTAGAACTCTCCATCTCTCTACCCGAAAACAAATTCCCTAATGAAAAACAGATTAGTCCAAATGTAATTTCCGAATTGAATTTCAAAAGTTTTCTTAAAAGGGCGCTTTTGAAAAAATTTCCAGAAATTAAATCTCGTAGAGATAAACGGTTGCTTTATAAGTTAATTAGTAGCGGCGCTACGTTTGACTTACAGGATGCTGTCTTTGAGAATCCTAAACTACTAGGAAAAACTATCACTACTTTAGCGATCGCATCCGATGATGTAGATCAATATATAAAAGGAAATATCACCGCTAATAATCAGGGTAGAATCACGATCAAGCAGTCTAAGTGGATAGACAAATTGGTCGATGATGGAGTTATCAATCAAAAATTTAATTTGAAATTTTTTACGAATGGCGACTCACGCGAACCAGAATTAGCTGGGATTTTAGGAGCCACAATTGGGTCTTTGCTAACTATGCTTGTTGCTCTAGCCTTAGCTTTTCCTCTTGGAGTTGCAGCAGCAATTTACTTAGAGGAATTTGCGCCTAAGAATCGATGGACAGATCTAGTTGAAGTAAATATTAGCAATCTAGCGGCAGTTCCTTCTATAGTGTTTGGTCTTCTTGGTCTGGCTGTTTTCCTAGGCTTTTTCGGAATGCATCGCTCCGCCCCTTTAGTCGGCGGTGTTGTGTTAGCCCTAATGACATTGCCAACTGTTATAATAGCCAGCAGAGCCGCATTAGGATCTGTCCCTCCCTCAATTCGTGAGGCTGCGACAGGAATTGGAGCATCGCCGATGCAAGTTGTTCTGCATCACGTTCTACCTCTAGCAATTCCAGGAATTCTTACAGGGACCATCATAGGTGCTGCTAGAGCATTAGGTGAAACAGCACCACTTTTAATGATCGGGATGGTTGCCTTTATAGTAGACATACCCCAGGGGATCAATGACTCGGCAACAGCTCTTCCTGTTCAGATATTTCTCTGGGCTGACAGCCCAGAACGGGCTTTCGTAGAAAAAACTGCAGCGGCAACCCTTGTGCTTCTTACTGTTTTAATAATTATGAATTTGGGCGCAGTTTTATTAAGAAAAAAATTTGAAAGAAGATGGTAGTTACTTTGTTATAGTAATTCGAGTTTACACAAATGATTTTATCATTTACGAGAAATAATTATGGTCGCGACAAAAAACGATAATCAAATAAAGATGTCGGCTCGCAAAGTCTGTGTCTCCTACAGTGGAAAACAAGCGTTATTCAATGTGGATCTTGATATTCTTCATCAAAGCGTTACAGCCCTGATCGGTCCATCCGGTTGCGGCAAATCAACCTTTCTCCGTTGTTTGAACAGGATGAATGATTCCATAGAGGGATGTATTTTTCATGGAAGTGTTCGAATTGATGGGAAAGATATATATGATCCAAAACTCGATGTTGTTGAGTTGCGTGCCCGCATCGGTATGGTATTTCAAAAACCCAACCCTTTTCCTAAATCAATTTACGATAACATTGCCTATGGACCTCAAATACATGGATTAGCAAAGGACAAAAGTGAGTTAGAAGAGATTGTGCATACATCGCTTGAAAAAGCTGGGCTTTTAAAAGAGGTAAAAGATCGATTGCAAGAGCCTGGAACTGGGCTATCTGGTGGCCAACAACAACGTTTGTGCATTGCGCGTGCAATAGCAGTAAGCCCAGAAGTTATTCTTATGGACGAACCTTGTTCAGCACTAGATCCAATAGCAACGGCACATGTTGAAGAGTTAATCGATGAATTGCGAGATAATTTCACCATTGTAATAGTCACACATAATATGCAGCAGGCGGCCCGTGTATCGCAAAACACAGCATTTTTTCATCTTGGAAATTTGGTAGAGTATGGAGCTACTGAAACAATATTTACTAGCCCACAGGACGAAAGAACCCAAGGTTATATCACTGGTCGGTTTGGATAATACTGATTATTTAGACTCTTTGTAGGAGGATTTTAATGTCCAGAAACCATATTGTGAAATCTTATGATGAAGAGATTAAAAAGCTTAATAATTCTATCATAGAATTAGGCGGTTTAGTTGAAGAGCAAGTTGAACGCGCCATTAAAGCAATCGTCGAGAGGGATACTAATCTTGCCTATAAGACCATCGATGATGATGATAAAATAGACGATTTAAATTATGAAATAGATAATCAAGCTGTAAGACTCCTAGCACTTCGCCAACCAATGGCGCAAGATCTTAGAAATATAGTGGCTACCTTTAAATTATCTTCGGATCTAGAGCGAATTGGAGATCACGCAACAGGCATCGCAAGACGTTCTATACCTCTATCCGAGGACAAACCAATTCAGCCCATTCATGTCATACCACGAATGGGAAAATTGACTATGACTATGATGAAAAACTGTATTGACGCATATATTGAACAGAATTCTGAAAAAGCAGAACGCGTATGGAATGCCGATAAAGAAGTAGATGAAATGTACGTGAGTTTATTTCGTGAGTTACTAACCTACATGATGGAAGATGCTCACCACATAAGTGCATGCTCTCATGTACTCTTTATTGCAAAAAATATTGAAAGAATTGGAGACCATGTAACTAATATATGTGAGACAATTTATTACATGGTAGAAGGCGAACGCATGCAACAACAGCGCATTCGTCAGACAAAATCAGATCGTCTTCTAACCGACAGCATCACTGAAAAATGAAACCAACGATTTTAGCAGTTGAAGATGAAACTGCCCTGATAAGTTTACTTCGCTATAATCTCGAACATGAAGGATTTAATGTGCTCTCGGCTTTGGATGGTAAAGAATGTCTACTTGCTTTAACAAAGCACCAAATAAACTTAATACTTCTTGATTGGATGCTTCCAGATATCTCCGGAATTGAAATCTGTCGGAAAATTAGACGCCATTCTGCAAAAAAAGATATTCCCATAATAATGCTTACGGCCAGATCTGAGGAAGCTGACAAAGTGCACGGTTTGAATTCTGGAGCAGATGATTATCTATCAAAACCGTTTTCATACTCTGAACTAGTAGCGCGAATAAATGCTTTATTGCGGCGAGTCCAGACCATTTCAATGGACAAATTACTTAGTTTTCAGGATGTCGAAATGGATATTACTACTCATAAAGTAGTGCGCAACTCAGTTCAGCTAAAACTTGGCCCAATAGAATTCAATCTGTTGAAACATTTTATGGAAAATCCTGGTCGTGTGTATTCTCGCCAACAACTTATTGATTTTGTTTGGGGTCAGGATATTTACATCGATGAGAGAACAATTGACGTCCATATACGCAGACTTAGAAAGGGTATGAATTTTGATGGTCAACAAAATAATCTTATACGTACTGTAAGATCTGTAGGATACTCGCTTGATTTAGCGGAAGGTTAATTTGATGAAAATAAAAACGCTATATCATAATGATTTTACATGGAGGTCTTATACTGTTTTATCCATAACAGAAGTAGCAAACCAGGTATTGCTAGAAAGCTAGTACCAAGGAAAAACCAGACCCAGCCAAGGGAATCTACCAGCCACCCGGAGAGCATAGCCATCAATGTTCTGCCAAAGGCTACCAGTGATGTCAGTAGCGCAAATTGGGTGCCTGTAAAAGACTTACTACACAATGCAGAAAGATATGCAACTAAAGCTGTTGAACCCAAACCCCCGGCAAAATTGTCAAAACCAATCGCCATTCCGAGTACATAAATATCTGGTCCAACATATGCTAAAAATGAAAAAAGAATATTCGTTAAGGCCTGAAATATACCCCCTACTAACAGGGAAAGCCAGATCCCTAACCAGGCCACCAATACACCCCCAAGAATTACACCAGTGATTGTTGCTAAAACCCCAAAAACCTTCGTAACGCTTGCAATCTCTAGTGCTGTAAATCCGATTCGATCAAAAAATGGATTAGCCATTGCTCCAGCAATCGCATCGCCGTATTTATAAAGCAATATAAACATCAGAACAAAAACAATTCCAGGCCGCTGCGCCAGATCAGCTAATGGCTCCAAGAAAGTGTTCTTTAACGTCTGCCTCAAATGCAAATTTTCTTTTTTTTTATTTTTACTCTTATATTCCAGCAGTAATTTGGGCTCTTTCGCCAAAAGAACAGCTAGTATTCCCACAGTGACCATTGCACCCATTATAGTGTAAATCCAGAACCAGCTTAAAATTGATGAGAGAGCAATCGATCCAGCACCTGCTACTAAAAGCCCAGCACGATAGCCGATTTGCGTTGAAGCTGCACCAGCCCCTTGTTCCACTTCAGATAAGATTTCAATTCTATAAGCATCAACCACTATATCTTGACTAGCCGATATAAAAGCTAATACAAAAGCCATGATCGCCATGTAAACCAACCCCTGACGAGGATCACTAGCACCTAAAGATATAATTGCAATAATGAGCAAAACTTGAGTTAGAAGAATCCAACCGCGACGCCGACCAAAAAATTTTGTTAGAATCGGTAATTGAAGGCCATCAAGAACAGGAGCCCATAAAAACTTCAGGGAATAAGGAATAGAGACTGCTACCAACCCACCGATAGCAGAAAGCGAAATCCCTTCGCGGGAGAGCCAAAATGAAAGGGTCGAGAACCCAAGCAGCAGAGGCAAACCGCTCGAAAATCCCATTAGCAAAATTACAACTTGGCGGCGATCTGCGTATACAATCATCGCCTTTTTTAACCCAGTTAAATTCAAGAGATTTACGAACATTTAAATTGCCAAAAAAATATCAAGATTTTTATACCTTTATCCATGGATTGAGCTGATTGTTGAAGAATGTTGATATTTTCTTTAATTCGCCCGTTTGATTATTTAAATCCTTTCTTAAAAAGTAATTCTTTTAAAGATACTTCAGGACGAGCTCCGTAATGACTGATAATTTCTGCCGCACACATCGCTCCAAGTCGGCCACAATTTTCCAAACTGTAATTGTGGGTAATCCCAAATAGGAAACCTGCAGCAAACAAATCCCCAGCTCCTGTTGTATCAATAATATGTTCAACCGGGTCAACTCCAACAGGTATAGTATCTGAGTCTGTTAATATTACAGCACCAGCTTCCCCCCGCGTAAGCGCCGCGATTTTGCATTTGCCACGCAGCTTTTGAAGCGCAGATTCAAAATTATCAACCTCGAACAAGGATTTAATTTCAACCTCATTAGCAAACAATATATCAACATGGTCACGTACAAATTTTAAAAATTCCATTCTATGGCGGTCTACGCAAAAACCATCAGAGAGGGAAAGAGAAACCATGCGACCAGCTTTGTGCGAAACCTCGGCGGCATATTTAAAGGCTTTTTTTGCTTCAGGCGGGTCGAAAAGGTAGCCTTCAAGATAAGTGATCTTGGAAGAACCAATTAGCTGCACATCAATATCCTTTGGGCCTAAAGATACAGATGCCCCAAGATACGTTGACATAGTCCGTTGTGCATCTGGCGTAACAATTATCAAACAACGCGCAGTGGTGCCACCATCAATTAAAGGTAGCGTATGATAGTCAACGCCGACCGCCAGAATGTCTTTTCGAAACGCGTCACCTAACGAATCATTCCCGACCTTACCGATGTAAGCCCCCTTCCCCCCAAGACAAGCAATCCCAGCAAGTGTATTCGCAGCCGATCCACCGGAAACTTTCAAATTAGATCCCATGGTTTCGTATAAAGTCTGGGCACGATTCGCATCAATTAATGTCATCATACCTTTTGGCAAATCCTGTGCTTGTAAAAAATCATCACTCTGGCTCGATATAACATCAACAATAGCGTTACCAATACCAACAACATCCAAGGTCGCAGATGACATATAAACTCCTTCAACATATGTTTTAAAATAACTTTTTGCTTTAAAAACAATTATAATACTACCTCTGTTTATTAGAGGCAAAGATCAAAAGCCGCTTTAAAAAAGAATCTGAGGAACTCGAAAGAATGCTGTCTCAATTAACAAAAACGTTAGGGCAAATAAATGACCCTACTTTTAGAAAAGTCATAATTAAAGGGCTTGCTTGGAGTATACTTGTTTTTATTTTACTAATGGCCATTGTTTGGCATCTTTTGTCCTCTATAAATTTTTCTGGAATAGAATTGATAGAGGCTGCTTTGGACACATTAGGTTGGTTTGTTGTGTTAATTATATCAATAATATTATTTCCAAGCATTGTGTTGACAGTAATTACCTTTCTATTGGAAGAAATTGCTATATCGGTAGAGGATAAACATTATGAAGAACTACCGGCACCCCGTCATCAAACCCTATTAGAGTTAGCAGCTACGGGATCTCGGCTCACGTTGTGTGCGATCCTGTTAAATCTTATAGCACTCCCCATTTATTTAGTATTGTCTTTTTTACCACCGTTAAACATTTTAGTTTTCATAATTGTAAATGGATACCTAATGGGACGTGAATATTTTGAACTGGTATCACTTCGCCGGCTGACACCCAAAGAAACACGCATGCTTTGGAAAAGAAATCGTGGTAAATTATTTATAGCTGGAAGTATTATAGCTGGCCTTTTAAGTATCCCATTTATTAACTGGTGCATGCCTGTAATTGCAGCTGCGTACATGTTACATATTTTTGAGAGCATTCGAAGTACTAGGAATCTGCAGATTAGCTCTAACAAGGATTAAAAAAAATGAAATTTAGTAGACAAGCAGACAACGAAGATAACCCAAACAAGAAAGGAACAACCCTTTCATTACAATCCGGCACTCCAAAAGATATTCCACCTGCTATGCCTAACCGCCAACCTCCAAAAATACCTTCTGGTGGGTCTGGTTATGATGTAAGCTCTAGCCCCAAATTTCTCAATGTTGATAATGAAAAAGGCAAAAAACTTCTTATCGGAGAAGATATTTGCCTTAGCGGAGAAATCAAGTCTTGCGAAAAATTGGTGGTTGAGGGGACAGTAGAAGCAAATATTATGGATTGCCGCGAACTTGTAGTTTCTGAGGGCGGATTGTTTAGGGGTGAGGCTAAAGTAGAAGTTGCTGATATTGCCGGGGAATTCTCTGGAATTATTACATCCACTGACCTGCTAATTTTACGATCAACCGGTCGAATAACCGGAACGATCACCTACGGAAGGCTAGAGGTTGAATGTGGTGGTGTAATAAAAGGCGATCTCATTGCTGGATCAGGAGAAGTTTAATCAAAAAAATTTGTTTCCCGATTGCGCTATTAATTTTTTTAATTGGATGCGTGCCCGCAGAACTAAATCATCCAATTGATACTCCACAAAACACTAAGGCACATGCCAATTCAAAACCCAAGTTTAAAATTGAAGAAACATATGAAAAATTTTCTGGTAAAAAACTTTATCCCAAAGCAACCATTGTGATAGGTAAAGATAGGTCTCAAATCCTTAGTATATTCGGTAATCCAAGTTTTAAACGGAATGATTTAGGAGTTGCTTTATGGCAATATCGCATTCAAAATTGCGTGTTGGATATTATTTTTTATCCTATTGAAAATGGAAGTAAATTTTTAGTAACTCACTTAGAGGCAAGAAACAAGAAAGGAGGAAAATTATCAATCCAAGCATGTGTTTCACAATTATTTTGGACAAAAGAAGAGAGGAGTGAGTCGCAAAGTTAGTTCAAGCGACAACTACTTTTTCTTTGTACTGGCAAATATCTGAATTTACACAAACCAAACATTCAGGTTTTCGGGCCTTGCAAACATAACGTCCGAATAATATTAACCATTGATGTGCGTTCAACATGTATTTATCCGGGGTGCGACGCAGAAGCGATTTTTCTACAACATTGACATTTTTGCCGGGAGCCAACCCTGTGCGGTTGGAAATTCTAAAAATATGGGTATCGACAGCCATAGTTGGATAACCAAACGCCATATTCAAAACCACGTTTGCCGTCTTCCGCCCCACACCGGGCAATTGAACTAATGATTCTAAATTATCTGGCACTAACCCATTATGTTCATCAATTAACTTCCTACTTAAAGCAATGATATTTTTTGCTTTATTTCGATATAAACCTATCGTTTTGATATATTTAATTAAATCTACCTCACCAACCGATAACATTTTTTCCGGCGTGTCAACTAGAGTAAAAAGTTCCGAGGTGGCTTTATTTACCCCGGAGTCTGTCGACTGTGCCGATAGAACCACCGCCACAAGCATTGTGTAATGATTAGTGTAATTTAGTTCGCCTTTTGGTTGTGGATTGTTTTCCGCCAACCTTTTGTAAAATAACTCTACACTTTTAAGACTCATAGCCATATAGTTTTAACACATTTGCTTTCCATTTAAGTTAAACAAATTTCCTTCTTGCATAAATAAGTAAACAATTATTCACAATCGGATGACACCCATTATAAACCAACCTCAGAGAAAAGAATACGAACTGATTGAGTTTGATGTTATTTTAAAGCCCAATACAAGCCTTTCTCCGGTTGCATTTTTGCTTTTAATCTCGATATTTGGACTTGTAAGTTTCATAGCGGGCATAATGTTTATTATTGTTGGGGCTTGGCCTGTCTTTGGTTTCTTGGGCCTTGATGTTTTACTTATATATTTAGCTTTTAAGCGTAATTATCGAGATGCCACAAAAACTGAGAAGCTCTGGCTCACAAAAAGCACTTTAGGTGTAGAGAAAATATATAGAGATAAAAAGATACAAAAATATGAGTTCCAGACCTATTGGATTCGTGTGGAACTTTGTGAAAAACCCGGTAGGCAAAGGACTCTTACGTTAAAATCGCACGGGAAATCAATCGAAATTGGCAAATTCCTAGGACCTGAAGAAAAATTGCAACTAGCAAACACATTGCAAACGGAATTGCGTCGAGTCAGACTTAACGAGAGCTAGATAATCTCGACTTGAATATAAAGAAATAGAGGTAAGTAAGTAAATCATTAGGAAAATACCTTGATTACTCGCTAATGAATTTAGATTCATATCTATCCTGTTATGCGCACCGTGAAACAACAATTCAAACGGAAAAAAATATTGATATTAGGGTATAGGTAGCCCGAGCACATCTGACATTGTATATAATCCAGGTTTCTTATCTTGGGCCCAGAGAGCACTTCGAACAGCGCCACGCGCGAATATTTTCCTGCTTGAAGCTTTATGTCCAAGCTCAAGCCGTTCGCCATCCGCTGCAAAAATTACTTTATGATCTCCGGTGACATCACCACCCCTGAGAGTAGAAAAACCGATATCACCCTTCTTTCTTTCTCCCGTCTGGCCCTCACGGGACAAGACAGCCCTACTTTTAAAATCTATATTTCTTCCGGAAGCTGCCGCTTTACCGAGCCCTAAGGCTGTTCCACTGGGCGCATCAACTTTGTTTCTGTGATGCATTTCAATAATCTCTATATCAAATTCTTCATCTAACTTGGCAGCGACTTGTTTCGTGAGATAGAATAATATATTTACCGCCTGGCTCATATTAGGGGCATAAACGATAGTGATAAACTTGCTAGCGTTTTTTAATGCGATTTCTTGATCAACAGTTAATCCCGTCGTACCAATCACATGAATACATCCAAAAGTAGTGGCCAATTTTGCGTTCGTGACAGTCGCATCTGGGCTTGAAAATTCTATGACTGCATCTGCTGACTCAAATATTTCGATTGGATTGTCAGATATTTTAATTCCTAACGCTTCAACACCAATAATATTTCCAACATCCTGTCCAATTACAGACGACCCTCGCTGATCACAAGCTGCATGAACGGAACAACCGTCACTGAGAAGTACTTGCCGGATAACAGCTGCTCCCATTCTGCCACCAGCGCCGATTATACCTATCTTCATATCTGCCACAGCTTATCTCCCTATCGACATGTATTTGACGGTGATACCTTTAATTATGGGGTTGGAAACCAACCTACTTATGAAGGCAAAAGTTTAACTTAATCTGTTAAATCTTCCCAAAGTTCGCGTGCACGAGCGAAAAAACCTTCCGATTGGGGGCTAGTAGGCTTATCGCTTCCGGTTGCCCTCCCCGAAACGGACTCCTCAAACGCTTTTAGTTTTTCTTTTTGATTTCGATTTAAATTAACAGGTGTTTCAACCTGTAACTCAATATACATGTCCCCGCGCCTTTTATCATTAAGAACTGACATTCCTTTGCCCCGCAGCCTAAGTCTATGACCAGATTGCGTGCCGATCGGGATTGAAACCTTTGCTCTACCCCCGTCAATAGACGGAACTTCTACGTTCCCGCCCAAAGCAGCCGTTGTCATTGGTATTGGTACAGTGCAATAGGTATTTCCACCTTCGCGTTGAAAAAGCGCGTGCCGCGCAATATCAACGTGGATATAAAGATCACCTGGAGGAGCGCCACGCATGCCCGCCTCTCCTTCGCCTGTCAACCTAATGCGCATTCCATCCTCAACACCTGACGGAATATTAACTGATAACGTTTTTTCTTTGCGGACAGCTCCGGTGCCTTTGCATTTTTTGCAGGGATCTGTGATCGTTTGCCCCTGCCCCTGACAGGCTGGACAAGTTCGTTCGACTGTAAAAAAACCTTGGCTCGCACGAACTTTGCCTTGCCCGTTACAGGTCGCACAATTAGTTGGTTTTGAACCTGATGCCGCACCTATTCCATCACAAGTTTCGCACTTCACTGCTGTAGGGACCCGAACCCGGGTTTCTTTCCCTCTAAATGCATCTTCTAAAGTAATTTCAAGATTGTACCGAAGATCGTTTCCGGGTGCTGGACCTTTTCTTCCGCGACGACCCCCGAAATCACCAAACATCTCCTCAAAAATATCTGCGAATCCACCGCCATCAAATCCACCAGCACTTTGACCCGCCGTTCCATCGAAAGCCGCGTGGCCGAACTGATCGTAAGCAGAACGTTTTTGTTCGTCTTTTAAAACATCATATGCTTCATTAATTTCTTTGAATTTTTGTTCTGCGGAGCTATCCCCTGAATTTCTATCAGGGTGATACTTCATAGCAAGTTTCCGATACGCCCGTTTAATTTCGCCACCATCGGCATTCTTCTGCACTCCGATGACTTCATAAAAATCTTTTTTAGCCATCTCGTCGGTCCCGCATCTGCACTGCAATCACAAAAATTGCCCTTTACATTAGCTCTTCGGTTTTTCTTTTTTTTCTTCTTCTTCAACTTCTTCAAAGTCCGCGTCCACTACTCCTTGTTCAGCCGAAGCATCGGTTCCTTGAGTTGCATCAGGATTTTCCTCTGGCTGAGAATATAAAGCCTCACCAATTTTCATTGCAGACTGTGTCAATGCCTCAATTTTAGTTTTGATTTCATCAGAGGAGTCGCCAGCCAGAGCCTCTTTCAAAGCACTTATGTCCCCCTCAATTTTGCTTTTATCTGCGTCGTCAATTTTTGCTGCTCCGTCATTCAGACTTTTCTCAGTTGCATAAATAAGTCCATCAGCCTGGTTGCGAATTTCAACCTGTTCTTTGCGCTTACGATCTTCCTCAGCGTGACTTTCAGCTTCTTGAACCATTTTTTCTATTTCAGTCTCATCCAGACCACTGGAAGCTTGGATGCGAATCTGTTGCTCCTTACCTGTTGCCTTGTCTTTCGCGCTCACGTTAACAATTCCATTTGCGTCAATATCAAAAGCGACCTCAATTTGTGGAACCCCGCGTGGGGCGCCTGGAATACCAACTAAATCAAATTGACCAAGCAATTTATTGTCTGCAGCCATTTCTCGTTCTCCCTGGAAAACGCGAATGGTAACAGCAGACTGGTTATCTTCTGCGGTTGAAAAAACTTGTGCTTTTTTGGTGGGTATGGTTGTGTTGCGGTCAATTAGACGGGTAAAGACTCCACCCATTGTCTCGATACCTAAAGAGAGAGGTGTCACATCCAATAGTAACACATCTTTCACATCACCAGTGAGTACTCCAGCCTGGATTGCAGCACCTAGAGCAACCACTTCGTCCGGATTTACCCCTCTATGCGGCTCTCGGCCAAAAAATGATTGAACTGCCTCTATAACTTTAGGCATTCGCGTCATTCCTCCGACCAAGATTACTTCATCGATTTCCCCTGCAGAAAGCCCAGCATCTTTTAGTGCGGCCTTACATGGTTCGATGGTTCGAGAAATAAGTTCGTCAACAAGAGCTTCAAGCTTTGAGCGAGTGAGCTTAATATTTAGGTGCTTTGGACCAGATGCATCAGCCGTAATAAAGGGCAAATTGACTTCAGTCTGCATCGAACTAGAGAGCTCTATCTTCGCTTTTTCTGCACCCTCTTTAAGGCGTTGAAGAGCTAGCTTATCTGATCGGAGATCAATACCCTGATCCTTATTAAATTCGTCAGCTAAGTAATCTATAAGACGACTGTCGAAGTCCTCTCCCCCTAAGAAAGTGTCCCCATTTGTAGACTTTACCTCAAAAACACCATCTCCTATCTCAAGCACCGATATATCAAACGTACCCCCACCAAGGTCATATACAGCGATTGTTCCACTATTTTTTTTATCAAGCCCATAAGCTAGGGAAGCGGCAGTGGGCTCATTAATAATGCGCAACACTTCAAGTCCAGCAATTTTTCCTGCATCCTTAGTAGCTTGTCTTTGCGAATCGTTAAAATAAGCTGGAACAGTAATAACTGCTTGAGATACTTCTTCACCTAAATGTGATTCTGCGGTTTCTTTCATCTTCATTAAAATGAAAGCCGAAATTTCACTAGGACTGTATTTCTTGTCCCTTGATCCAATCCAAGCATCGCCGTTATCAGCCTTAACAATAGAGTAAGGGACTAAGTCAACATCTTTTTTTGTCATTGGGTCATCAAATGTGCGGCCAATAAGCCGTTTGACCGCGAAAAGTGTATTTTCCGGATTTGTGACAGCTTGGCGTTTTGCTGACTGCCCCACTAATCTTTCCCCATCTTCAGAGAAAGCCACCATAGATGGGGTTGTCCGGGCTCCCTCTGAATTCTCTACGACGCGAGGTTCACTGCCCTCCATTATAGCTATGCACGAATTTGTTGTGCCAAGATCAATGCCAATAACCCTACTCATAACGTCCTCTCTCCAAATTACTTCTCTCTATCTATTTGTAGGCTTTTACAGTCTCCCGTCAGCGATAAAGATCAATATTTTACATGTTGGTAAACATGTGACCATTTAATTTAATAATTAGTGTATATGGGGTGCAAATTCACAACCGCAATGTTTCAATGTGATTTAAACTGAAAATTTCGTATAACCATTAAGGATTTTCAACTGTATATTTCTAATTCCATGGCTCTATTAACGTAAGTTTAATGTTAGGTGCGTTTTACCCTATTCCGTAGTTTTGGTCTCATTATCAATGGGTGTTTCTGGTTCCTTTGCTACCCCTACCCGAGCAGCACGCAGCAACCTATCATGTATCATATAACCGTCTTCAATTACTTGCGTAATAGTGCCTGCTTCGACATCCTCCGTCGGCACTTCGAAAAGTGCCTCGTGGAGATCGTGATTAAATTTTTCACCCTCTGAAGCAATTTTAACAACTCCGTGACGCTCTAATGCTCCAGATAGCTCCCTCTCAGTCAGCTTTACTCCTTCAAGCAATCCATCAACTGAACTGCCTTCCGAAGCTTGTGGCTCAGGTGCAGAATTTATTGCCCTGGTCAAATTGTCCGCCACAGAAATTATATCTCTTGCAAAATTAGCGGCGGCATATTTCATGGCATCTTCCCGTTCCTTTCGTGAACGTCTAACGAGGTTTTCATTTTCAGCAAGTGCACGCAAAAGCCGGTCTTTCAATTGCTTCGTCTCTTCCTCTAATGTCGCTGTCTCAATGTCTTCAGCCGAAGAGTCATTCTTTTTTGATTCAACCCCTGCATCATTTGGCTCGTCAAATTCTTCTATACTTTCCTCAGTTTGAGACAGTTCTACATCTTCTTTTTTAATCTTTTCCTTATCTTCCATAATCCTCTACCCAATAACTCTGCCAATAACCTGCGCTGTATAATCCACTATTGGAATGATTCTAGAATAGTTTATCCGTGTCGGACCTATTACGCCAATCGCGCCCATTATGTCTCCATTGGACCCATTAAATGGTGCTGTAACAATCGCGCAACCCGACAAATTAAATAACTCATTTTCAGCGCCAATAAAAATTTGGACTCCATCACCAGCTTTAGTTAGGTCTAGTAACCGCTCAAGCAGCTCTTCTCTATCTAGCGCATCAAACAAAGCGCGTACTTGTTCTAATTCAGTTACAGCATTGACATTATCTAACAGACGGGCGTGACCCTTAATAAATAGCGAACCTCCTTGTCCAGCATTTCCACTTTCGCCACCCCACGTCGCAAGCCCGGCCTCCACAAGTTTCCTGGTGAGAACATCAATTTCAGCTCTATGCTCGATGATCTCTCGCTGAATAAAATTTTTCGCTTCATCAAGTGTTCGACCGGTAAGTCGGGCATTTAGATAGTTTGCGGCTTGCACCAATGTAGAAGGGGGAGTTCCTGCTGGCAAATCAATTAATCTGTTTTCTACTAACCCGTCTTCAGCCACCATTACAACTAATGCTCTCCCATCTCCTAAACCAACGAACTCAATGTGTTTTAAAGCAACGTCGCTTTTAGGAGCGATCACCAATCCCGTGCATTGGGCTAGACCAGATATTGCACTAGTTGCTTCTTCCAATGCTTCTTTTACAGATTTTCCAGCAGCGCTACATTTATCCTCTATGCTTGCACGCTCATCGTCTGATAAGCTTCCAACCTCCATTAACCCATCGACAAAAAGACGCAGCCCGAGATCTGTCGGAAGGCGACCACCAGAGGTGTGGCGTGAATATAACAATCCCATATCTTCAAGATCCGCCATTACATTTCTGACTGAAGCCGGGGATATGCCTTCTTCGAGTTGCCTTGCAAGCAAACGTGATCCCATAGGCTCACCTGTTTCCAAGTACGAATTTACTATAGTGGTAAATACCGAACGCGATCGGTTATTTAACTCCATTACAAGACTATTACG
>CESP01081468.1_pt1 | contig 22682 bp, 16 predicted proteins | sample 531211 | NCBI WGS metagenome assembly CESP01 (sample SAMEA2622074, study PRJEB7988) | marine metagenome | biome: marine biome (ENVO:00000447); feature: surface water layer (ENVO:00002042); material: "saline water (ENVO:00002010), including plankton (ENVO:xxxxxxxx)" | depth 5 m | reverse complement strand
TATTGTTGAAAAAAGAAATATTAAATTAAAATTGGTCTTGAATTTGATCATATTAAAATAAGTTTTTTTAATGTTAGGTAAAATTATAAAATTTAAGTTAACTCTTTTACTGACCATTTTCTTTTGTTCTTGCGGTCTATTAAAAGAGTCAAACAATGAAATCATTTATAATTCTATCGATCATGACCAATACAAACCTGTTATAAAGCCTGACTACAGTAATTTAAATTCTTGGCTTGTTCACCCAGATCATGTTGAAAAAAATGATTTTCTAATAGATAATGATGGAAAAAAAAGAGCCGATGTTTTTTTTATTGCCCCAACATTGTTTTCGGATAAAAAAAATCCCAATTGGAATTCCGATATTTATGATGAAGAATTTAAAAATTATCTTCTCAATTCAACAATTAAGTTTCAAGCTACAGCTTGGAAAGATGCTGGTAATCTTTATTCACCAAATTATCGGCAAGCACATTTTAGAGTTTTTGATGAAAGGTTTTGGAAAATTGGTGGTGAAAAAACATTACGATTAGCCTATAATGACATTAAGGCTGCTTTCACGCTATACATGAAAAAATATAACAAGGGAAGACCGATTATCATTGCAGGCCATAGTCAGGGTGCTGCACATGCGGTAGCATTATTAAAAGACTTTTTTGATGGAAAAGAACTACAAAGTAAGTTGATTGCAGCATATTTACCTGGGACTAAAATTACTAGTGAAGATTTCTATGATTTAAAATTAATGAAAGATTCTCAAGATACTGGAGGATACGTTACATGGAATACATTTAAAATTTTAAAAAATTATCAAAAATACGATTTGACTATCCCATTAAAATGGTTGGAGGGCGGTCAGGTTTCAAATCCTGTAATGTGGAATGATAGTAAAACATCGGATTATCAAAGTCACAAAGGTTTGTACTTTATAAATGGAAAAGTTTATAAAAACTCAGTTAAAATTGAATATACAAATCATGCCATATTCTTAAGAATGCCCAGAGTAAATCTTTTCAAAACAATTTTATTTTCATTTTTAAAAGATTATCACAAAGGTGACATCAACCTATTTTGGGAGGATATAAGGATAAATGCGATATCGAGGGTAGATTCTTATTTTAGTGAATTGTAGAAATCGGATACTTTCCAACCATCTCTTGGCTCCTCTTTCAAAAATTTGTTCAGTTCTGGCCGATTCGTAATTTCCATTTTTTTTGCATCATATTCAATTCTTCCACCAAATCTTTGGGACAGAACTCCAACTAATGCCATTTCAGTTAGCTCTGCACTATAATTGAAATTTGAACCTGGTAAATAATCATTTTTAATTCCATCTATCCATTCTTGTATGGGAGTTTCATCTCCTGATTTTACTCTAGGAATTGTTTGTTTAGGAGTGTTCTTCTGAAATTCAGCCCATTCTTCATTGTCAACAAGTAATCTGGGGTTATTTGGACGACCTCCGGTCATTAAAGATTTTTTTGACCCAACCATAACCATACCTAAATTTGGTATTTTTTTCAAAGGAAAATTATCATCAAAATCCGGCTTAAAACCACCTTCGTACCATTTTAATTTTACAGATTTTCTTTTTTTATTAGCAGGAAAATTAAACTCTACGGTCGATTTATCAGCAACAAAATTCTCTTTGATTCTTGGACTTGGGACACGTCCAACCACTGACTTGGGCATACCCAAATCTAAGGCCCAAAAAGGCGCATCAAGTGTATGGCATGACCAATCACCCAATTGTCCATTTCCAAAATCAAAAAAACCTCTCCATGATTTGGGAACATAAACTTTGTTATAGTCTCTGTTTTTTGCAGGTCCAAGCCACAAATCCCAATCCAAGGTTTTTGGAATAGTTTGTTTTTTAGGTGGAAATTCACTTGGTATATCCCACCAATGACCAGGTTTAAAATTAAATTTACCGAACCAAGCGTGAACTTCGCGAACTTCACCCAATATTCCAGAGTTATACCATTCTTTCACTTGTCTAATCCCATTTGTTGTGTGACCTTGGTTGGCCATCTGAGAAACAATTCCATAATAATTAGCAGCTTTTTTCAATGTTCTACATTCCCATACATTGTGAGCCAAAGGTTTTTCAATACAAACATGCAAGCCTAGCTCCATTGCTGTGATTGCAGCGTGAAAATGAGTATGGTCGGGTGTGCTTATAATTACTGCATCTAGAGAATTCTTCATTTTATCAAGCATAACCCTGTAATCTTTGAATTTTTTTACATTCGGGTGTGATTGTTTTATTTCATTTAGGGCATTATATGCCCATCTATTATCCACATCACACATAGCAACAATATTCTCAGATCCAATTATGGGTTTCCAATTTTGGATTCCTCTACCACCGACGCCTATTAACCCAATATTTAATCTTGAATTTAGATTTTTAGATGCCAAGATGCTTGGAAGGTAGAATGTAGAGCCTAATAAAATCCCACTGGTTTTGATAAAATTTCTTCTAATCATCCAACTAAAATAAAGTATAAAATAATAGCTCCAGTTAACAAACCCTTTATCCAAGAAACCCAGTAAACTTGATAATGTGATAGTTTATAAAATTTTCTTTTTTTTTCTGTAAAATTTTTGTGCCATCTTAGGAATGTTTTCATTTGTGTTAAGTTAATAAAAAAAGCCCACAAATTGTGGGCTCTAGTGATCGCGGCACGATTCGAACGTGCGACCGTCTGCTTAGAAGGCAGATGCTCTATCCAGCTGAGCTACGCGACCTATTGAACCGCAAATTTAAATAATTAATTTTCTTGCACAAGAATATTGACAAATCAACTTTTTCTTTCAATTATTAATTATTCATTATTATTATACTCATATTCTTACCAGATTCTCAATCAATGGTGTAATTTTTTATGGATATTTAATAATTAACACATTTTAGTGTAAATTTTTTCTTAATTTAGGCCTGAAATTTTTATAAACTAACCAAAAAATTATTAAACATGAATAGATTTTTATTAGTCTTTGTTTTGTTTCCGCTTTTCATTTTTGCACAATCCAAAACGATCAACGGTACAATTAATGACGAAAATGGTTCACCTCTTCCCGGTGCAACTGTTCAATTAAAAGGTTCAGATACAATTGGAGCAATTTCAGATTTTGATGGTAATTTTTCAATTACTATTCCAGCCGATGGAGACCAGGTTCTTGTTGTTTCCTACATAGGTTACACCAATCAAGAAGTAGATGTTTCTAGTCAAACAACAATTACAGTTCAGTTACAACCTGACACTGAAGCTCTTGAAGAGGTTGTTGTAGTTGGTTATGGAACTGTATTGAAAAGAGATCTCACTGGTTCTGTTGCATCTGTGAAAATTGAAGACGAAGTATCTCGTCAAGCTGCTACAGTTGATCAACTCTTGCAAGGTAGAGCAGCTGGTGTTCAAGTGACTCAGAATGCTGCTAACCCCAACTCTGGTGTAAGTGTAAGAATTAGAGGTGCAAGTAGTTTAAGAGGTAATAATGAGCCCTTATATGTCGTTGATGGTGTTATTATTTCATCTGCTGCTGAAGATGTAGCTTCTGTTGATGGAAGCGGTCAAGGAAATACAGGTCAAGACCCTCAAAGTGGTTTGAATGGAATTAATCCTAGAGACATTGAAAGAATTGAAATTTTAAAAGATGCATCAGCTACAGCAATTTATGGTTCAAGGGGTGCTAACGGGGTTGTTTTGATAACAACTAAAAGTGGATCATCAGATGAGCCAGGTGGTAAGTTTAATACATTTTTTAGTAGAACCATTAGTGAAATAACCAAAACCTATGATATGCTTGATGGTGCTGGATATGCTAACTATTCAAATGCAACAAGACTTGCTGCAGGTGAAACACCAAGATATGTTGTTGAAGGAGGTTCTGTTTATTCCTTTTTATCGAATCCTGATGGAAGTCCATCCACAACAGTTGACACCACTCCTGCAACGCTTTATAACTGGCAAGATGAAGTTTATCAACAAGGTGTAAGCTCAAGCTTTGGAGCTACTTTTTCTGGTGGAAATGATAACGGAGATTTTTATCTATCTGCTGGTTTTAATGATTTGAATGGTTTGATTGACAATTCTACCTTTAAAACAACAGATATAAGATTAAATATCAATTATGATCTTAGTGATCGTCTAAGGGTTGAAGGTAGATTTTCAACTTTTTTTAGTGATTCAGATTTTGCTGAGGGTGGTGATAAAATTGGAGGCGATCAAAGTTTTGTTCAACAGACTGTCTCATACAATCCTGTACTGTCTAACGGAACTGATGAAGAAAGTTTCTTCGATGATGGACAATTATCGAATCCTTTGTCATGGGTTAATGATTTTGCTGACGAGTCAAGAGAAAACAGGGTTATTGCCTCTCTAGCTTTAAAATATAAATTAAAAACACCAGGATTGATGTATGAGTTTAGAATTGGTGGTAACCTAAGGGATAAAGATAGAACTAGGTTTTATGGTTTAACAACATGGCAAGGTGCAAATGCAAATGGATTGTATCAAAAAATGAAATTGAATGCTTTGACTTACCAGGTCAACAACTTTTTGAGATACAACAGAAATATTAATAGAAATCACAGGGTTAATGCTGCTCTTGGTGTAACATACGATGTTAGAGATGTAGAAAGTAGTGTTTATGCTGTTCAAGATTTTGTAACTGCTCAACTTGGAACTCAACAACCATTCTTAGGTCAAATTGTGTCTTCACCTTTGCTCCTAAGAGCTGCGGATCAACAATTATTTTCAGTTTTAGGTAGGGTTAATTATACATTTAAAAATAAATATGTACTTACAGCTAGTTTCAGAAGAGATGGAGTCTCTAAATTTTCTGAAGATAACAGATATGGATTTTTCCCATCATTTGCTTTCGCTTGGAGAGCTGGGAGTGAAAAATTTGTTCAAAACTTAGATTTATTTTCAAGTCTTAAGTTTAGAGCAGGTTGGGGTGAAATAGGAAATCACGGTATTGGTCCATATGGAACATTACCCAATTATGGTGCTTCCTCATCTCTTTATGGTAACTCATCAAATGGTACTACTGTTCCTATTGTTTTAGCTAACATTGCAAATCCTGACTTGACTTGGGAAACTACTGAGCAGGTCAACTTCGGTGTTGATTTTGGTTTTGCTAATGGAAAAATCACTGGGGTTGTTGATGTTTATCAAAAAAACACTAAAAATTTGCTACAACAATCTCCAATACCCACATCCTCTGGTTTTGCAAATATGTTAGTTAACAGAGGGGGACTTGAAAATAAAGGATTAGAGATTGGATTAGATGTTACTGCGATTGATAAGGGTGATTTTAATATCTCATTTGGTGGAAACATTTCTTTCAATAAATCCAAAATTGAAAACCTTGGCCTAGTTCCCGGGGATATATTAATGTCTGATGGAATGGGTGGATATTCAAACCAACAAATTGCATCATACCTTGGAAATGTACCAAGTCGTGGTAATAGTATTAAGTTTCCAATAAACATCTTCATGGAAGGACATGAAGTTGCATTATTTTACGGATGGAAGACTGATGGATTGTTTCAGTCAGGAGATACAATGTATCCAATCAATGGATCTATGTCTCAGCCTGGAGATATAAAAGTTTTAGACTTAAACGGTGATGGTGTTGTTGACCTTGCTGACAGAACTGTTATAGGAAATCCAAATCCTGACTATGTTTATGGATTTAATGTTAATTTATCTTATAAAGGATTTTCAATGAGAGCATTATTCAACGGTGTTGAAGGAAATGAAATTGTTAATGGAAATTATTACAGATTTGGATGGGCTGAAGGTACATATAGAAACATTGTTTCTGATGCTTGGTATGATAGGTGGACACCTGATAATACCTCTGCTTCATATCCAAGACTTGGTTATTCAGCTAACTTGTTTGGTGCTCTTATGGACAGAGTAATTGAAGATGGAAGTTATTTGAGACTGAAGAGCATAACTTTAAACTATGACATTCCATTAAGTAATAATAATTTTATTGATGCAGCAAACGTATATATCACTGGATCAAACTTATTTACTTGGACTGACTATTCTGGCTATGACCCTGAAATTACAACCTTCCTATGGGATGGATTACTACAGGGAACGGATTGGAATAATAAACCTAATTCAAGGTCAGTCCTAGTGGGTGTTAACTTAAACTTTTAATAAATTAAATTATAAACAAATGAAATACATAAAACTTTTTTTAATTCTTCCATTGGTATTTTTTGTATCCTGTGACTTGGATGAGAGTCCACCGTTTCTGGATGCAACATTGTATCAAGATGTTCAAAGTGCTGAAGCTGCGAGAGATGGTATTTACCAGGCATTGACAGGTTATAACACACAAGAGAGAAGATTATTTATTGAAAATCTTTATTCTGGAATTATGTTCACAAGAAAAGGTGGAGGTAGAGTTACATCTAGAGACATGTCAACTTTGTGTTCATTAAAACCAGGATATCACATGGATGCACAGTTCATGTGGGGAGGTTTGTATCAGGCCATTGCGAGAGCAAATGGGGCAATTGCAGCAATTAACACTGTTTCGTCCCCTGCAAATACCGATGAACTAGCATTTAATGATGTTGCAGGTCATGCCTATTTTGTTAGGGCTTGGGCATATTTTAAACTAGCTACTCATTGGGGCGATATTCCATTGTGGTTGGAACTTCCATCTGAGGGAAATACCAACAAAGCTAAATCCCCCGCATCTGATGTTTATGATCAAATTGTTTCAGATTTACAAATGGCACAAACATTATTGAATGGTAATGGAGGAGTAGGTTACCCAAAACAACATGCTGCCAGTATGTTGTTAGCAAAAGTTTATATGGCTAAAGCTACTAATACTGACATACAAACAATGGGCGGAACCATGGACTATTGGGGTCTTGCATACAATGAAGCATTGAATGTATACAACAGTGGAGAATATTCACTTGTATCCGATTATGGAAGTTTATTTACAGTTCAAGGTGAAAATTCAACCGAATCTGTATTTGAATTGCAAATTGCTCAAGATGCAGCAAATTCACAAATTGGAAGGAACTTTACACCATGGAAATATAAAGCTGGTATGCACTTTGGTTGGTTCCAAGTGACTGCTTTTCAACATGATAAGCATGTTGCTGCTTATGGTGGAGGTCAAAACTGGACTGGACCAACTTTAATTTCTAGTTTTCCTGACAAAAGGTATAACGCTACCTACTTACATCAGTATTACAGAGCTGATAGGACTCCACCTGCCGGTAACATTAGAAACTATCCATCTGCTCCTTGGAGAGGTGGTATGGGAAGTTCTCACCCATATTTGTTCAAATGGGTTGAAAAAGATAGAACTCATAGTAACCAATACAATAGTCAAAATGTTGTAGCAATGAGATATGCAGAATTATTATTGATGCTTGCTGAGATATCTAATGAGCTTGGTAATGGTCAGGAAATGACTTATTTGATGCCAGTTTTAACGAGAGCAGGTTTAACTCCTAGGGCTGAATATTCTCAAGGTCAGAGCTCATTTAGGGATGCTATCATGGAAGAGTATCAGTTTGAATTAATTGGAGAGGGTGAGGATTCATTCCATAATAAAAGACGTGGTTATCAGTATTTCTTGGACCATACAGTTTTACCTCACAACAATTCTTTTGGTAAAAAGGTGTTGATTGGTTCTCAGAAATATCAAGCAAATCGTGAGGTTAAGTTCTCAACAAATGAGTCTGAAATCATGAAACTTCTGATCCCACTAAGTGAAATTAATACTAATGAGCTAATTAATTAATTATGAATAAGACAATTTTATTTATCTTTTTAGTTATCCCGGTTTTTATACTTGCTCAAGAACCAACTAAAAATCAGATCAAGAATGCTGAAAAAATCACAAACTATGTTGCTGACAAGCATTCTCTTAGTAAAAAAGATAAAAAGATTTTTTACGATGCAACCTTGAATCAAATTGTTACAAACGCAGCTGAAATTAAGAAACAGGGCATTACTGACCCTGAGGCTAAAAAAGTAGTCTACAGAAAAGGTTACAATAACATAAGAGAAACTTTATCCAAAAAGTTTGGTAATCAAAAAGCTGTTGCTCTTTTAAAGTCTGGTAATGAGGCTCGAAGGCAATAATTGATTTATAGCTTTAGAAAAAAGGAGGATTTTTCCTCCTTTTTTTTTTAAACTAACCTTATATTTATCTTAAACACTTAATAAATGAGTAAAAATTCACTAACTCTTAAACATTCAATATTCATCTTGATATCATTTTTCTTATCAACTACATTGATTTCTCAAAAAAAACAAAATATTTTATTTATTGGCGTTGATGACATGCGACCGCTCATTAATTCATATGGATATCCTCAAATGAAAACACCAAATCTTGATAAACTTGCGTCAGAGGGTGTTCAATTTAATCAGGCATATACAAATATTGCCGTTTGTGGTGCTAGTAGAGCCAGTATTTTAACTGGTGTGAGAGGAAGTAAATCAAGGTTTGTTAAGTATTATTCCAGAGCTGATGAAGATTTACCCAAAGCCATTACATTAGCAAAACTTTTCAAGCAGAATGGTTACACAACTGGATCAATCGGAAAAATTTATCATGAGTGGAGAGATAATTTTGATGAGTGGGATATTTACAGAAATTTTAGGGAGCAAAGGGATTATCAAAGTAAAAAAACTCTCAGAATGATTGAAAAGAGAAAGGAAAGGAACCCCAACAATCCTAATAATTTCATTGGTCCTGCGTGGGAGTATGCTGATGTGGAGGATGATGCATATACTGACGGTAAATTGACGGATTTTGCTATAAAAACACTTGGAGATTTTAAGGACTCTAAGAAACCTTTCTTTCTTGCAGTAGGTTATGTTTCTCCTCACTTACCTTTTATTCAACCAAAGAAATATGGACAAATGTACGATGATAGTGATTTGACTATTTCCAGAGAAAAAACTATTCCCAAAAATGCACACAGTAGGTCTTATCATAATTGGGATGAATTAAGGAATGGATATTTGGATATACCGAAAAAAGGACCTGTATCACCTAATATTGAAAAAGAATTAATAAAAAGTTATTATGCAAGCGTTAGTTATTTGGATGCATTAGTGGGTAAATTAATCAAATCTTTGGATGATTTAGGTCTTAGAGATAGCACAACTATAGTATTTTGGAGCGATCATGGCTTCTTCTTGGGAGAACATGGTTTTTGGTGTAAGCATCATACATTTCAAGAGGCAATTCACGTTCCTTTAATTATTTCAGCTCCGAATATGACAAAAAATGAAAAAACAGATGCGTTAGTTGAATATGTCGACATCTACCCCACTTTAAGTGAATTAGCTGGTATAGAGGCCCCAGACTACATTCATGGCGAGAGCCTTGTACCCATTTTGAAAAACCCATCCCAAAAATTTAAATCTGAAATATATAGCAGATATCAAATGAGAGAAGTTGTTCAAGATTTAGATTATTCATACCATGAGATAATCGGTTACGATAAATATTTTAAAGACAGAAATGGAAATAATACACCATCTCCAGATTCTAATGAAAGGGTTGTTGCTAAAATGTTATTTGACATGAGAACCGATAAACTACAATCTATCGATATTTCGAATGAAGCGAGGTATAAAGAAGTTGTAGAAAAATATTCAAAAAAGCTGCTCAATATGAGAAAAATTACTAATAAACCAATTGTTATTAAATGAAAAAAATAATTCTTATAATATTTCTAACTACTAGTTTTAGTTTTGCACAAAAAAAATTTCTTAATGATCCATTAGTCACTGAAATTTTTACAGCTGACCCATCTGCGCATATTTTTAATGGAAAAATATATGTATATCCATCGCACGATATTATAGTTGAAAATCCACCTGTTGATGATTGTGGCGGAAAGTATGCAATGAGAGATTACAGAGTACTATCAATGAATTATATTGGAGGACCAGTTACAATCCATGATGTTGGACTTGATCTAGACGATGTGCCATGGGCAAAGCGACAATTTTGGGCACCTGATGCTGCAGAAAAAGATGGTAAGTTTTATCTATATTTTCCTACAAAGGATAAAGATGATGTTTTTAAAATAGGTGCTGCTGTTTCAGATAAACCTGAAGGTCCTTTCAAAGCAGAGGATAATCCTATTGAAGGAAGTTATAGCATGGATCCAAGTGTTTTTAAAGACGATGATGGGTCATACTATATGTATTTTGGAGGTATTTGGGGAGGTCAATTACAGAGATGGAATGAGGACAACCAATATACCCCTGGAGAGTGTGGCAATGAACTTCAGGATAGTGGTATTCCAGACGGTCCAGCAATATCACCAAGAATAGCAAAAATGTCAAATGATATGATCAGTTTTGCTGAAGATCCAAAACCAGTAAGAATTGTCGATAAAAATGGCAATCCCATACTTACTAAGGATCATGCAAGAAGATTTTTTGAAGCCGCTTGGGTTCATAAAAAAGATGGAGTTTATTATTTAAGTTATAGCACTGGAAATACCCATCTAATTGTTTATGCTACAAGCGATAATCCCTACGGACCATTTGTTTACCAAGGTATAATTAATAACCCAGTTGATGGTTGGACAAATCATCATTCAACCTTAAAAGTTGGTGATCAATGGTATTTGTTTTATCATGACACACAAATTTCTGGAAAAGACCATTTGAGAAATGTCAAATTTACAGAGATGTACCATAACGAGGATGGGTCTATTCAAGAAATTTTTCCTCTAAAGAATTAAATTTTAAAATGTATAATATTGGATACGATTTAGGAAGCTCATCTCTTAAAATAGCTTTAACTAAATCCGAATCTGGTGAAAAAGTAAAACTTATTCAAGAGCCTAGTTCTGAAATGAGTATTATCTCTAAAAAGAATGGATGGGCAGAGCAGGACCCAAATTATTGGTGGGAATTAATTTGTATCGGTACAAAAAGAATCATAGCTGAGTCTGGAATCAGAAACAATCAAATTACTGGAATTGGTATTTCGTATCAAATGCACGGACTAGTAATTGTTGATGAAGATGGAAATTGTTTACGCAATTCGATAATATGGTGTGATGGTAGAGCTGTTGAAATTGGGAATAAAGCATTTAAAGAAATTGGGGAGGAAAAATGTTGCTCTAATTTATTAAATTCGCCGGGGAACTTTACTGCATCAAAACTTGCGTGGGTAAAAAATAATGAACCCGAAATATATAAAAGGATACATAAATTTATGTTACCTGGAGATTTCCTGAATTTTAAATTAACTGGTGAGGTTAATTCGACTGTTACAGGATTATCTGAGGGTATGTTTTGGGATTTTAAAGAAAATTGTACAGCAGATTGGTTACTAAACTATTACCAAATTGATTCATCACTTACACCAAATATTATTGAAAACTTTAAAGACCAAGGATATGTAACAAAATTAGCATCTGAAAAAACAGGCTTACCTATCGGTATACCTGTAAAGTATAGATCTGGTGATCAACCAAATAATGCTGTAGCATTAAATGTTTTAAATGTTGGAGAGGTTGCAGCTACAGGGGGAACATCAGGGGTTTTGTATGCACTAACAGATCAATTAAAGTCAAAAGAATCACTCAGAATTAACAATTTTGCCCATGTAAATTACTCAGAACTCAACAAAATTGTGGGTAAATTGTTGTGCATTAACGGAGCAGGTATTCAGTACAAATGGATTAAAAATTTGATCGGCTCTAGCTCTTACAATGAAATGAATAAAAGAGCAGGGAAAGTTGATATCGGTTCTAACAATTTACTTACATATCCGTTTGGTAATGGAGCTGAAAGAATTTTTGAAAATAAAGATATTGGTACTCATATTAAAAATCTTAATTTAAATATTCATAATTCAAATCATATATGTAGATCAAGTTTGGAGGGTATCGCTTTTTCCTTTGTGTATGGTATGGAAATCTTAATGAATGATAATTTTAAACCTAAATTACTTAGGTCGGGAAATGATAATCTTTTTAGATCCGAAATTTTTTCAAATACCATTTCTACACTGCTTGACAAAGAAATTGAAATTCATGATGTGACTGGCGCTTACGGTGCTGCAAGGGTTGCCAGCTTAGATCAAAATAATTTTGAATCATTTTCAAAAAATATCTCTAATAATGACTATATTAAGAGCTATGTACCCTCTCGAAAAAAGCAACAGTATAGAGATGCTTATGAAACGTGGAAAATCAACTTAAAAAAACTAATCGATAAATAATTATGGCATTAATAGGTGACAAAGAATTTTTTAAAGGTGTAGGTAAAATTAATTATGAAGGTCCAGATTCAGACAATCCATTGGCATTCAAATATTACAATCCAGAATTAGTTGTAGCAGGAAAAACCTTAAGAGAACATTTTAAATTTGCTGTTGCATATTGGCATTCCTTCTGTGGAGTGGGAGCTGATCCTTTTGGGGCTGGAACACAAATCTTTCCTTGGGATCAATCGAAAGATCCTTTTCAAGCTGCAAAAGACAAAGCTGATGCAGCATTTGAGTTTATTTCAAAGATGGGGTTTGGTTATTTTTGTTTTCACGATTATGATTTGATTCAAGAGGCGGGTACATTTTCAGAATCCGAGGAGAGATTAAATTTTATTACCGAATATATTAAAGAGAAAAAGAAAAATTCAGGAATAAAACTACTTTGGGGAACTGCCAATTGTTTTTCAAACCCACATTATATGAATGGTGCTGCTACCAACCCTGATTTTGATGTTGTTGCAAGAGCAGGAGCACAAGTTAAATTAGCTCTTGATGCTACTATTGCATTAGATGGTGAAAATTATGTTTTTTGGGGAGGTCGCGAAGGATATATGTCATTGTTAAATACAGACATGAGCAGGGAATTAGATCATATGGCTCAATTTTTAAAAATGTGTCGTGATTATGCTAGATCTAAAGGATTTAAAGGTACTTTTTTCATTGAACCTAAGCCTATGGAACCATCTAAACATCAATATGATTTTGATACTGCAACATCAATTGGTTTTTTAAAAGAGTATGGTTTAGAAAAAGATTTTAAAATTAATATTGAGGTTAACCATGCTACTTTAGCTCAACATACATTTCAACATGAATTAACAGTTGCAGCTAAATCTGGAATGCTTGGAAGTATAGATGCCAACAGAGGTGACTATCAAAATGGTTGGGATACAGATCAGTTTCCAATAAATATTCAAGAAACCACTGAGGCTATGCTTGTTTTTTTAAAGGCGGGAGGTCTCAAAGGTGGTGGTGTAAACTTTGATGCTAAACTGCGTAGAAATTCTACGGATCTGGAAGATTTATTTATTGCCCACATTGGAGGAGCAGATACTTTTGCTAGAGCTTTAATTATAGCAGATAACTTACTAAAAAATTCACCACTTCCTGAGATGTTAAGAACTAGATATAAAAGCTTTGATACAGGTAACGGAAAAAGTTTCGAGGATGGTAAGTTAGTTTTGGAAGATTTATATGAACTGGCTAAAGAAAATGGTAAGTTAAAACTTACTAGTGCAAAGCAAGAATTAATTGAAAACATATTGTTTAACTACATAAAATAAATATTAATGGAAGAGACTAAAACAATTTTCGAAAGCCTTGACTGGGTAGTCTTGGGTTTATATTTTGCAATTTTAGTTGGTGTTGCTGTTTGGGTTGCACTACAAAAAAATAAAAATACAGAGGACTATTTTCTCGCTGGTAGAAATGTTGGTTGGTTTGTAATAGGTGCATCTATTTTTGCCTCCAATATAGGCTCTGAGCATGTAGTTGGCCTTGCCGGTACTGGTTTTTCCTCAGGGACACCACTTGCTCACTATGAATTACATGCTTGGATAGTTCTGTTGCTAGGATGGCTTTTTCTCCCATTTTACATAAGGAGTGGTGCTTTTACAATGCCTGAATTCCTTGAAAAAAGATTTGACAGTAGGTCTAGATGGTTTTTATCTGTATTTTCACTTTTTGCATATGTTTTAACCAAGGTATCTGTCACGATATATGCTGGTGGTATCGTTGTTTCAGAGTTATTAAACATAGATTTTTGGGTTGGTGCAATTGGCATTGTCATTTTTACAGGAGCGTATACCATTTTGGGAGGCTTAAGAGCTGTTGTATATACTGAAACATTACAAACTGTAGTTCTTATTATGGGCTCTGTTATTATTACCTATCTAGGATTTCAAGAAGTTGGTGGATGGACTCAATTAACTGAAACCGTAACTCAGGTTAGTCCTGAACACTTCAATATGTGGAGACCTTGGGATGATCCTGATTTTCCATGGGCTGGACTATTGTTTGGTGGTACTATTGTTGGAATCTGGTATTGGTGTACTGACCAATATATAGTTCAAAGAACCTTAGCTGCCAATAACATTACTATTGGTAGGAGAGGGGCAATTTTTGGAGCTTACTTAAAACTACTCCCAATTTTGATTTTTTTAGTTCCAGGTATCATTGCTTTTGCACTAACAATTCAAAACCCTGAAGTTTTTAATGTTATGGACGTAAATGGTGTTCAGAAGGCTGATAGGGCCTTTCCAATGCTTGTTACTACCTTATTACCTGTTGGACTAAAAGGTTTGGTCGCAGGTGGTTTGATGGCTGCATTAATGAGTTCTTTGGCATCTGTATTTAACTCATGCTCAACGATATTTACAATCGATATTTATAAAAAAATTAGTCCAAATAAATCAGAAAAATTTTTAGTAAATGTTGGAAAAGTAGCTACTGTCGTTATTGTTGGTCTTGGTATTTTATGGATTCCAATTATGGAAAAAATTGGTGGTGGAGTTATGTATCAGTATTTACAAAATGTTCAAGCTTATATAGCACCACCAGTTACAACAGTGTTTTTACTCGGCATAATTTGGAAAAGAGTCAATGCTCAGGCTTCAATTGTAACACTATTTGCTGGATTGTTTTTATTAATCCTCAGACTCGGTTCCGAAATTTATTATCAACCTGAGATTGTCTCTGGATCCGAAGTTGAAGGGTTTTTATTTTTATTCGCCACTATTAACTTTTCTTACATGGCAATTTGGATGTTTGCTTTTTCAGTAGCATTATGTATAACAGTTACTTTGATGACATCAGAACCTGATTACGAGAGAATAAAAGGTCTATCTTTTGGAACTATCCCAGCGCATTTAAAAACTAATAAACAAAAGGATTATTCGAATATTGATATTGTACTTTCATTCGTTTTAGTTCTGATAGTTATAGGAATATGTATATTTTTCTCACCAATAGTGTTCTAAATTTGCGTGTAATAGTTTTTATATTGTTAAGTAATTTAATTTTTACTCAAAATAAAAATTCCATTAAAGATATTTTAATTGATAAAGAATACGATTCTAAATCTTTTTTTGTTGGAGCTACAATTGGACACGGTGAGCTTTTGAGACCCAATATTACTCAACTTTATTTGAGTGAATTTACATACTTGACTCCTGCAAATTCATTTAAACAAACAGCAATACACCCCAGACCCGGTGTTTGGAATTGGAATAAATATGATGATTTTATAGATTTTGCAGAAAAAAATAATTTAACACTTAGGGTTCATGGACCAGTAAGTCCACAAGCATCAAAGTGGGCCAAAAATGATAATAGAACCAAGGAAGAGTTACTTAAAAATATGGAAGAATTTTTTACGGAGCTGTGTATACGATTAAATGATGAAAAAACTGTGAAATGGATGGATGTTGTAAATGAAACCGTACTTAGGAATGGTGAGTGGTTCAAGGAAAAACCGGGTGATTCTGCTTGGGAAAATCCATGGACTCAAATTGGTTTGAATGATGATGGTTTTCCAATCTACATTGTAAAAGCATTCGAAATAGCTAATAAACATGCACCGAATGTAAAGTTAGTATATAATCACAATGGTGGTATGGAGAGAAAAATGTGGGAAAAAGTATTAGAAACGATCACATATTTAAAAAATCTGGGATTGAGAGTAGATGGAATTGGATGGCAGGCCCATTTACGTGATAAAAATGGTGTGGGTTTGGTCAAGGAGGACTTGAATTATTTATCATATTTAATAGATTGGACACATGCCAATTCAATGGAATTCCATGTTACTGAACTTAATTATTGGTTAAATAATGAAAATCCAAAGTCTATATCGGTTCAAAAAAGACAGGTTATTTCCTATAATAATATAGTCAACACATTAATATCAAAAAAAAATAATGGTGTTGTTACTCTGAATATTTGGGGTTTATTCGATCGAAGAGGACCTGGTGATTACCCTAAATATATTCTTAGTTTATATGATCAAAATGGTAATCCTAAACAATCTTTATATGCTATAAAAAAATCTCTTATCAATGAGAGTACTAGCTTAATTTTTGAAAAATAATGATGCAAAAAGAATTTTTTTTAGTGATGTTAATTTTTTTCCTATCGTGCTCTGGCTCCAGTGATGATAATTCGGATATTAATAGTGACAAACAAAACAGACCGCCTACAGTTCAAAGTTTAACAGTCACTAGTGACGGTTCACCAATAAGTATAGTTTTGCAAGGCTCAGATCCTGACAATGACGATTTAACATACTCAATTGTTACAAATCCAACCAAGGGTTCAATTGATTTATCATCGAACAATGCCACATACACGCCTTCAACTAACGCTTATGATTCTGACTCATTCACCTATAAAGCAAATGATGGAGAGCTTGATAGTAACATTGCTACTGTCTATATCACTTTGCCAAACGCTCCTGTAGTTGAAGAACCAAGTTTCAAACAACTTGTTAGTGAAAATTATGATAAAAGTAAATTTGCTTTTGGTGCAACACTAAATTATTATCAACTAGATTCTAATGTTGAAGAACTTTTTCTATCGGAGTTTGATTACACAACACCTGAAAATTCATTTAAACAATCAATAGTACACCCAGAGCCTGGAGTTTGGAAATGGGACAGGGTTGAAGCATTCCTAAATTTCTCAAACGCAAATAATATTAAAATGAGAGTACATGGCCCAATTGGTCCTCAGTCCTCCACTTGGGCAAAAACTGATTCAAGAACGGCTGAGGAATTATCTCAGGTTTATGAGGATTTTATGACTGAACTGTGTAAAAAGATTAATGGAAACAGTAACATTTTATGGATGGATGTCGTGAATGAAACTATAGATTCTAACGGAAATTGGACAGATAAAAGGAATGGAACCAATCAATGGGAAAATCCATGGACACAGATTGGTAAAAATGATGATGGTATACCACTTTATATTATAAAAGCTTTTGAAATTGCCCAGCAACATGCTCCAGATATTAGTTTAGTATTTAATCAACATGCTGGAATGCAACCTGCTATGTGGAATAAAGTCAAAGAAACTATTTTATATTTAAAAAATAAGGGGCTTCGAATAGATGGTTTAGGATGGCAAGGCCATCTGAGGGATAATGTTGTTTTATCTTTAAACCAATCTAAATTAAATTATCTTTTGTCAATTATTGATTGGGCTCATGAAAATGATTTAGATTTTCACATTACTGAAATTGATTATCGAATGACGAGTGACCCGCCAAACAGTAATGAGTACAATCGACACGCAAATGGTTATGCGAATATATTAAAAGCCATTATTGCAAAGAGAAACAATGGTGTTGTAACATATAATACGTGGGGAGTATACGATAAGAATGGACCTGAGAATCATGAGTATAAATACATCTACGATTCCAATTTGAATCCAAAAAAGGCAGTAGAATTACTAAAAAAGGCACTAAAAAATAAAGAGACAGATTTTACCTATTTAGACTGATCTTTTTAGCGTAATAGAGGTTATTTCAGGCCATATTCCAACCCTACCTGGAAAAGCAAGTACTCCAAAACCTCTATTTACATTTAGGTATCTTCCTTTATGAGTATATAAACCTGCCCAGTATTTGTATACCCATTGTACTGGACTCCACTTGATAACCCCGGGAATTTCTATTCCAAATTGCATACCGTGCGTATGACCAGAAAGTGTTAAATCAAATTTTTTCGGGTGATCCTTCAAAACTCTTTCCCAATGTGTCGGATCATGAGACAAAACAATTTTAAAATCCTTATCAGAAATATTTTTAATAGACTTCTCGATATCACCCAATTGATTAAATCTTGCACCCCAATTTTCTACTCCAATAATGGCTATATTTTCATCACCCCTAATGATATGTTTATTTTCATTCATTAATACCCTAAAACCTATTTTTTTTTGTATATCTAATAGATTTTTAAAGTTTTCCTCTTTTTCAATTTTATTAGACCATCGTTGGTAATCACCATAATCGTGATTTCCTAGAACCGATATCATATCGTCTTTAGCTTTTAATTTTGAAAAAGATTTAACCCATGGTTTAACCTCATCGAAGCGATTATTAACAAAATCTCCAGTAAATAGAATTAAATCAGGATTTTCATCATTAATCATTTTAATTGCCTTGTCAACCATATTTTTATTTTCTAAACTACCACAGTGAAAGTCTGAAAGTTGAACAAGTTTATAACCATCAAATTTCTTTGGTAAATTTTTAAAGTGTATAATATGGTTAATTATTCTGTATCGGTATTTACCAAAAAAAATTCCATCAAACCCAATTGGAAGTGTCAGTGAAGAAAAAATTAAACTTAATTTACTTATTAATGCACGTCGCTTTAAATTAACTCTTGATTTTTTAATGATTTTACTTTTTACAAAACTAAAAAGACGAAATAGGTCTTCTATTAAAATGATAGGTAATGATATTGTTTTAGCTATCAAGAATAGAAAAATTATTGATAAATAATAAGAAAAAACTCTCGTGCTGGAGCTAATTTCAAACGTAAATGAATATATAATGAAAAATAGATATAGCGAAAGGAAAGTAAAAATATAAATTAATCTAGATTTTCTATTTAATACATTTTTAATCCCTACATAGAAATAGAATTCAATAAAAAATATTATAGAAAAGAAAATAATTAATGAAATTATCAAAATAATTTATTGGTTTAAATCTTGTAATTTATTTATAACTATAAATGATGACCTTTACGATGAATATTGCTAAATTAACATTTATATGCGATTAATCGAAATTAACAAAATTGCAGAAGCAGCTGAAAAGATTTCAGCTTTAGTTAGGACAACAGAGTGTCAAAAATCAAATTACTTCTCAAAGATATTTGACTCTAATATTTTTTACAAAAGAGAAGATAAACAAACTGTAAAATCATTTAAAATTAGAGGTGCCCACAATAAAATTTTATCACTTGATAATTCTGATTTAAAATACGGATTGGTTTGTGCAAGTGCTGGAAATCATGCTCAAGGTTTTGCATTATCATGTAGTACTTTAAAATACAGTGGAACTGTTTTTATGCCTGAAACAACTCCAAAACTCAAAATTGAACGTGTCAAATATTTTGGAAAAAATTTTATTGAAATCAATTTACATGGAAAAAGCTTTGCCGATGCATATTACGAGGCTGAGTTGTATTGTAAAAACTATAACAAGACTTTTGTTCATCCATATAATGATTTAAAAATCATTGAGGGACAAGCAACATTATTTTTGGAGATGATAAATCAAATAGATTTTAAAATAGATTATTTATTTGTTCCAATTGGTGGAGGTGGATTATTGTCAGGAGCAATTAATGTTTTTAAACAATTATCAAAATCAACTGTAATAGTTGGTGTTCAAGTAAGGGGTGCTCCTGCTATGAAAAAATCAATTGAACAGAGTAAATTAATACATTTAGATAATGTTGATAATTTTGTTGATGGTGCAGTTGTGAAAGAGGTTGGGGAAATAACTTATAATTTCTGTAAAAAATATTTAGATGAAATTGTAGTTGTCGACGAAGGAGAAATATGTTACAACATGATGTCTCTTTTAAAAAACGAGAAAATTAATGCAGAGCCTGCAGGAGCAATGTCGGTTGCTGCTTTACGAAAACTTAAAAATAAAATTAAAAATAAAAATGTAATGTGTATTATTTGCGGAGGTAATAATGACCCCATGAGACAAACAGAGATAGCTGAAAGAGCAAATAAGTGGAAGTTTAAGGTCAAAATATGAAAATACTTAATTTAAAATTCCAAATTTTAAACCTGCTTCCTTTAATAATTTCAGTGCCTTGTCCATCTCAATTTTGGTATGTGCGGAAGATATTTGTATTCTAATTCTTGATAAACCTTTTGGGACTACGGGGTATGAAAAGCTTACTACATAAATGTCATTTTCATATAAATAATCGGCAATTTTCTTTGCTTTAATGTCATCGTAAATCATTATTGGTACTATCGGATGATTTTTTCCTTTAATTTCAAAACCAATCTTAGATATCTTCTCCCGGAAATAGATTGTGTTTTCTTTTAATTTTTTAATTAAACTATTATCTTTTTTTATAATCTCAAGAGCTTTAATTGATGCGCCAACAATGCTTGGTGCCAATGTATTCGAAAAAAGATAAGGTCTAGATTTTTGTCTCAATAACTCAATAATTTCTTTTTTTCCTGAACTAAAACCACCGCTACCCCCACCTAATGCTTTACCAAGAGTTCCAGTTATAATATCAATTTTTCCTAAAACATCATTATACTCATGGCTTCCTCTTCCATTTTTTCCAATAAAACCCGTCGCGTGACAGTCATCAACAAAAATTAAACTATTATACTTTTTAGCTAATTTGTAAATGTTATCAAGTTGTGCAATTGTACCATCCATTGAGAAAACACCATCTGTAACGATCACTCTCGATCTAAAGTTTTTAGTTAATTTTAACTGTTTCTCTAAATCAATCATGTCATTATTTTTATATCTAAATCTTTCTGCTTTGCATAGTCGAATTCCATCAATTAACGATGCATGGTTTAATGAGTCGCTGACTATAGCATCTCTACTATCAAATAAAGGTTCAAAGAGACCACCGTTGGCATCAAATGCAGCCGCATATAAAATGGTATCTTCTGTCCCCAAAAAATCTGAAATTTCATTTTCGAGTTTTTTATGAATATCTTGTGTTCCACAAATAAACCTTACGGAAGCTAACCCAAAACCATGACTTTCAATGGTCTGCTTTGCTGCATTTTGGATTTCTTTATTAGCTGCTAATCCCAAGTAATTATTAGCACAAAAATTAATCACATTGTTTTTTTGTTCAGTTTTAATCTTAGTGCATTGTGGTGATTCAATTTGTCTCTCGCTTTTATATCTTCCAGATTTTTTAATATCATCTAGTTCAGAGATTATTCTATTTTTTAAAGATTCGTACATTTTTATTAAATTATAATACAAATTTAATTTTTTTTGAAAAAAAATATTTTAATTACGGGTGCTTCTGGTCAGTTAGGACAATTTTTTATAGAGAAACTAGCAGAAAATAATAATGTAATATCCACTGACATTAACGTTTCTCGTGAATTGGTAAAAAAATACGAATTAAAATTTTTAGATGCATTGAATGAAACAAAAGTGCGCAAGTTTATAGATAAATATCATGTCGATGAAATATATAATTTTGCATCAATCCTGTCTGCAAAGGCAGAAAAATATCCATTAAAATCATTCCAGTTAAATACTAATTGTTTTTTAAATATTGTAAAAGCTTCAATTAGTTCTAGTGTAAAAAAAATCTTTTGGCCAAGTTCAATTGCAGTTTTTTCTAAAGAATCAAATCTAGGTTACGTAAAACAAAATGTTATAAAGAATCCAACCACTATATATGGCGCATCCAAATTATCATGTGAAAAAGTAATTAACTATTTCAATATAAATGGCTTACTTGATATTAGATCTATAAGATTTCCAGGAATTGTTTCTTCATCAACACCAGGTGGAGGAACAACAGATTTTATTGTTGAAATGATAAACAATATAAAAAGTAAAAAAAAATATATTTGTCCTTTATCACCGAATACTCTCCTTCCAATGATGCACGTGAATGATGCAGTTGATGCGTCTGTCAAATTAATGAGTGTTCCACGAAAAAATATTAAAATTAATGACTCTTACAATATTAGTTCATTCCAAACAACACCCAATGAATGGAAAAATTTAATTTGCGAAATGGGACATAAATTAGAAGTCGATTTTCAACCAGACTTCAGACAAAAAATTGCTGACTCTTGGCCAAGAAAAATTGATGATGAACAAATTAGAAAAGATTTGAACTGGAGACCAAAATTCAATAAAATCAAAACTTTAAAAAGTGTAATTTGAAAATCATAGTTTAACTTGAAATAAAGAAGAAATTAAGGTTATGGGAAACCACTGCTTCTTTCTTTCACATAAAATTAAATGACTGGTTGATTTTGGATTAAATAAGTCCTTCAAAACAGCTTTTTCAATTATCAAATTTTTGCAAATATCATTGTTTTTCGATGTCTTTATTTTTTTTGACATGTAATTAACTTTTGTAACAGGTATTTTATTGTGTCCAAGTTCTTTCAATGCATTATATCTGTGGTGACCATCAATAATTAATCCTGACTCATTACATATAATTATTGAAGAGATAAAAAAAAGACCATAATTATTCAAGAACTTTTCTTTAAGAAAATTCTTTTTTTTATTAATGATTTTTTCGTGAGGATATAAGAGGTTTACACTTTCATAAGTGACGTCAGTAATTATATTTTTGTCAATCTCAATTGAAAACATA
>CESP01127699.1_pt1 | contig 22781 bp, 20 predicted proteins | sample 531211 | NCBI WGS metagenome assembly CESP01 (sample SAMEA2622074, study PRJEB7988) | marine metagenome | biome: marine biome (ENVO:00000447); feature: surface water layer (ENVO:00002042); material: "saline water (ENVO:00002010), including plankton (ENVO:xxxxxxxx)" | depth 5 m | reverse complement strand
ATAAAATAAATCATTATCAATGCCAGCATAACCAGGTGAAAGGCTTCGTTTAACGAACAACACAGATTTACATTTTTCTACATCTAGAACTGGCATTCCAAAAATTGGACTTTGTGGATCTGTTTTTGCAACTGGATTAGTTACATCATTTGCACCAATTACAAAAGCAACATCTGCGTTAGCAAAATCATTATTTATTTCTTCTAACTCAAAGACCTCATCGTATGGTACGTTTGCTTCAGCTAATAAAACGTTCATATGTCCAGGCATTCTTCCAGCCACAGGATGAATGGCGTATGAAACTTTTATATCGTTTTTTTTTAATGTGTCTACCATTTCCCTTAAGGCATGTTGAGCTTGTGCTACTGCCATACCATAACCTGGGACAATTATAACTGATGAAGCATTTTTCATCAGGAAAGCTGCATCGTCTGCATTTCCACTTTTGACTGGTCTTTGTTCTTTAGATGATTTACTTGACACATCATCAGTAGCGCCGAACCCTCCTAAGATTACATTGAAAAAAGAACGATTCATACCTTTACACATAATATAAGATAATATTGCACCAGATGAACCCACTAAAGCACCTGTAATTATTAAAGCTGTATTTTCCAATGTAAAACCAATTCCTGCAGCTGCCCATCCAGAATAAGAATTAAGCATTGAAATTACGACTGGCATATCAGCTCCACCAATAGGAATTATTAAAAGAAAGCCAATTAAAAATGATATAGCTAATAGTATCCAAAACAAATTTGATGATTGAGTTGAGCACAATAGATAAATTATAACAATTATTGAAATCAAAATAATTGCATTCAAAGTATGTTGGCCTTTAAATGTAATCGGAGAGCCAGACATTATTCCCTGCAATTTTAAAAATGCAATAATAGATCCTGAAAATGTTATAGCTCCAACCGCGGCTCCAATCGACATTTCAATTAAACTTCCAAGTTTTATATTCCCAGGTGAGCCAAGATTGAATGCCACAGGATTTAAAAAAGCTGCAATTGCAACAAAAACTGCTGCTAAGCCTACCAAGCTATGAAAGCCAGCAACTAGTTCAGGCATGGCTGTCATTGGAATTTTATAAGCTATAAAAGCTCCAATCGATCCACCTGCCAAAATAAACATGATTACAAATATAAATCCACTAGAAAAATTACCTGTAGATAAAAATGTAACTGTTATAGCAATAACCATTCCTATAATTCCAAAAAAATTACCCTGTCTTGATGTTTCAGGTGAAGATAAACCTCTAAGTGCGAGAATAAACAATACTCCTGAAACTAAATAAAAAATTGCGGACAGATTTGTTGAAATCATTATTTATCTTTTTTCTTTTTCTTATACATTGCTAACATTCTTTGAGTTACAAGAAATCCTCCAAAAATATTAACTGCTGCTAAGGCTATCGCTAAAAAACCAAAAATACTCGATGTATTAAAAACGCTATCAGAGTTCCCTGATAAACCTGCTATTATTGCTCCAACAATTATTACTGAAGAAATTGCATTAGTAACGGACATCAGGGGTGTGTGTAAAGATGGTGTTACACTCCATACCACATAGTATCCAACAAAAATTGAAAGTATAAAAATACTTAGCCTAAATATTAGAGGGTCTATTTCCATAAATTATTTAATTAATGTTTTTTCTATAATTTCGTCTTCAAGATTAATATTTATTTTTTTTTTCTCTTTGTCGAATAAATTATCAACAAAATTAAAAATATTTTTTGCATACAAACTTGAGGCAGAAACTGGTAATTTATTAAGTATGTTCGTTTCACCCATAATTTTTACCCCATTTCGGTCAATAATTTTATCTACCTTCGTAAATGCTGTGTTTCCTCCTTGAACTGCCGCTAAATCATAAATAACAGATCCAGCTTGCATATTGTCTATCATGTTATCTTTTATTATCAATGGTGCTTTTTTTCCTGGAATTAAAGCTGTACAAATTATAATGTCAATTTTTTTTAGTGTTTCAGATAAAAGTTCATCTTGTTTTTTTTTAAAATCATCTGAAGCTTCCTTTGCATAACCACCTTCGGTCTCTAAATTTTCTGAACCCTCAACTGTTAGAAATTTTCCACCTAAACTTTCAACTTGCTCTTTTGAGGCCATTCTAACATCAGTGGCAAAAACTATTGCACCCATTCTCTTCGCTGTTGCAATTGCTTGGAGTCCGGCAACACCTGCACCCACAACCAACACTTTTGCAGCTGGAACTGTGCCTGCAGCTGTCATCATCATTGGTATAGCTTTTTCAAAATTTGCAAAAGACTCTATAACTGCTTTGTAACCAGCTAGGTTTGCTTGAGAGGACAAAATATCCATCGATTGAGCTCTGGTAATTCTTGGAAGTAATTCAAGCGAAAAAAGATTAATTTTTTTTTGTAGTAAGGTTTCAAGTTTTTCTCTATTATCATAGGGGTTTAAAACACCAATAAGTGTTTGATTTTCTTTAATATTTCGGGTTTTATCATCAGACAACATGCCAAGCTGGACTATAATGTCTGATGAATTTAGGATCTCAACTTCATTTTTAGAAATTTTAACGCCTAAATCTTTGTACTGTTCATCTCTTATTCCTAAATGAGAACCATAATTCTCACATAAGCACACCTCGAAACCAAGAGAGGTATACTTTTTTACAATATCTGGCGTTATTGCTATTCTTTTCTCAAAATTTTTATTTTCTGATATTGATCCAATAATCATCACGAATCCTACAACAAGAATATAGCCATTAATACCAAAACAGATATCACAGCGACAGTTCCCCACAGAACAAATTTAGTAAAATTATTCCAAGTGTTTTTATGGTTTTCTTCGTCCATAAAATTTACTTTTGTCTTGCTTTAAATTTGGGATTAGTTTTATTTATCACGTATACTCTCCCTCTTCTTCTTACTAGTTTGGAGTTCAAATCTCTTTTTTTTATTGATTTTAGTGAGCTTTTTATTTTCATAAATTAATTAGCCTAGTAACGAATTACCTTTCCATTTTTTAGGATAAAGTAACATTGATACAGAAAAGTTTGACACCGAGTTTAAAATTAAATCGGACGTTGCTTTCCCACATTAATAGTCAATCTAGGACTATATACATAAGCATATTAATTTTGTCAATTTATATTAGGTGTAATTTAAATAAGGCATTCTAATTTTTTTTCTAAATAATCATTTATTGTCAAGCGGAGTCCATCCTTAATTGGAGTTTTAGCTCTCCATCCATATCTTGATGCAATAGTTAAATCTAATTTTTTTCTCAATGTGCCATTCAAATTTTTGTTCATGTATTTTATTTTAAGATCAACGCCTAAAACTTTCATTATTAGTTTTGCATAATCATTTATGGTTTTCTCGTCTTTAGAGCCAATATTTATGAGGGTATCTTTTGTTTTTATATTCATAAAATGTATAACTGCATCTGCAACATCATCACTAAAAACTAGTTCCCTTAAAGAAGTTCCATTTCCCCATAATGTAATATAATCATCTCCATTTTTAACAGCTTCTAATATTTTTTTTATTAAAGCTGGAAGAAAATGGGAACTTTCGGAGTCATAGTTGTCATTTAAACCATAAGAGTTTGAGGGCATAAGACATTTATAATTTAAACCATATTGATAATTATAGCTTTCACACAATTTTATACCTGCTATCTTTGCTAATGCGTAAGGCTCATTAGTTTTTTCTAAATAATCACTTAATAAATATTTTTCTTTTATAGGTTGTTTACTATTTTTTGGATACACACAACTCGATCCTAGAAAAATTAAATTTTTTGTTTTCGATAAAAAAGAGCCATGAATTAAGTTATTTTGAATTGAAATATTGTCGTATATAAAGTCGGCTTTAAAATCATTATTTGCTTTTATTCCTCCAACTTTTGCTGCAGCCACAATTGTAATTTGAGGTTTAACTTTTTTGAGAAAATCAAATACTTTTGTTTGATCTCTTAAATCTAAATTTTTTCTATCAATGGTTATTATATTATTATATTTTTTTTTTAGTTTTCTATAAATAGCTGATCCAATCATTCCGTTATGGCCAGCTAAAAAAATTTTAGAATTTTTTGGAGTCATTTTCTATATGATTAATTTCATAATCAATCATGTCTTTAATTAATGAGTTAATGTCATGTTTTGGTTTCCATTTTAAAATTTTTTTTGCTTTTTTAAAACTTCCAACAAGACTATCTACCTCAGCTGGTCTAAAATATTTTTTATTAACCTCAATTATACATTGATTTTTTGAATTATATGCTTTTTCATTAACACCTCTGCCTCTCCAAGTTATTGGATAATCTAAATGTTTAGATACTAAGTTAATAAATTCTTTTATCGAATATTGTTTACCTGTGCATATTACAAAGTCTTGTGGTTTATTTAGTTGCAACATTTTCCACATGGCTATTACATAATCTTCTGCGTGCCCCCAATCTCTTTTAGAGTATAAGTTTCCTAAAAATAATTTTTTTTCTCTTTTATGTTTAATGTTACAAAGAGCCCTGACAATTTTTTTAGTAACAAATGTTTCTCCTCTCAAAGGACTTTCGTGATTAAATAAAATTCCATTACAAGCAAAAATATTATATGATTCACGGTAATTAACAGTAATCCAATATGCGTAAAGTTTAGCGACACCATAGGGACTTCTGGGATAAAAAGGTGTGTTTTCTGTTTGAGGTACTTCTCTAACTTTTCCAAATAATTCAGAAGTTCCGGCTTGATAAAACTTTATATTTTTCTTAGATTTCCTAATTGCCTCCAGGATGCGTAGCGTACCTTGAGCATCAGCGTTAGAAGTATATTCGGGAATTTCAAATGATACAGCAACATGCGATTGAGCTGCTAAATTGTAAATTTCATCAGGTTTTATTTTATCTATTATATTATTTACAGATTGTGCATCTGTCATATCCCCAAAATGAAGCTTGAAATTAGTTTTCGAGGATATTGGATCTTTATAAATATCATCTAGCCTTGATGTATTAAAAGAAGAGCTTCTTCTCTTTATGCCATGAACTACATATCCTTTTCCCAAAAGATATCTTGATAAATACGCGCCATCCTGTCCCGTTACACCAAAAATTAAAGCTATTTTTTTCACAAATGATTTTTATAATTACTTTTATGCATATTTCGTATTAATAAATCAACATCATTTTTATTTAAATAAAAATATTCTGAATAACACAATGTTAGACCTAATGAGTTTGACTAGAATTATACCTTACAAAAATGAGGGAAAAATAATTTTAAAAACTTTTCAAAAAATTAATAAAAGATAGCTTATTAAACACAAAAATTTATATTTTCAAATTTTGAATGAAATCGTTAATATAATTTTTCAACTCAATTTTTCCATATCTTTTAATAATCTTATTATTTAGTGACATGTTAGTTAAGGCTGAGGAATATCTCTCTCCCGGTCTTGATTTTAGATACTTATATTTACAATTAAACATTTTTGCTACTTTTGTTATCGAATAAGATTGTTTGTGAGAAATGCTGTAATGACTACAATTATTTTTTTTCCAGGCTTCAAAACAAACATCAATAGTGTCAGAAATATGAGTAAATCTTCTTGTTTGACTTCCGGGTTTAACTATTGTTAATAGCTTTTTTTTCTTATAAAGATTTTCAAAAATACCAATTACAGTTGCCATTTCACCAGATACAATATGTCTGGGTCCATAGACATTATAAAAATAAATGATTTCAAATCTAAATTTAAACCACTTTTTTAAATTTTCCAACAACTCTAAATTCTTACTTTTGGTGAAAGCGTAGGGAGATAAGTTTTTATCATTTCCATCATTTCCTAAACTTGCTGAAGTAGCTGAGTAAATCAATTTAATTTTATTATCTAAACAAAATTTAAATACAGCATTCGTTCCAATAGAATTAGACCTAAAACATGAATCAAATTTTTTAAAACTCTGAAAAATTCTTGCAAATTCTCCAAAATGAAATAAAGAATGAATTTTTTTTTTATAATTTGATAAGATTATATTTACATTTTCAGTGTTACCTTTTAAATATTTTACTCTCGGAGATTTAATATGATTTCGAACAAATCCACTTGAGTAATTATCAACACTTATAATGTTAAATTTTGTTCTTGATATTAAGCATTGAATTAAATTCGAACCAACAAATCCAGCTCCACCAGTTACTATAATATAATTTTTCATTAGAGCTTTTACAGCCTGGCAATGTCCTACTCTTCCATGTCTTGAGACAAAGTACCATTGGCGCAGAAAGGCTTGACTTCCGAGTTCGGGATGGGATCGGGTATAACCCTTTCGCAATAATCACCAGGCAAGATTACATAACTCTAAATCCAAAAAATGTAAAGAAAAAGTTCTTTTTCTTTTAAGGTGAGTTTTAGGAAATAATATTAATTTAATTGAATAATTTCAATATTGGGTTTAATTCTATTATTATAATTCCATTAGATATTTAAATTACAAAAATAATCGATAAAAATAAGTATAAATATATGTTCAAAAAAAATTATAAATATAAAAAAGAAAATTATGAATTCTGGTTATCAAGATATAATAATAGTGAAAGAAAGGTTTGCACGAATGATATTTATTTAGATTTACTTGAAGAGGATCAAATTATTAAAAATATCAGAAATAACAAGACTATTCTAGAAATTGGTTCAGGTAATGGAATTTTACTAAAAAGACTATTAAGACGGAAAAAAATCAAAAAATATTTAGGCACTGATTTTGTTATAGAATTAATTGAAAAATCAAAAAAACATTTCAAAAAAAAAAATATCGATTTCAAGCATTTTGATATGACTTTAATTTCAAATAAATCTTTTGATGAAAAATTTGATTACATAATTTCTAAAAGAGCCGTACAAAATGTACTAAGCAGAAAATTACAAATTGATACAATAGATAAGTTTGGTTATCATCTAAAAAAAAAAGGACTAATGATTTTAGTAGAAAGCTCCATTACTGCGCAAAAAAATATCAATTCATTTAGAAAAAAATATAAACTACCTAAAATATTTCCTCCGTTTCATAACTTGTTTTTTGATGATAAAATAATTCTTAATCATAATTTTAAAAATATTAAATTAAAAAAAATTAGTAATTTTTCCTCAAATTATTACTTTATCTCAAGAATTTTAAATGCATTGCTTTGCAACAACTATTTAAAAAAGAAAGTAAGTTATAATGATCCTCTTAACCAAATTGCTTTATCGATAAATGAAGATTTGTTAAAAGAAGATTTCTCACAAATTAAAACATATTTTTTTGAAAGAAAATAACTTATTATAGCTAAAATGCATTTATCTATTGTAACCACCTCATATAACTCAGCAAGTACAATTACTAAATTTTTTTCAGAACTAAAAAAAGTAATTTCAGAATTAAATATTTCTGATTATGAGGTAATAGTTGTCGATGATGGCTCAAAAGATGAAACGGTTGAAATATTAAAAAAAATTAAAGAGAGTTTAAATAATCTAAAGATCATAACTTTATCAAAAAATTATGGTCACCACAAAGCATTAATTACTGGATTAAATGAATCAATTGGAAAATTTATTTTTTTGCTAGATAGCGATCTTGAAGAAAATCCAAGTGAATTAAAGAATTTACTTAAAGAAATTGAAAATTACGATTTCGTTTATGGAATACAAAAAAAAAGAGCTGCCGGTTTAATTGCGAATTTTTTGGGAAACTTGTTTTATAGGCTTTTCAACTTTGTGAGCTCTGCAGAAATTCCTAGAAATCTTATGACAATGACTTTAATGAAATATAAAGTAAAAGAAGAACTTGATCAATTTAAAGAAAAAGAAATTTTTTTCCATGGAATTCTACATACAATTGGTTTTAAAAAAAAAGGAATTATTATTGATAAAACTTTTAAGGGAAAAACTGCGTATACCCTATCAAAAAAATTAAATTTGTTTTTTGATGCAATAACGTCATTTAGTAGTTTGCCGCTAAAAATTTTTTTCTACCTAGGTTTAATAATTTCATCTATATCAGCACTATATGCGATATATCTGATTTTTAGATATTTAAGTTTTAAAATATCAGTTGCTGGTTTTACTACTTTAGCAGTTTTAATACTTTTTTTTGGGGGCTTAATCATTTTAGGAATTGGAATACTAGGAATCTATATTCAAAAAATATTTCTAGAAGTAAAGAATAGACCTCGTGTAACTGTAAAGGATAAAGATTAAGTTAGAAAATAATTCTCTATAGATCTACACACAAATTTTACATTTTTTTTACTAAGATAAACATGTAATGGAAGTCTTAAAATTCTACCAGAAAAATTTTTAGAGTTTTTCAAATTTTTAACTGAAATTTTTTTACCTACCTTTGATAAATGTAGCGGTTCGTAATGTGATACAGTATGAATTCCTTTTTTTTTCAAATATCTTTTTATTTGATTTCTCTCTTGACGATTTTTTAATAGGATATACTTCATATGATAATTTGATTTTAATTCAGTATTCATACCCATTATCTTATTTGACAAAATTAAATTATTCAAATTGCTTATGTATAAATTAAAAATCTCTTTTCTCTTTTTTTGTATCTTGGAGATATCTTGTAATTGGTAATACAAATATAATGCTTGAAATTCACTTGGATAAAAATTGGATCCTACTTCTATCCATGTGTACTTTGATATTCGCTTTTTATCAAAATCTCTTCTGTTAGTTCCTCTTTCCCAAACATGATGAGCTGTCTCACTATAATCCATGTTATTAATTATAATTGCACCACCCAATCCACTATGTAAATTTTTAGACTCATGAAAAGATATGCATCCGAAATCACCATAAGAACCTAGATATTTCTTTCCAACTTTTAAATCAATACATTGTGCTGCATCTTCAATAATCTTGAATTTATATTTTTTTTTTAATCTTAAAAAAAAGTTAATATCTTCTGGTTGCCCTGCATGGTGTACAATTACAACTGCTTTCGTGTTTTTATTTAAAACTTTTAAAAAATGAGAATGATTTATTCGTGGATCATTCACATTACAATCAACAAATTTAATTTTGTAACCACATCTTAAAAATGCTGATGCAGTAGTTGGATAAGCATAAGATGGTATTATTACCTCCTCATTTTTTTTTAATTTTAATGACAAAGCTGAAATTTCTAATGCTGAGGTACAACTATCGGTTAATAATACCTTTTTAAAAAAGTATTTTGTCTCTAATTTTTTTTGAACCCTTTTTGTCCAGTATCCATTGCCAGCGAATGTTTCTAAATTTTTAAATTTTCTAAAATTTTTCAATTTGTAAGGAATATTAAATAAAACTTTGCTCATACTTAAAAATACTTTTGTTTACTATAATCAAAAAATGAACTTTTTTGCCTTTTTTTATATCTTAAATTTGAGATGTCAGATATCCTATCTAAATTGATAACATTGGACTTTTTTGTCCATAAGTGATCAAATAAATTTGCTTCAACAAATTCATAGCCACCTGTAACTATAATTAGTTTTTTTTTCTTCATAGATTTAGTATTAATCATATATTAATTATAATGTACTTATTTGATAAACAACTAAATATAGCTTTTAAATTGTTGTTCTTCATTTGTCTAAGTTTATTATCTGTTCGTTTTTTTAATACTATTTCTTTTTTAGAACCATTGCATGTACAAACAGGTGGAGCTGAAGATACTAGCTTCATAGGTATATGGTATATAAAAAATGGTATTTTAGGATATGACCACTTCTTAAAATTTAACATAAATATTAGCAATCCAAATATTTTTTCTCTTTTTCATTACAACTGGCTTTTCTATCATTTAAATTCTTTCTCAATAATAATTACACAGAAATTATTTAATTTATCCGATCTTTGGTTACCCACAATTGTAAGAATTAATTGTTTTATTTTAAGTTTTTTTTCATTTTGGATTTTTTATAATTCATTGAATTTATTAAATAAGAATAAATTATCATTTTTTTTTAGTTTTTTTTTAATTTTTGGACCATTAACTGGCTATTGGGTAATTTCTGGGAAACCTGATATTTTTTATATTTTTTTTGAAATATTAGCTATTTACACAATATTAAGGACTCAAGATAATCGTGGTTATCTTAATATTACAATAATATTAATTTTACTTTATTTTTCATGGTCAATTAAACAAACCTCAATTGTAACCTTAAGTAGTTTTGCATTTTACTTATTGTGGAAGAAAAGATTTAATTTTTTCGTATACATAATTTTCGTATTTTCTACTTTTTTGATTTTAACAAAAATTTTAGGTCCAAATCAATTATTTGAAAGTATTTTTTGGCAAGGTGGTGCTGCAATTTCTTTTAATTTTAATCATTTTTTTAAAATATTTTTAGATAGTTTATCTAAAGGTTTAATTGTTTATGTGGGATTATTTTGTATTTTGATAAATATATTTTTAAAAAGTAGTATCAGTTCTTATTATAAATCTTTAAATGAAAGTCAAGTATTCTTAATAATAGGTACTTTATTTTCGACTTCTCAAATATTATTTTCTTTTCATTACGGAAGTGCAGTAAATTATTATTATCCTTTTTTTATATATTCTGGTTTGTTTTTGTTTTCAGAAATTGGCAATCTTGTTAAAAATAAAAAATTAAGTAACCTACTTTTATCAAGTGTGTACATACAAATTGTCTTAATTTTTTTGGTGTTTATTGGTATCAAAGGCTCCACAGGTCCGATAAAATATAAAAATATTAAAGAATTTAAAAAATGTGTTTATGACCTAAAGGCTCCAATTCTTTCAGATCATAAACCCTATTATAGATTACCATGGATTACACCTGATAATAATCCTATATTAATTACAATGATGTATGAAAATTCTATCAAAAATTTAAACTTCGAAGATACGCCTGTATATAAAGAGGTGAAAAAGGGGTCATTTGAGACTTTAATAATTAGAGAAAAAAATAAATATAATTTAGAAAAATATACTTTAGAAAAAAATTGTAATTCTTTATATGGAGCGAAAGTAAAAATTTATATTAAAAATAAGTAAAATTTTCTATGAAAATTAGTATCATTACCACAACATTCAATTCATCAAAAACAATATTAAAATGTATTTCTTCAATAAAAAATCAAAAATACAGAGATATAGAAAAAATATGGATAGATAATTCATCTACAGATGAAACTTATAAAATATTAAATAGATACAAAAACAATAAAACTAAATTATTTCTAGTCCAACACAAATCAATATCAGAAGCTTGGAATATTGGACTAAAAAAAAGTACTGGGGACATTATTGGTTTTTTAAATTCTGACGATTTTTTATCAAATGAAAATACTATCAAAAAAATTGCCGAAACTTTTAAAGTTAGAAAATGTGATTGTGTTTATACAGACGTTTTTTATGTAAATAATAAAGGTAAAATAATCAGAAACTGGAAAGCAAATAAATATTCAAATAAAAATCATACATATGAATATTTTAATAACAAATTAAGGTTTGGCTGGATGGCACCACATCCAGGTCTATATGTTAAGAAAAGTTTAATCAATAAAATTGGTTTTTTTAACAATGCCTATAAAGTTTCCTTTGATTATGATTTTATAATAAGATTGCTCAAATATAAAAAAATTAAAGCATTCTATTTACCAATCGTAAGTGTAAAAATGCTAACTGGTGGTAATAGCAATAAAATTAAGAATATAATTTGTAAAATAAAAGAGGATCTTAAAATTATTAAAAGACACAAAATTGGAGGATATAAAACTTTGTTTATTAAGAATATTTCTAAATTAAATCAGTTTTTTAGATGACTTATTAAATTTTTTTATGATTTGTCAAAGATTGATTAATCCAATTAAATGTTTTTTCCAAACCCATTTTTAAAGTGTACTTTGGGGACCAATTAATTTTTGAATTAATAAAAGTGTTATTGCTGCTTCTACCTCTTACTCCTTTCGGTTTAGAAAGATCATATTTTCTTTCAACAGCATAATCCGCAATTTGTTCAATTATATCAATCATTTGATTGATAGATACTTGCTCTTCACTGCCGATGTTAAAAACATCTGAAAAATCTGAATTAAATACTGATAAAGTTGCATCAATGCAATCATCAATATAAAGAAAGCTCCTAGTTTGTTGGCCATCTCCCCAAACTTCAATATTTTTTTCATTATTTAATTTTGCATTTATTATTTTTCTACATAGTGCAGCTGGGGCTTTTTCTCTACCACCATCATAAGTGCCCACTGGACCATATATATTGTGATATCTACCTATTCTGACATCTAAATCAAAATCTTCATAAAAATGTCTACACATTCTCTCACTAAATAATTTTTCCCATCCATATCCATCTTCGGGCATTGCTGGATAAGCGTCTTCCTCCTTAAGTCCACTAATGAAAGTATCTTTTTGTTTTGATGCATTGTAAACACAAGCTGACGATGAAAAATAATATTTTTTAATTCTATTTTGCAAACTTGCTCTAAGTAAATTAGTATTTATCAAAACTGATAGCATACATTCAGCTTTATTATTTTCAATAAAACCCATTCCACCCATATTACATGCAAGATTAAATACATAATCGACATCCTCGGATACTTTTAAACAACTTTTATAGTCTTTAAGGTCTATTGAAATATTTTGATTTTTATCATCAAGTTGAAACCAAGAAAGAAAAGGTTTTATATCTGCACATATAATTTGATGCCCCTCTAATTTTAGCCTTTGCATCAAATGACCACCAATAAATCCACCAGCGCCTGCAATTAAACATTTCATGATAAGTTCTTTATTCGAATATTTTGTACTTTACAATACAATAAATAGCTTGAAACGCGTCGAGTAATCCGATTTTTTTTCCTTCCTCATAAGATCTACCGTTATAACTTATTGGTACTTCAAAAAACCTTAATTTTTGTTTTGCAAGTTTTATTGTTAACTCTGGTTCAATTCCAAATGAATTTTCTTTTAAATTAATTTTATCTATATGTTCTTTTTTAAATACCTTGTACCCTGTTTCCATGTCGGTCATATTAAGGTTAGTAAATAAATTACATAAAAAAGTTAAAAATTTATTGGCTATAAAGTGCCAAAAATAGTGAATTCTAGTATAATCTTGTCCCCCTAAAAATCTTGATCCATAAACTACATCGGCTTTAGCTTCCTTAAAAGGTTTAAGTAATTTTTTGTAGTCTCTTGGATTATATTCAAGATCAGCATCTTGAATTAACACTAGTCCTTGTTCAACTTTTGTTAAACCAGATCTTATAGCTTTTCCTTTACCAAAATTTTTATCATGGTACAAAATTTCTATATCTTTCCTATTTTCGTATGTTTTTAATATATTCCTTGATCCGTCAATAGAAAAATCATCAACTACTATAATTTTTTTTTCATGTGGCTCTACATCAAGAACTTTATCCAGAATAGTTCCAATTGTATTCTTTTCATTATAACAAGGAATAATAATGTTAAGTTTCATGCTCATTTTGCTACTTATATTTACAATTTAAATCGTATCAACTCAATATAACAATAAACTAATTAAGAGTTTAACTCTTTTTTTATTCCAATTATTATAAAATTTGATTTAAAAAAAAACAGCCGTATATGCTTTATTTTAATATCAAAATCCATATGAACTTTTGTTTCTGACAAAAGTTTCCTCAAATCATTTAATGACAACAAATTAAGATTTTCTTCTTTTGACAAATAACCAAAATTGAAAAACTTTAAAACTTTTCTAAAAATGTTATTCGGCAACATGTTTACTATTGGAAGTTTAGAGTGAAAATCTATCGGATAATTTTTATTGGGAGTAGTAATAAAAAAAATTTTGTTGGTTAATGAGGCAATATTTTGTATCATCTTTTTTTGATTAATATTAGATCCAACATGTTCTATAGTTGCAGAAGATAAAACTATATCGCTCTTTAGAAAATTTAGAGTTTCATCTTCAAAATCTTCTGATATAGATCCAACTGTTGATGAAGAAAAAAAATTGTCTTCAATACTAAAATTACTAAACGCTTTGTAGTTTAAAATTAATTTTAAATTTTTGACTATAAAATTTGAGCTTTCGTTTTTTTCATCATGGGTAGTACCTACATCTAAACAATTTGAGCATTGTATTCCTTTTAATTCTTCTTTGATTATTTTAAGAATTTCTAATCTTTTTTTTTTTATGATTTTATCAAAAAATTTATTATGAAAAGATAAATAAATTTCATTAGTCATTTTTTTAAACATTCATTTAAATTATAATTTTCAAAATAAATCCATTGATATTTTTTTACTCCAGAAAAAAAAGGATTTCTTGTTGCATGATTGGTATCGAAGTTGCCATATTTATAGACGCATTTTTTATACAATGAATTTTTCAATAATTTATTTAAATTTTTATTTTTTCTTATAACTAAAACTTTGATGTTATTATTTTTAACTATGTTTAGAAAATGATCATTTATTTCGAATTTATTTTCATTAAATTTAAGCAATCTCAACCATTCATTAGAAAAATTTAATTCTCCCTGATCTATATTTGTCCAAAATCTAGATCTTTGAGTATACAAAATTTTTTCATCATTTTTTAATTTTAATTTTTTTATTATATCATTTATTCTTAGTGCATAATCATAACCACTAGCATGTTTGCTTAAAAAATTTTTTTTATAATCTTTTAATATTAATACCGGAGAGGTATAAAAAGTATATACTATTAAAAAGACACCAAATATTAAAGTTTGAATATAAATTAATTTTTTTAAGAAATTATTAATTTTAAATTTGAAATGACACACGAAAATTTGGATTAAGAAAAAAATAAATAAAAACCATCTAGTACTAACATTACCACTAATTATAACTGAAATAAAAAGCAATAAAATAATTAAAAGTACTTCTTTCTTAATTTTTGTTTTGAAATTTATGAAATTGTAAAATTGCAACCCAAAAATTTTTCCAATATTTGGCAAGCTAATAAAAAAGTTTCCAGCCTGACCATAATGTGGAACTAAAAATAATATTGGTAGAAAAATTAAATTTTTTAAACTGAGACTTAAATCATAATTTTTAAAAAAATCTGCTGCTGAATTTAAATGTTCAGAGTTATTATTTAATATTTGTCCAGTAAATGGTGGGATGAAATCTCCATGAAAATATATATTCTTTAAAACAATTGGTGCAAAAAATATTAATGCTACGAAAAGACTTAGTATACTTGTCTCAATCAATCTTTTATTTTTATAAATCATATAAAGTATGGCAATACATACTGGATACAAAAAACTTACTTTAAATGATAAAATTAACATCAAGGAAGATAAAATAATTAGCTTGTCAACAAACAAGAGTTTTTTGTTATTGTAAATATGAAAAAAAATTAATGATAAAGCAAATGATGGTAACAAAAAGATTTTTTGTGAAAAAATCATTGGTAAAAATATTGGAGATGAAACTATACATAGTAATATAAAATTTTTTTCATTATTAGCTTTAAACTTATCTAAAAAATACAAACTTATGTAGATCAGCGTTGCGAAGTTTAAATATGAACCAAAATTCTCACTATATAAAACAAATCCAATAAAATTAAAAATTTCTGTATATCCTGATACTAAAAAATCCGGGTGGATAAGGTCTGCCATTTTAAGCCAATTTAAAGACTCATATTTTAGTATAAATGCTCCAAAGGAACTATGATAACTCAAAGAATCAGCATCACTTAAAGGTAGAGATGAAATAATAAAATAACAAAATAAAAAAGTTAAAATAATTTTCTGGTCAAAACCTATATTTTTTTTTAAAGAAATATTTTTAATTTTCAAGTTTTTTAAAATAAAGAAATTTAATATTAAAAAAAGAATGAAGAATATGTAAATTATATATTTTACAATTAAAAAATTTATAAATAACAACCAATTTACTAAAGAGATAAATCCACCCAAAACTATAAATAAAAACAAGAACTTTATTTCAGGTTTAATATTTATAAAAAATTTCTTTATTAGAAAAATTGACAGATTATAAATTCCAAATATGAAATTTGAAAATATAATAAGTGTCAAAGGAAACTGTAAAATATCTACACCGAAATAATTTATCATTTTTTCCTAAATTTAATAAAATTGATTTGATAAAAAATAATTATTAAAGCTAAAATATAAAAGTAACTGTTCCAACTAGCAAATATTGAGCCAGTTGTTTTTATCGGCCAAAAAAACAGGAAAAATAAGCAGAAACTTATATATAATTTTTTATCTCGAAATTTTCCATTTAAAGAAGATAGTATTTTCCTCAAAATTAGTGTTAAAAAAAACAAAAAAATTAAAATTCCTATGCCACCGGTTTCAGATAATATTTCAAAATAAAAATTATGTGGATGAGTTGAACATCTTAAATCAACCGCCTTTGAATCTATATTTTTTAAATAATCTTTATTACATTCGTATCTAAAAGTCCTAATACCAGAGCCAATTAACGGATTCTTTTTAAATATTTCATAAGACGTTAAAAAATGTGCACCCCATTGAGTATTAAAAAAACTTTTTTCAGAGCCGTACATAAATTTAAATCTTTTTACAATATCTGGAGCTAACGTAAGTGAGGAGCCAATTAACAAAAAGGCTAAAGTTAAAGTAATAATCTTAAACTTAAAATTTTCAATTCTAAAAATTATGTAAATGAAGCTTGTCAAAATTAGCATTATACTCGCTGATCTTTCTTTTGTTATGAGAACAAGTAAAATTGCGAAAAGTAAAAAAAATAAATCATAATATTTATTCTTAAAATTTATTAATAAATATAAAATTGATATAAAACACATTTTGCTCAAAAATGATCCAACTATTAATTCATCTCCAAAAGGCCCTGATAATCTTCCATAATGAAGCTTTGATTGAGGATATCCAAAAATATCTTTACCAGTTAAATACTGTAAAATTGTATCTAGTGAAGTAAATATAAATATTAAAAAAACTAATTTAATAAATCTGTTAAATATCTTTTCATCTAATTTAAAAATTAAATAACAACCAATTAAAAAAATTATATTCTTTATCAAATTAAGAGATGATCTAGCTGAATATAAAAGATAATCTGAAAAAGCAGAGTTAATAAATAGAAAGATAATCAATAAATAAAAAATCTTAAAGTTTAAAATAAGTTCAATTTCACTTTTATTTTTTACATAGAAAATTAAAAAAGTTATACAAAATATAACTAAAGTCATATTAAGTATAAAAGTTCCGATTAAAGTTGATAAAATACTAAAGTATACTAAAAAAACTAATAAAGATAATAAGTATGGATATTTAAATTTATTTTTTAATATGAAAAAATCACTTATTATCAATCCAAGGCTTTTAAACATAAAAAATGCTATTTAATATTTTAGTTGCAATCATTATATCATCAATATCACTTGTCATATTAATGCAAACTAAAAATTTATCTGAAAAATTTAATTTTTTTGATAATCCAGCTTCAGAAACAAAAAAAATTCACAAATATCCTGTGTCTAATATTGGTGGTTTATCATGTTTAATTCCATTCTTAATGTCATTAATTATTTCTTTTTACTTAGAGGAATATTTTTCAAAAAAATATATCGTCATTCTTTTTATATCATCCTTTTTTTATTTTTTTCTTGGTAGATATGATGATTTAAAAAATATAAGTCCAAATATAAAATTTATTTGTTTCGTATTTATATTTCTTTTCTTGTATCCTCTTGAACCAAATTTAATTGTTCACGATTTAAAATTTAAATATCTTGATACTTTTATACCTTTAAATAATTATTCAATTTACTTTACACTATTTTGTTTATTCATTTTTTATAATTCCTCTAATTTTATTGATGGTGTAAACGGATTATATGCATCAACAATTATCTTTTGGATTGTATCACTTATAGTTTTTACAAAAATATTTTCGCTATTGTTTATCGTAGTAATCTTGTCATTATTAATTTTTTTATATTTTAATTTGAAAAATAAAGTATTTTTTGGAAATTCTGGAAATGCTTTTTTAACTTGCTTTGTTGGCTCAGCCTATATTTTTAGTTATAATAAATTTAACAATATTTATTGTGATGAAATTTTTTTTCTATTTTTAATTCCTGGTCTTGATACCATAAGATTAATTTTAGAAAGGCTTCTCAAAGGAAAATCTCCACTAGAAGGAGATAATAGACATTTGCACCATATAATTTTAAAAATTTCTAACGATAAATTGGCATGGATATTCAATCTTTTTATAATTTTGATACCAATTATTATATTGAATATTTTGAATAATTTTTACAGTGCTATAATTATTTCATTAACCACTTATTTGCTTCTTGTTTATTTACTTCCAAAAAAATCTGAACTTAATTAATGCGTAAAAGGCAATTAGCGCATCTTTAAATCTTATCTTTTTTCCATCAGAGTAGTTTCTACCATTATAACGAACTGGGATTTCAACTATTTCATAACCTAGACGATTTAACTTTGTTGTAATTTCTGGACAAATAGAGAAATCTTTTTGAGTTAAATTCATTTCTTTCATTATTTTAACATCAATAAATTTATAACATGTGTGAGCATCTGTTAAGTTTTGATTGTTTAATATATTAGACAATGTTGTAAGCACGTAGTTAGCAAAAATTCGGAATTTTACAATAAAGCCTTTTTGGATTATATTTCTTTTTAAAACTCTTGACCCGTATATCACTTTAATTTGAGGTTTGTTTTTAATCAAATTTATAAAAATTAAAAAATCTTCCGGGTCATATTCTAAATCTGCATCCTGTATAATTACATAGTCGCCAGTCAAATGTGGTATAGCAGTAATCAAACATGCACCTTTACCCTTATTACTTTTGTGATGTAAAATTTTAAATAAATTATTATTCTTGTATTTTTCTAATTCTTTTTTTGTGCCATCTGTAGAGTAGTCATCAACTATAATTATCTCTTTATATTGAGTTTTTACATTTAAAACTTTGTTGATAATTTGATTAATTGTTCTAACCTCATTATATACAGGTATAATAACTGATAAATTCATAAGATGATTAATTTATTAATTCTCTCATTTTTAACTGTCTTATTTCATTTGTTTGTAGGAAAAAACTTTTCAAAATTTTTAGGTACAAACAATAATACTTATTTTGACTTAAGTTTAACCTCATTAATTGGCTTAATCTCATTAAGTTTGATTTCACTATTAATCAATTTCTTTTTACCATTAAATCAACAAACGAACACAATAGTGTTGGTTATTTTAGTTCTGTCTTTATTAATTACAAATCCTTATTTTTTAAGAAATTACAAATCAAAAATCCTAATAAATTTTGTTATTATTTGCTCTTTAGGCGTCTTTCTAATGATTTTGTTAAGCAAAACTTATACTCCAGATGCTGGTATGTACCATATTCCCTATATTAACATTTTAAATGAAAATAAAATAATAATTGGATTAAGTAACCTTCATCACAGATACGGTCATATATCAATTATGCAATATTTAAGTGCTTTACATTTTAATTATTTATTTGGAATTAATGGAATTGTTATACCATTAGCCTCATTAGCTATTTACTCAATCGTTTTATTTTTATCAAAAATTAATCAAAAAAAAGATTTATCAATATCTAATATCTTCTCAATTTTAATTGTTATCTATATATGCTGGAAAATGAACAGATATAGTGAGTATGGAAATGATGCGCCGGGCCATTTTATTTTTTTTATAACCATCCTTATTTATCTAAATGCACTAGAAATATCTCATAAAATTAGTGAACAAACTTTTTATATTATTGCTTTTTTTTCAATCTTTGCATTTTTAAACAAAACATTTCTAATATTTTCTCTATTAGTTCCTTTAATTTGTTTAAATAGAGATATTTTAGGGAATTTAATTAACTTAAAATTTTTAACATTGTTTTTATTTTTATCATTTTGGGCTACAAAAAATATAATTACAACTGGATGTATTTTATATCCAATACCTTCAAGCTGTTTAAATTTGTCATGGACAAATTTAGAGGGATTATCGAACATTTATGAGGTTTCGATTGGATCAGAAGCATGGTCTAAAGATTGGTCAAATCAAAAAGATAATATCTTGCCTTATAAAGAATTCTCAAAAAATTTTTATTGGGTAAAATTTTGGATACATAATCATTTCATAAAAATTTTAGAAATTTTGCTACCTTATATTGGCTCGATAGTCATATTCATATTTTTTATTAAGATTATGAATAAAAGAAATCAAAGAGAATATAAATTCAATTTTAAAAATTATATTCCAATTTTAACGGTTATAATGATTGGAATTTTGGTTTGGTTTTTAAAAGCACCAATTTGGAGGTATGGATACTCTTATATAGTAAGTTTTATCGCCCTATCTACTGCATTAATTATTTCTTACAATCTTAATGGGTTTAAAGTATTAAAAGAAAAAAAAATATCAAAAATTATAATTTTTTTAGCAATAATAATTATATCTACAAAACAATTTGTAAGAGTCTACAAAAATTTTGATGTTAATTATAACAACTACCCATGGCCAAGATATTTCTCCGAAACTTTAGAAAACCAAAAAAATAACCTTAAGGAGGTTTTCAAAAATGAAAAATTTTTTTATTTTATACCTAAAAAAAGTTATTGTTTTTATAGCAAATCACCATGTACTTCTGTAGAAGTTGATAAAAATTTAAAGAAAAGAGTTAATAAGTATGGATACAAAACATATTATTTTTGAAACTAAATGAATAAAGTTATTTTAGGCATCAATTCAAATCATGCAGACTCCTCAGCTTGTATTATTGTAAATGGTGAAATAGTTGCAGCAGCCGAGGAAGAAAGATTTAATAGGATTAAACATTGGGCAGGTTTTCCAGAAAATGCGATATCATATTGTTTACAAGATAGTGGTATTAACTTTAAAGATATAGAAGAAATAGCGACAAATACAAATCCACTATCTAATTTTGGCCCAAAGATTTTATATTTTTTAAAAAATTATATTTTAGGAAAAAAAAAAATAGAAATATTAAAAAGGTATAAAAATAAATTTAATCTTAAACTAACGTTAAAAGAAAAGTTTGGAAGAAATGAAAAACTTAAAATAAGATATATTGATCACCACTTAAGTCATATATCTTCAGCTTTTTATCCTTCAGGTTTTAAAAATTGTCTAGCCGTTTCTATTGATGGATTTGGTGATTTTTCAAGTTTGGTTGTCGCTCAATGCTCTAATCAAAAAATTAAAATCATTAAAAAATTACTTTTTCCAAACTCTCTTGGGGTGTTTTATGAAAGCATGACACAGCTTGCTGGTTTTAATAAATATGGAGATGAGTATAAATTAATGGGACTATCTGCTTATGGAGAACCAAAATACTACGAAGCATTAAAAAAAAATTGTTTTATAAATGAAAATATTTTTGAGCTTAATCTAAAAATGTATGAATTTCATAAAAAAAATTTTTCTTATAATTTTGAGAATGAACCCAATCAAACATTTCTTTTAAACAAAGATATTTATAAAAAATTAGATAAAAGTGAAGATTTCATTTTGAATAAAAAAGATTTTGCTAAAAATATTGCATGTTCAGCACAAAAAATATTTGAGCAGGCTCTATTTGAAATAATTAATCAACATAAGGGTAAAAATGAAAATCTTGTTCTCTCAGGTGGTTGTGCTTTAAATTCACTTGCTAACGGAAAACTGGAAGAAAGCAAAATATTTAAGAATATATTTGTTCCATTTTGTCCAGGAGATAACGGAGGGAGTATAGGAGCTGCATTATATCTTCTCAAAAAAAACTATCCTAATATAAAAACTAAGAATCTACAAAATCCATATTTGGGAAAAAAATACGATAAAAACAAAATTATAAGCGCTCTAGACATTTACAAATCAAAAATTGAATATCAATTAATCGATGATAGTGATGAACTTAATAATTTAGTATGCAAATATTTAATACAAGAAAGAATTATTGGATGGTTTCAAGATCGCATGGAATTTGGTCCAAGAGCTCTTGGGAATCGCTCAATTATTTCAAGTCCAATAGGACCAAATATTAAAAACCTTATTAACTCAAAAATTAAACTTCGAGAAAATTTTCGACCGTTTGCTCCATCAATTTTAGAGGAAAAAGTTTCAGATTGGTTTGAAAAACATGTTACTTCAAACTACATGTCCTTTGTTTCAAAAATCAAAAAAGAAAAAAAAAATTTAATACCTGCTGTTACACATGTTGATGGTACCGGTAGATTACAGACAGTAAATTCTCATCAAAATAAAAAATTCTATAATTTAATAAAAAAATTTTATGAAATTTCGAATGTTCCAATTCTGCTAAATACCTCTTTTAATGAAAACGAACCTATAGTTATGAGTCCAGAAAACGCTTTAGAATGTTATCTAAGAACAGAGATGGATTTTTTAGTTATCGATAATTTTTTTATTAATAAAAAAAATTAGATGTAATTTTTTATCCACTTTATAGTTTCCTTTAACCCATCGTCAAAATTATGTTTCATCGATTTTTTTACAAACTTTTTAATCTTTCCAGAATTCGCTAAACTATAATCTGGATCTAATTTTATTTTAGGCATATTTTTTTTCTTTGCTTTAAATCCTATAAGTAGCTCCAGTTTTTTTACTAAAGCATTAATACTGATAGTTTTTTCTCCTCCTATATTAAAAATATGATAAAAAGTTTTTTTATTTTTAGTTTTATTTAAGACTGCAAACATA
>CESP01163857.1_pt1 | contig 22928 bp, 22 predicted proteins | sample 531211 | NCBI WGS metagenome assembly CESP01 (sample SAMEA2622074, study PRJEB7988) | marine metagenome | biome: marine biome (ENVO:00000447); feature: surface water layer (ENVO:00002042); material: "saline water (ENVO:00002010), including plankton (ENVO:xxxxxxxx)" | depth 5 m | reverse complement strand
TAATCATGAAGTTTTCACCTCTAGCGTTCCTGTATCCGTTCTTATTACTAGCTGATATTATTTTTGATGGAAGTGTTGACCTAGTTGAATGGGAAAATGCCGAAAAATTCGAAATTCCTGTCGAAACAAGACCAAGCTATAATACAAATGCTGAACATAAAACGGATGTTTTTATGTTGAATGATACTTTTTATCTTTATATAGGGTTTAAGGTCTATGGTAATAAAGATTTTATCCGCGCACAGATAAGATCAAGAGATGGCATATTCTACACAAATGATTCAGTGATATTTGGTATAGATACTTATGGTGATGGTCGATACTACATTGGTTTTGGTGCTAACCCACTTGGTAGTATTTTAGATTACAAAGAAGGTTCTAGAGGTGAACCAGAAAGATCATATAATATTGAATTTGAAGCAAACTCTACATTAACCGATTATGGTTATGACGTTGAATTAAAAATACCGTTCTCTTCAATAAATTATCCAGAAGATGAAAATCATAAATGGAAAATTCTGTTTATCAGGAAGCTCTATAATAAAGGTGTTGAATCACGATACCTTAGTCATAAGGTAATAGCAGGTGCTGGCTGCGTAGTGTGCCAATCAAATTTGTATTATCAGCCTGGCAATATTAGTCAAAAATCAAAAAAACGTTTAATCCCAACAATTACTGCTAATACTAGTACTTTCAGAGATGATAATAATTCTCTGCAATCAAATGCTGCAGATTATGAATTGTCATTAAATGGACTTTACGAAATATCAAATAATAATTTTGAATTCACTATTAACCCTGATTTTTCTCAAGTTGAGGCTGATGAAACACAAATAGATGTTAATTCAACAACTGCGTTACGTTACCCTGAGAGAAGAATCTTTTTTAATGAGGGTGCAGATTTTTTAAATACTGATTCATCTGCTGTTTATACAAGGGCAATTAATTCCCCAAGTTATGCACTTAAAATTTACAACAGAGGCGATAAACATAGTTACTATCTTCTTGATGCTGAGGATGAACAGACGCAGCTAATAATTCCTGGCGTACAAAAAAGTTACTCAGCTATGCTGGGTAAAAGTCATGCCAATATTTTTTCGTATCAATACAATATAGATAATGGTCAATACATTTCTTTTCTATCAACTAATCGCTCTTATGAGGATGGTGGAAACGGTTTTCTTTATTTAACAAGAGGCCTTTTTTTACTAGACGAAAAATATGCGTTACGTTTTGAGTTAGCTGAAAGTCAAACTGATGAACCTACAAATGATTTAATCAGAACTGATGATTTTAGCGATGACTATACATATCAGTTAGATGGAGAAAGTTTTAATGGATACAGTGCAATGCTTGCAATGTCACGTAGTACTGAAAACTGGTTTACAAATCTCTGGATGGGAACAAAATCTCCTAATTTCAGAACTGATTTAGGTTTCACTACAGAAAATAATTGGATAGCAAATAATTTACGTCACGAATATAGATTTAGATCAAGTGGTTTAATTCGCTCAGGTGAGATTGGAATATCAACAAAATTTATACATGATTACGATGATATTTTATTACAACAAGAATACGAGATTAATGGTGAAGTTAATTTATCAAATCAATTTGAATTTCGTAGCGGATACAAGGTTAATAAAAAAATAAGTTTTGAGGGTAACTCCTTTTCGGATTTAACTAATACAAATTTTTCTACAACTTTCTCGCCATCAGGAAAATTTTACATAAGAGCTGGATTAAATTTTGGGGAGAGTATTGCTAGAAGGTTAAGCAAACCAGTTATTGGTGATGCACTAAATTATAATATTTCTTCAAGGTATCAATTTACTGATGAATTTAATGTAAGAATTCAATATCGTTTCCAAGAATTAATGGATCAATATTCAGATGAAGATTTCTTTAGTGGTTACATAACTTCTATTAGAGGTACTTATCAATTTGACAGAAATTCACGATTGAGAGTTGTTCATGAATATAATGATTTTAATAACGATTCTTATACTCAAGCTCTGTTCCAATGGCAACCCGATTCAGCCACTATTTTTTATATAGGAGGGACTATTAACCAAGAAGATATAGAGGGTACGTGGGAACAAGAGGGATCACAAATCTATATGAAATTTCAGTATCTATTTAACTTTGATTAATTAAAAGTGACATTTGTGTAACTTTTAGAGATTTTAAATAAACATATTCTTTAAATATATAATATTCACCATATCTAATGTGTTATGTCTAAAGTAACAAACAAAATAATTAAACTAAGAAAAAATCTTGTGGATCTTATGCAAGAATTATCTATCAATGATTTAAATGAAACAGAGATATCAATCTTTTTTAATATAGTTCACCGAATTGAAAAATCTGGATATTGTTCAATGTTGCAAGCTGTGGAGGTTAGCAAAAAATCCCGTTCAACTGTTTATAAAACAATAAGAAAACTAGTTCAAAAAAATATATTTTCTATTTCAACTTCAAAATCTGACAGAAGATCATTTCTAGTAAATATCAAAATTTAACTAATATCTGTTAATATTGATATGCATAAAGCATCTTAATTTAATCTACAATAAAAATGATAAAAGTAGAAAATCTATATAAAACTTTTAAAACTAATTCTGAAGAAAAAGGTTTTTTTGGCAAAAAGAAAAAAAATTTTCAAGCAGTTAAAAACTTAAATTTTAATGTTAAAGAGGGACAAGTTTTAAGTTTGCTTGGTCCTAACGGCTGTGGAAAAACTACCACCTTAAGAATGATAGCAGGAATGTTAGAACCAGCTCAAGGAACAGCATTTATAGATGGTAAGGACGTAAGGACTCATAAGCAAGAGATTAAATCTTTAATTGGTTATATGACAAATAATACTTCGCTATATGATCGTTTAACAGTAATAGAAACAGTAAAATTCTTTGCTGAACTCAATCAAATTGAGCAAGATACCTACATGAGCAGAGCTAATGATCTATTTGATCAGCTTGATATGAATAATTATTTAAATAAAAAAATTTCTGATTTGAGTACTGGTATGAAACAAAAGACGTCAATTGTAAGAACCTTAATACACGATCCTAAAATTGTAATTCTTGATGAGCCTACAACTGGTGTTGACGTCACTGGTCAATCGATAATTATGGACTTAATTAGAAGCATTAAAGATCAAAATAAGACAATAATATTTTCTACTCATCAATTAGGAGAGGTAAAGGATATAGCAGACAAAATAATTGTTATGGATTCTGGCGAGAAGGTATTTGATGGTAATAATTCAGATTTTCAAGCAATCAATCCAAAACAAACCTTTAATGAAATATTTATGGATATGGTAAATGAGTAAGTGGCGCGTTTTAATTAATAAAGAATTGAAACATTTGTTTCGTGATACAAAAACAATTGTTCAAACAGTTGTGGTTCCTACATTTATAACACCAGTGCTCATAGGAGCAATATTTTGGTACATTTCATCAATAGCTCAGGAAGAAACCGTTAAAACGTATGATATTGCTTATAGCGGTGACATAAGTAATCAGATTTATGATGAAATTGAAGAAACAGATAGATTTACTATCGTACCAATTGATAGCTTAGATAATTTAAAATTATCCGTTCAAGATGATTCATCTGATATAGGAATTTATATAGATGATGAATTTAATCTTGAACAGTCAATTAATTCAACAGTGAAAGTTATGGTTTTCTATAAAGACCTTGATACATTTTCTCAGGCTAAAGACATCCTAATGAATATTATCAACGATTATGAGAAAGATATCATTTCTGCGAGGTTGAATGATCTAAAAATTGACGAAGATATATTGGATCCAATTGATCTAGAGGAAGAGGACCTTACTACTGATAAGGAGTTTGCAGGGACTTTTATTGGTGCTTTAATCGCTTTTCTCTTTATTGCATATATCCTTCAAGGTTCAATGTATCCTGCGATTGAAATGGGAGCTGGAGAAAAAGAAAGAGGAACAATGGAGACACTTATCTCGACAAACATTTCTTCTGTTGAAATTATCATTGGCAAAATGTTTTCTATAACATTGTCAGCTGTTATAACAGCAATATTTTCTACACTAGGGTTCATACTGCCTCTTATCATTGTTTTTTTATATTTTGGAGATTCAATACCTGATACATTTTTTAATATCGTATCTGCAATAGTGAACCCCCTTGCGATATTAGGAATATTCTCAATGTTAGTTCCTCTCAGCATATTCATGGGGGCCTTAATGTTAGCAGTTTCTGTTTACTCAAAAAATCCAAAAGAAGCAGGACTTTTATTAGGAAATCTAATGATTTTCTTTTTTGCACCTGCATATCTTCCATTAATTAATCCTGGATTAGAAATAGACCTTGTAGGTTCATTAATTCCATGTTTCAGCTTGGCATTGCACACAAACGCCTTGATATCAGATAATCTTGATCCATTCTTGTTCAGTGTGACAATATTTTCAACCATTGTTTACTCGCTAATCTCGATATACGTAACTTATATAATGTTTGACGATGAAAAAGTTATATTTAGAACATGATGAAGGTAATTGAGACTCCTATTTCACCTTTTTTACAAAATGCACCAATAGCATTTTGCGAAAAATCAATGGAATCAATATTTTTTGATCCAGGTGATGAGATTGAGAAGTTATTAAATACATCTCTTCAACACAAGTTAAAACCAAAATATATTTGTTTAACACATGGACACATAGATCATGCAGGGTCAGCACTTGAACTAGCACAAGAACTTAAATTGCCGATTATTGGTCCTCATATAAATGACAAATTTTTATTAGATTCCCTTGAGATCCAAGGAAATATGTATGGTATAAAAGGCACGCCACTAATTCCCGATAAGTGGTTAAATGACAATGAAGTAGTACAAATCGGAGATGAATTATTACGTGTTTCGCACTGTCCTGGACATACACCTGGACACGTTATTTTCATTAATGATAAATCTAAAAAGATTATTGCTGGGGATGTAATATTTCAGGGTTCTATTGGTAGAACTGACTTACCTTTAGGCAATCATACAGATTTAATAAATTCGATTATTAATAATGTTTTAACCTTAGATGATGATTTTCAAATTTACAGTGGTCACGGGAATGTTACGAATATAGGGCATGAAAGAGCTACTAACCCATTCTTGGTTAATGCTCAATAGTAATTCAAAACTTATCATGGAAAGAGTGATTGAGCTGTCTGAAATAAATTTAAAAAATGGAAAAATACCGATTGCTGCAGTGATAGTTGATAAGAAAAATTATGAAATTATTTCTGAAAGTCAAAATGAGGATTCTCCTATAGGTCACGCTGAATTGTTAGCAATAACTAAAGCACTAAAAAAACTTAATACAAATAGACTTGATTCTACCCATCTATTTGTAACTATAGAACCTTGTCCGATGTGTGCATATGCTATATCAAAATGTCATATAAACCGATTATATTTTGGCTCTGAAGATGAAAAGGGTGGAGGGGTAATTAATGGACCAAGAATATTTGAAAGCCGTAATTTAAAAAGAATTGATTATGTATCCCATTGCTACCATGAAAAAACTACCCAATTAATGCAAAGCTTTTTTCAACTTAAAAGAAATCAACAGCTATAATAATCGCATGTCAAATTTTGATTTAATTCTTAAAAATGGAACTGTTTTTTTTAAATCTAAAAGAGAAATAACTGATGTGGGTGTTAAAGATGGCAAAATTGTTGAGTTTGGAAATTTAACAAAAGCAAATGAAACAATCGACTGTTCAAATTTGTTTATATTCCCTGGTCTTATTGATACTCAATGTCATTTCAGAGAGCCTGGTGGCGAACACAAAGAAACATTAGAGACTGGAACAAAATCAGCTGCTTTAGGTGGAATAGTAGGTATCTTTGAAATGCCCAATACTAATCCACTCACCGTGACTCCTGAGGCAATGAAATTTAAATTACAAAGGGCAAGTTCAACCTCATATGTTGACTATGCTTTTTATTTTGGTGGTACAGCAGAGAATTCAGAGAACCTTAATGAGTGGGAAAATCTAGCTGGTGTCTGTGGCATAAAAATTTTTATGGGCTCTAGTAATGGCAATCTTTTATCATCAACCGATGAAGAGATCGATAAAATCTTGGCAAATGGAAAAAGAGTTGTAGCAGTACATGCTGAAGATGAGGAGATGATGAACGCAAACAAGATCTCTATTCTTGGTGATAGTCATGATGTTGCGATGCACCATGTGTGGAGAAGCGAGGAAAGTTGTTTTAATGCATCCAAAAGAGTTGTTTCGATAGCTAAAAAATATAATAGAAGAATTCATATTCTTCACTTAACAACATCACAAGAAATGGACTTTCTAAAACAACACAAAGATATTGTGAGTTTGGAGGTATTGCCTAATCATTTAACATTGAGTGCTCCAGAATGTTATGAAAGACTAGGAACACTAGCTCAGCAAAATCCTCCAATTAGAGAAAAACATCATCAAGATGCTTTATGGAAAGCAGTAAATGATGGAACAATCGATATTTTAGGTTCTGATCATGCTCCCCATACCATAGAAGAAAAGGGTGGCATTTATCCAGATACACCTAGTGGAACTCCAGGAGTTCAAACTATGTTGCCAATCATGCTAAATCACGTCTCTGACGGAAAACTTTCTTATGAGAGGGTTGTAGATTTATTGGCTTATGGTCCACTCAGAATTCATAGAATTAAAAATAAATGTGAAATTAAAGTTGGAAATGATGCTGATTTTACTATCGTTGATCCTAACAAAACACATACTATTACTAATAACGAACAAGCTTCAAAATCAGGATGGACCCCATACGATAATAAAAAAGTAAAAGGTTTTCCCGTAATGACAATTATTAGAGCTAATAAAGTAATGCAAGATGGTGAGCTTTTATCTCATCATTCTGGTGAAGAAATTGAATTTGATATAAGTTAAACTCACGGCACTGGATCATGTCCTGAATCACCCCAAGGATGACATTTAGAAATTCTTTTAATGCTTAACCAAAAGCCTTTTATGGGTCCATATTTATTGATTGCTTCGATGGCATAATTAGAACATGTTGGTGTGAATCTACAGCTAGGTCCTATTAGGGGCGATAACAGTATTTGGTAAAGCTTAATAGGTAAAATTAATAAATAATTAAGAATTTTTAGCATTCGAACTATGGTATTTGAATTTCTTCTACTAAAGATTTAACAAAAGTATCTAAATTTTTAACTTCTGTTTTTTCACTGCCTAATCTACGGACAGAAACAGTTTTGTCATTAACCTCTTTTTTACCAAGAGCAAGAATTATTGAACATTTAGATTTGCTATGTTCACGTACTTTATAACTTATTTGCTCATTACGTTTGTCAACTTCTGATCTTATATTTAGGGATCTTAATTGTGCATGAATCTCATCAGCATAATCATTAGCATCATCTGTAATTGTAGCGAGAATGACCTGAGTCGGTGCTAACCAAATTGGAAGATTACCACCATAACTTTCTACCAAAATACCAATAAAACGTTCAAATGAGCCTAAAACAGCTCTGTGCAATAATACTGGATTATATTTATTACCATCCTCACCAACATACGTAGAATCTAGACGACCTGGTAAATTAAAATCAGCTTGCAAAGTTCCACATTGCCAATTTCTTCCAATTGCATCTGTGAGTACAAAATCCAGTTTAGGTCCGTAAAATGCTCCATCTCCTTCATCAATCTCATAATCTAGACCAAGCTTGTCTATAGCATTTTTTAATGCTGATTCAGATTGATCCCAAATTTCATCAGATCCAACTCTTTTGACAGGTCTAGTTGAAAGTTTAATTTTAAATTTATCAAAGCCAAGATCTTTATATACATCAGAGAGTAATTCAATAAACAGTTTTGTTTCATTTTCAATCTGATCCTCTGTACAAAATATATGTGCATCATCTTGAACGAATCCCCTTACTCTCATAAGCCCATGAAGAGTGCCAGATGGTTCATATCTATGGCAAGAGCCAAATTCAGAGATTCTATAGGGTAAATCACGATAGGATTTGATATTTTTATTGAAGATTTGAACATGACATGGACAATTCATAGGTTTAAGAGCATTGACTCTTTTTTCATTTGCATGTTCCTCATCAATTTCAGTAATAAACATATTTTCTCTATACTTGTCCCAATGTCCTGATTTTTCCCATAAAGTTCTATCAACTACTAAAGGAGTGCTTACTTCTTTATAGCTTGCCTTAGAAAGTTTTTTTCTCATGAAAGCCTTTAATTGTGTATATATAGTCCAACCAGCTGGATGCCAGAATACCATTCCAGGAGCATCATCTTGAAAATGGAATAAGTTCATTTCTTTACCAATTTTTCGATGATCTCTTTTTTCTGCTTCCTCTTGTTGAGTTAAATAGTGGTCTAATTCTTTTTGAGTCCTCCATGCTGTGCCATAAATGCGTGTTAGCATTTGGTTGTCAGCATCACCTTTCCAATAAGCACCTGATATTTTTGTAAGTTTAAACTCGCCTATATGATCTAAAGAGGGAAGGTGAGGGCCTCTGCAAAGATCAATAAAGCCTGAATTGGTTTGTTCATAGATTTGAAAGTCCCTTACTTGTTCAGATTCGTTAATTATTTCAGCTTTGAAGTGTTCATCCATCTCTTTAAATTTTGAGATTGCATCCTTCTTTGAATGAAGAGTTTTATTAATTTCACTTTTAGTTGATATTATTTTTCGCATTTCTTTTTCAATTTTAGGTAAATCATCTGAAGAAATTGGCTTTGAAAATAAAGTGTCGTAGTAAAAGCCGTTCTCAATGGTAGGTCCTATTGCTAATTTTGCATCAGGATAAAGATTCTTGATAGCTTGTGCTAACACCTGTGCTGTTAAAGTATGTCGCATAATCTCAAGGCCTTCTTCAGACTTAATGGTTATTATTGATACTGAAGCATTGTTCGGAAGGGCATCCTTTAAATCTTTCTGCTCTCCATTAATTGTTACTGCAACAGCATCCCTGGCTAACCCAGGGCCAATTGATTTAGCTAGATCAAAACCAGAACTGCCCATTGGCAGATCTTTTTGTGATCCATCGGGTAAGCTTATTTTTATATTTTCCATACTGTTTTACCATTAATGTCTTCTATGATAACGTTCATTTTAGTAAGTTTATCTCTAATTTCATCAGCCTGATCATAATTACCGTTTTTTCTTGCGATATCTCGTTCTTTAATTAATTTTTCAATTTCAGAAATTTTATTGTCATCTAACCTAACTTTATGTTTTGAACCTTCAAATATGTATTGAAATGTTTCTAATTCACTTTCAATATTATTCGATGGTGATTGAATAAGTTTTTGGATTGTTGCAATGGCTTTGGGTGTATTGAGATCATCTAATAAATCTTGAGCAATCAAAGTATCAACATTGAATTTTGGAGTTAAGTTTAAGTCTTTTGTAAACTTATTAATTTTTTTAGATACAGTTTTTGCTTGTTCTAGTAAAGTCTTATTCCAAGGTATTGGTTGACGGTAGTGAGTTGATAAAAGAGCGAGTCTAATTTGGTTTCCATCATAAACATCTAATAGATCTTCTAGGTAAACAACATTTCCAAGTGATTTAGACATTTTTTCATTATCTAAATTTAAAAATCCATTGTGAAACCAATATCTTGCAAAGTCTTGTGGTTCGCTGCTTCCATGATATGCGCAAGTTTGAGCTATTTCATTATCATGGTGTGGAAATTTAAGATCATTACCACCTCCATGTATATCAAATGGAATATTTAGCGTTAATTCAGACATTACTGAACATTCCAAATGCCATCCAGGTCTACCAAACCCCCAAGGTGATTCCCATCCTGGTTCTCCATTATTTGATGGTTTCCAAAGAGTGAAATCGTTTACATTTCTTTTATATGTTTCAAGGTTTACTCTTTCACCAGCTTTCTGCTCATCAAGATTTCTACCTGAAAGACATCCATAATTTTTAAACTTTGTTGTATCAAATAAAACATTTCCTTCATGTATGTAAGCATTATTAGAATCAATAAGTTTTTCTATATAATCAATCATTTCATTTATGTAATCTGTTGCGAATGGTTGTAAATCTGGTTTATTAATGCCTAATGATTCCAAATCTTCTAAATAAATATTGAAGTATTTGTTTGATATATCTTTAATAGACACTTTTTCTTCTTTAGCGGCTTCAATAATCTTGTCATCAATATCTGTTATATTGGAAACATAAGTAACTTTTGGATATATACCTTTTAAGACTTTAGCTAGTAAATCTGCACATATAAAAGCTCGAGCATTACCTATATGAATTCTGTTATATACAGTTGGACCACAGGAATAGTATTTAATATGATTTTGGTCAAGAGGCTCAAAGGATTCTTTTTGTTTGGTTAAACTATTGTAAATTTTAAGCATTTACTCCTCGTAGTAACTAGCAGCATTGCTTCCGTGCTCTGAAACTTCAACAGAAACAACATTTATATTTTCGCTCATTAGGTGTTCAGCAACAAATTTATATGTTATTTCTGCAAAAAATTCACAACTAATTTTTTCTAGCTCGTTAACTTTTGCAGCCCTATCATTCAATTTAAGTATAGATTTTTTTTCAGGGTCATCTGACGCAACAAGTAAAGTATGATCAAAATTTTTATCTAACCATTTTTCTAGAAATGAAAAATCACCAAAGTTATAGACCCAATTATTTTTATCTAGGGTAGGGGACTCTAATGTAATCTTAAATCCTAAACTATAACCATGTAAATATTTACAATTTGATTTTGCATTCCATTGTCTAAATGAGCATGAGTAGCCTCTTTCATGGCCATATGTTTTTATAACTCTATACATATTCTTTTAACTTAATAAGTAAGTTTCCAAATGGTAGGCCATTAATATCTTCGATACTACCATCAACCATTGAAAATAGTTTATATCCATTTTTTTCAAACATATATGATCCACAAGATTTTAAGGGATTATCAAGTTTAACGTAATCAATAATTTCATCTTCTGTTAAAATTCTCATTTCCATATTTACTATGACGGTTTCAGAAAAAAGAACAGAATTATTCTGAGTAAAAACGTATGAACCAACAAGTTGATGTGTTTTGCCTGAAAGTTTTTTTAGATTATTTACGGCATTAGTAACAGTATTTGGCTTACTAAAAACCTCTCTATCTAGTAAGCATATTTGATCACAACCTAGAATGATATGATCTTTAAAATCGTTACTTAGGCTCAGGGATTTTTGAGTAGCAAGGTGTAAGTTCAATTTAATGGGATCATCGAAGAGTAATTTTTCTTCTTCTTCATTAATTTTGTGATTTCTTCTTATATAAGGATAGTCATATTTAGAGATAATTTCACTTCGGATTTTTGATGATGAACCCAATACTAAAGGATTTCTTTTCAATTATTTTTTGGTAGGTTTACAAAAGATAGAAATTCATTTCTAGTAACAGCATTATCTTTAAAGATACCTTTCATAGCGCTAGTAACAGTTGATGATTCAGGTTTATGAACTCCGCGTGTTGTCATGCATTGATGCCCTGCATCTATGACTACTGCCACACCTTTTGGATCTAAAACTTTTTGGATAGTATTTGCTATTTGCGATGTCATAGTCTCTTGTGTCTGCAGTCTTTTACCAAATACATCAACTATTCTTGCTAGCTTGCTGATTCCAACAACCCTTTTATTTGGTATATAGCCAATGTGTGCTCTTCCAAGTATCGGTACAATATGATGCTCACAATGTGATTCAAGCCTTATATCTTTGACTATAACCATTTCATCATAGCCCTCAACTTCCTCAAATGTTTTTCTTAAAATCTCCTCAGGGTCTTGATTGTAGCCTTCAAAGAACTCCTCATATGCCTTCGCAACCCTTTTAGGTGTTTCTATTAATCCCTCACGATCTGGATTATCTCCTGCCCACTCAATTAAGGTTCTTACAGCTTTTTCTACTTCTTCTCTTTTTGGTTTGCTCATAGGGTGTTTATTATAACTGTACAAATAGTTTATTTACTACCTATTTAAGGGGGATTTCTATGTATTCAAGAACATCCATCTTCTCATTTTTTAAAGAAACTTTAATTGACTCAGCAGATAACTCTATTAATCCATAGTTATTTTGAGTGTGCGTATTACCCAAAAGCAATTTATCTGACTCATATGAGTATGGAATTGATCTATTTAATGAAGATGCTGTAATTTCGACTAATTCATTCTGTCTATATATGCCGCCTCTATGTCTATCTCCCGATACTAATATAACTTGTGAATCTAGTTGATCTAACGCGGATAATAATTTATCTCTTTCTAAGGGAAAATTTGCCCATTTTTCAAACCTGTGTTCTGTTGCTAGCACCTGAATTGAAGAACCCAATATCAATATGTCATGTGGTTTAATAATTTGTTTTCTAAACCAGAGCCATTGGTCTTCTCCTAATACAGTAGCTTCGCTTTCTTCATTAGCTAGATATATACCCTCCTTCTTCGTTAATTCACTTCTAAAGAATCGAGTGTCCAATCCAATAAAAAGAACTCTCAAGTTATAAATTTCCTTAATATCACTAAAATAGACTCCGTCTCTTAACATTCTTGGGTCACTAGCATCTATCCCCCAAAAATCTTTAAACATAGTTTGGGACTCGAACTTATACCTATAATTTGCTCCACCGTCATTAAGACCATAATCATGGTCATCCCATATAGCATAAATATCTACTTTTCTGATCCAATCTGGCATGTTTTTATTGAATCTTTGATATGCCATTTTTAGAAGCGTAAGTTCTCCGCTCGGCGTGTCACCATAAACATTATCCCCTAGGAAAAAAAATGTATTTATATCTTCATTTTCAATGGCTTTCCAAGCTTTAGTAAAATAATTTTGATCATTGCAGGATCCCAACCCTATTTTAAAAGTTTCTTGTTCTGAATTAATATCAGAATATAGGAAGATGCTTAAAATAAAGAATAATCTTTTCATTTTCATAATATATTAGCCTTGAATGGATGTAATAAGAAGGTTAACATTTCTATTCTGCGAGTGTAGCACAGTTGGTAGTGCGCAACCTTGCCAAGGTTGAGGTCACGGGTTCGAACCCCGTCACTCGCTCCATCTTTTGCCGACTATCAACAAATATTATTTTCTTGTATATTATTTACTGGAGATACCTATGAAAAATATATTCTTTTTATCCATTTTATTTTCTCTTTTAACATTAAGTCATGGAGCAAGCAAAGGTGACTTTGAAGGCACTTGGAGACTTGTTGAATTTGCCTTAGATGAACAATACTCAGATGTGCCTAATCCTACACCTATAAAAATGTATATGAATGGACAGTTCATATTAATTTATTATCTTGGTGATAACGTTGAATTTAATAAAGGCGAATACATTCTTGAAAATGGAACAGTTACTGAAACGATTACAATGAGCAGTATTGAAACTCTAATAGGCGAAAGCTATAAGTTCAAACCTAACTTTATGGGCGATAAAAATTCATTTTATAAAGAAATAGATTTTGTGGATTTTGTCCAATTTGAAAGATGGGAAAAAACAAAATGTGATGCTATAAAATGTGCAAAAATTAGAACTAGAAACAACTAGCTCTACTTATGGCGCCATTTAATACGATTAGATCTTTGTGACTGCTTTTTGCTTGCTTTTAAATTAAATAAAAAATAACTTGCTACAACCAAAAACGCCAAGATTAAAAATAAAAAATACTCCATTTACCTACTTCGTAATTTTGATAACAGCCGTAAGATCTCTAGATACAACCATATAAGAGTAACCATTAACGAAAATGCTCCGTACCATTCAAGATACTTTGGAGCATTATTTTCTGCACCTTGTTCAATGTAATCAAAATCAAGAACTAGATTTAATGAAGCAATACAAACTACTAACAAGGAAAAACCAATTCCGAATAGTCCATTAGAGTGTATAAAACCAATTGAAGCACCGAAAAACATCATAATAAAGTTAACTAGGTACAAAGCAAATATGGCAAATGTTCCAGCAAAAACCATTAACATGAAATTTTTATCTGGTTTTATGATTCCGGTTTTATATGCAAAAAGTAATCCAAACATTGTTGCAAAAGTTAAAGTTACAGCTTGTATGGTAATGCCACCAAATTGAGATTCATACATTGCAGAAATTCCACCCAAAGCAAAACCCTTAGATAATGCATATAAAGGTGCAGTTATTGGTGCCCATGTTTTCTTAAATATTGTTATTAAAGCAAAAACTAAACCTATTAATGAGCCGCCAATCGTAAGTCCAGTAATTGATGATGAGCCAAAAGAAAAGTACTGATTCCAAGTATAAGCAGCAGAAATAAGAACAAGTATAAGACTGATACCGACCTTATTCACTGTTCCTTGTAAAGTCATCTTTGGAACACTGCCATCTATTATTGTTTCGTCAAATGTTTCTGAAGTAAACATTGGGTTGCCTGATCTGCCAAATGTTTTAAGCGCTTGTCTTGAATTCATAGTTTAATTATATAGTTCATCTGTTTAGTTTAAAATAATCATATGGTCACAATTCAAGATATTAAAGATTCTTATAATAGAATCAACTCATATATATACGAAACACCTGTTTATTCAATTAATCAGCTCAATCGTAATCTAAATGCTTCAATATTTCTTAAAAATGAAGCAGAACAATTAACAGGATCATTTAAGATAAGAGGAGCATTGTCAGCAATAAGTGTCCTTAAAGATGAAGGAGTAAAGGGTGTGGTTGCATTTTCTTCAGGTAATCATGCGCAAGGTGTATCAAAAGCTGCACAAATATTTGATATGGAATCCATTATTGTTATGCCAGAAGATGCTCCTACAAATAAAATTAAAAAAACTAAAGCCAACGGAGCCGAAATTATTCATTATAAAAGACATATTGAAAGCAGAGAGCAAATAGCTCAAAAGATTTCTGAAGATAGGGGATTTCCACTTGTTAAACCATTTGACAATGAAAAAGTCATAGCAGGACAGGGGACATTTGGACTAGAAGCTAGCCAGTATTTTTTATCAAATGATCTGATTCCTAATATTGTCTTATCTTGCACTTCTGGTGGAGGTTTAGTTGCAGGAACAAGCATTGCAATTAAGAACTATTTTCCTGATGCTCGCATTTTTCCTGTTGAACCTGATACATGTAATGACACACAAATATCATTAGAGAATAAGAGCAGAACAAGACTAAAAACACATCAAAACACAATTTGTGATGCTCTAGAAGTAGAAATACCAGGTCAAATAACTTTTCCAATAAACTTATTAAATTGTGAGAAAGGTTTAGTAGTTTCAGATGAAGAAGTGTGTTTTGCTATGAAATATCTATATGAGCATTTAAATATTATAAGTGAACCTAGCGGATGTGTTGGTTTAGCGGCAGTTTTATCTAATAAGATTGATGTAACTAATCAAGTTGTTTTGATTACAATTTCTGGTGGAAATGTTGATCAAAAGAATTTTGATGAATACATCAATTCTGTATAAATATTTTTACAAGTAAATAAAGAAAGCCACAAATAGCAAAAACTATTAAAATAATCATTCCCAATGAATAGGTAATCTGCATAGTCTTATCGGTAACTTTCTTATTCATTGAACATCGATAATTGAACTGATTTATCCTCTTTGTGACTTTTAGTATAGTTTGATACAACTATATTCTTTGAATTTAAATATTTTCTTAACATTGGTCCAGATCCATGTATTAGAATAACTTCTTTAGCTTTTGTTTGCTCTATTGTTTTAATTAAATCATTCCAATCGGCATGATCTGAAATTTGAAACCCATCATCATATTCTGAATGTTTTCCTGTTATCCAGCCACTACAAAAAGCAGTTCTATATGGAGATAATTCTGCAAGTAATTTTGATTTTCTTGCTCCTGGTGGCATAACTATTATTCCATCTTTATATCCTTTTTTAGATGATATGGTTTTTGTTTCAAGGTGGCCAACGCCAAATTTTGAATATATTTTATTTATATTTCTAATTGTATTGTGAGCAAAAATTTCTATTTTATATCGTTTCTTTAAGGCATTAATTAACCTTTGTGATTTACCGAGTGAGTATCCGAATAATACAGAGTTAATTCTCCTTTTTTTGTTTGCTACATACCATTTATAAATTTTTCCTATCTCTACATCGAATGGACCCCATTGGAATTTTGGATTAGCAAAAGTGGCCTCCGTGATGAATGTATCACATTCAACTGGATGAAAGGGTAAACAGGTATTATCAAGTTGTCTTTTATAGTCTCCAGTTACAACAACCCTCTTATTCTTATATTCAATCAATATCTGCGAGGAACCTAATACATGTCCTGCTGGATAAAAAATAACTGTAACGCCATTGAATTCTATTTTTTCAAAGTATTTTATTTTTTTAATTGAAAGGTGCTGCGAGATTCTATGTTTCATTATTTCTGCTGTTTCAGGTGTACAGAAATAGTTTTCCATGCCAGGTCTTGCATGATCAGCATGGCCATGTGTTATGAATGCATTCTTACATTTCCTGTATGGGTCTATATAGAAATCCCCTGGTACGCAATATAAACCCTCAATTCTCTGTTCTATCATTTAGTTGTATTTTTTGAAATAAAAGTGTTTGCTAAATCAAATAAGTATTCCTTTCTTTCAAGCTTCATTTTATTAAGGGAATTTATCATTAATCCTAATCTAGGATTAGAAGAAAAGAATTTTTGATTATCATTTATGAATAGCCAATATAATCCATCAACAATGTCGCACCATGGTCCTTTTTTATAATCTGACATTCTTAATATGTAGCTAGATCCACAAATATAAGGTTTAGTAGAAAATATACCGCCATCTGCAAAAGTACCCATTCCATAGACATTTGGCACCATAACCCAATCAGATGAATCTATAAACATCTCCATAAACCAGTGATAAATATCGTTTGGATCAATTCTGCTCAAGTTCATTATATTAGCTAAAATCATCAGTCGATTTATATGGTGTGTATACCCAGTTTCTGAAGATAAATGAATAGCATCATCAAGAGGAACTATTCCAGTTGTGCCGTCGTACCAAGAATTAGTCATCTTATTATCGTGATTCCAATAATTGGTTGTTTCCATTTGATCGGAGAAGTTTTGATATATACCATTTATAAATTCTCTCCAGCCAATAATCTGTCTTATGAAACCCTCTAAACTATTAATAGGTATATCATTATTTTGTGAGAAATTAATAGCTTGATCTATAACTTGTTTCGGAGTAATTAATCCTAGATTTAATGATGAACTTATCCCGCTATGTAGCATCAAATTTTCTTGTGATGAAATAGCGTCTTCGTATGGACCAAAATCCATAAATCTTTCAGTAAAGAATTTTTGTAACCAATCTTCAGCTTGTTTATTAGTGTAGGGAAATAGATTAGAAATTTGTCCTGGATGATCAGCAAACATTTCATCTATAAATACATTTATAAGTCTAGAGTCATCTCTATCTTTAATTACAGGTGGTTTTGGAACTACATAATTTTTAGGAAGTTTTTTTCTGTTATCCTCATCAAAACTCCATTTGCCTCCAATAGGGTCATTATTGTTCATAAGTATATTTAGCTCCTTGCGCCTTTTTTTATAATAATTTCCATGAAGAATCATTTTTTTTCCTTCGATATACTTCTTAAATGATTCCCTATCATCAAGAAACATAGGACTTTTAAGCATATTTAGATTCATTTTAATTTTAGCCATTGCGGCTATAAACTCATTCTCAAATTTTTTATCTGGAATCTCATAATATGAAAGTTGATTAATTTGCCTCTCTTTTAAAATGCTTGATAGTTTATCTATATAAGAAATTTTAAAGCTATTATTAAAATCATAATAAATCACTTTGTAACCCTGTGATTCTAATTCATCTCGATAAGATCTCATTGCATGAAAGAAAAGGGAAATCTTTGACTTATGATGTTTTTCATATGAACAAAGACCATGATCTTCGCACATAAAAATTAACGAATCTTTGTCTAATATATTAGAGTTTATCGGAAATAATTGATTTCCAAGTATTAATGAAAGTTTATTCAATTTTGTTTAAAGACTTCGCCTTCTTTCATTACGAAAACGACATTTTTCATTACCGATGGGTCTTCTAAAGGATTGCCATCAATAGCTATTATATCTGCTATTTTTCCTACTTCTAATGAGCCGAGATCATCTTCTATTCTTAACAATTTTGCTGTTTCCATAGTTGCTGATTGAATTGCTTTCATCATAGGCATTCCATATTGAACCATATATACAAATTCTTTCCAATTAGTTCCATGTGCTTGAACTCCAACATCTGTTCCGAAAGCAATATTTACACCTCTATTATAAGCTTTACCAAAAGTTCCACCTATTTGAGGGCCAACTGCTCTTGCTTTAGGTCGAACAATTTCTGGAAAGAACCCATCAATCAATGACATTTCTGCTACATATTCACCAGCAGAGATTGTAGGCACAAGATATGTTCCATTTTTAATCATAAGATCCATTGCTTCATCATCCATATAGGTACCATGTTCAATAGAATCAACACCAGCACGAATAGCTCTTTTCATACCTTCTGCTCCATGAGCATGAACAGCCACCCAGAAACCATAGTCTTTTGCTGCTTGAACCACTGCATTAGCCTCTTCTTGAGTAAATTGTGGATTATCACCGGATTTAGCAAGACTCATTACCCCACCTGTTACAGTAATTTTAATCCCATCTGCACCGTCTTTATATCGTTGTCTTACGCCTGCAAATACTTCATATGGTCCATTTACAACACCGCTTTCTGGATCAGGGTAGACATAATCACCAAACGCTCTTCCATTTGTAGGGTCTGCATGACCTCCAGTTGTAGCCAAACTTTTGCCTGCTGCAAAAATTCTTGGTCCAATAGCATCACCATTGGTAATTGCGTCTCTTAAAGAGATTGCGATAAATCCACTATCACCAACTTGACGAACAGTGGTAAAGCCACCATCTAAAGTCATTCTTGCATGTTTAACTGCTGCTATAGCACTATACTCTTTTTCGACTTTTTCCGGTTTGTCTGCTTTAGAAGTATTTTGCTGACCAAAATGAACATGCATGTCCATTAACCCAGGCATCACCATATAATCTCTTAAATCAATATATTCATATCCATTTGAATTTTTAAAGCCTGAAGAAATTGATTTAATTCGACCGTCATCTCCAACAACAATAGATGCATTTTTTAAAACCCTGTCATTTATGCCATCAATATACTCAGAGACATGAATGAGTTTTTCACTAAAGGCTTGTGATGAAATTAAAAGAATTAGTAATAGTTTTTTCATAATTTTTTGTTAACTCCCCTATTAAACCATGTAAGTTAAAGCGCGTCAGTTAAAATTTTTAAAATTTTTTCCATTCCCTAGTGTTTAACACTATAATGTTCTTCTCTGCGACTGTGGTGTTAATGGCTAGCACAAAAGCCTTCCAAGCTTTTGGTACGAGTTCGAATCTCGTCAGTCGCTCCACACTACTGTTCCTCTATTAATGTTTTGTTGTTATTGATTGGATTATTAACAATATTGCTCACCTTATAAAAATTAATCCCAAAGTCACTAATGGTGTCATCAAGGAATCCATGCATTAACCAATCACTTAAATTATTATTTGAAACTAGTCCCGGTTGTCTTTCATGTATAACTGAATTCTTACCAATAGATTTTTGTGTCACTATTAAACAGCCACTTTCGTTACATAAGCCTGCAAAATAACTGATATCTGTATAGTGATAATAAGGGACTTTTTTGCCTTCAACATTCGTCCATTCATACCACCCTGAAAATGGAATTATGCATCTTTTAGCTTTTTTAAATGATGGTTTCAAGTTCATTGTTTCATATCTACAATTTATTAGATTCATATCAGTCTTCCATAATGGTGAGTAAGACCATGTTTTTAATTCGCCATCAGAATCTAAAGTTTTAATAGGTATTTTTGTACCTGGAGTTATATTAAAATTGTCTTTAAAGCCGATACCGAATGGATCTCCAGTAATTACAAATCTTCCACACATAATCTAAATAATATACAATATATTTATGTATAATTTTCAAAATCAAAATTCTACACAAACTTTAGAAGAAGGTTTACAAGAATTTTATTCAATTAATTCTAATTTTAAAAAATTATCTGAAAAGAAAGATAATCCATATGCTCGTGTATTCAAAGAACATGACTATACACATGTTTTATTTGGATTAGGCACATCAATAGAAGAAGAGTCCCTTTTAGATAGTTATGTAGTTTGGGGGGCAAAATTTAACTGGCGGCTTATATGGGGCTTTTATAGAGATCCAGAATACAAAGTAGTATTAGATGAAATAATAAGTAAATACGGTGGATGGGTATCAATTTTTAAGATATACACATCTTTAATACCGTTAAAATTTAAGGTTTTCAGAAAATGTTTAAAGATGAAAAAAAGATGGAATTACCACAACATCTCTGATAATGATCTTAATAAGACACTAAAAGAATTAAGAGAAGAGTATAATATCCAATTGCTTTCAGTAGATGAGATTCCTGTTGGCAGATATCTAAAATCAGCTTAATAGTTACTCATTTTCCAAATGAATTGTGCGTGTAGGAAAAGCAAAATCAGAACCATTCTCTTGAACAATCTTCATAATTTCAAGAATTAATTCTTCACGAGCTATACAAAAATCTTGCCATTTTGTGGATTTTGTAAAACAGTTTACCAGCATATCAATACTTGAATCATTGAAGTTTGTTACTCTGATAGTTGATTGAATTTCATCTGAGTTAACTAAATTTTTATTTTTTTCAATATATGACTCTATTCCTTCTCTGATATTCATAATTGTTTCCGGCGATGTGCTGTATAATAAACCGACATGAAAGCGAATTCTTCTAAATGGCATTGCAGAAAAATTTATTATTTCAGAATCACTTAAAACAGAATTTGGTACATAAATTGGTGCTTTATCAAATCTCCTTATAAGCGTAGATCTAAAATCTATCTTTTCGACTTCGCCCTCAGCAACACCTTCAACATTTATCCAATCGCCTTGTTGAAACCTTTTCTCACCAATTATAAGCAGCCCTCCAATAAGATTTTTGAAGAAATTTTGTGCACCTAACGCTAATGCTACTGAAAATAGACCTAGGCCTGCAATTATAGAGGCTGCATCAACTCCCCACAGCTCTAATACACTTACCAAACCTACTAGGTACGCAATAAATTTAAATGCTCTAAAAATCCATGCTCTTAGTGTGGGTGATAGAAATTTATATGCATCGCCAACAAAATCCCTAAGGGGATCCATTGCACTGGCAATAGACCAGAAAATTGCAATATAAAAATAGCTCTTTATTAGTAAATCTGCATAATTTTTATAAGAATCCTGAAGCGGAAGGTTCAATATTAATGTATAGAGTCCTATTCCAAGTGGTATTAAAGTGAGAGGTTTCTTTAAAACTCGAATAAGCTCATCATCATATTTGGATTTACTTGCAGCAGCGAATTTCATCAATGAGTTAAATATTAAAGTTCTAAAAATAACAATTGAAATCAGAGTTACAGATAGAATTATCAAACTGCTAAATAAGACTGAATCTGTGTTTAATGAATCAAACATTTTTATTTTAAAATCCCAATGGCTAAATAATCTTTGGATCTAGGATCGCTTACTCCTATAATTTTATTTTCCTCAATCATTATAGAAGAAGTTATCCCGTTACTATAGTCATAATTTGCTGGGCGACGGTAAAGTCTAAATCCTAATTTTTCTAGTTCATTCTGTAACGATAAATCCATATATTCATACATGAGAACATTAGGATTCCACTGATGATGATAACGATTAGCAGATACACTTTCTGATGCTGACATTTTAAAGTCATAGTAATTTAGGATTATATGTAAAACAGCTGTGATTATACGAGATCCTCCTTGGGCGCCAGTTATTATGTATGGTTCTCTATCTTTTAGCACTATAGTTGGTGTCATTGAACTTAGGGGGCGTTTTAGAGGTTCTATTTTATTAGCTTCATTACCTAAAAGCTGAAAATAATTTTCAACTCCTGGTGATGATGAGAAATCATCCATCTCGTTGTTCATAAGAATTCCTGTTCCATCAATAACAACACCGGAACCAAATGCTGTATTGAGTGTAGTTGTATTACTTACTGCGTTTCCAAATTGATCAATCACAGAATAATGTGTTGTATTTTCTTTAAATTTAAAATTTTCTGGAGCTAGGCTCTCTTTTGTACTTGAAGATTGAAAATTGACATTTTGTAATAGTTTTTTAGCCTTATCCTTGCTTAAAAATTCTTGAAATGGAACCTGATAGAAGTCGGAATCTCCCAAGTATACTGATCTCAAGGAATATGCTATTTGCATAACTTCACTTATTTTTAAAATATTTTGTGGTGACTGAGCTTCTAAATCTAGATCGATATTCTCAATTATGTTCAACATAAGTGCCAACATTAGCCCTCCAGATGAAGCTGGGGGCATTGTAACTATCTCAAGTTCTTTATAATCAAAAACTATTGGATCTCGTATTTTTGCTTCATACGACAGTAAGTCCTGTTGTGTAATAAGACCATCGTTAGCCAACATCGCTATTTCGATAAATCTAGCAACTTCACCTTTATAAAAACCATCCATACCATTTTTAGCAATGAGTTTTAGTGTATTAGCAAGGTCTGTTTGAATTAATCGATCTCCCGCTCTTAAGGTCATTCCATGTTTAAAAAAAATATCTTTTGTTGCTGCAAATTTTTTTAATTTATTAATGTTATTTTCAAGAGCATGTTCAAGTGTTTCTGTAATAAGAAAACCATTTTCTGCTAAATCTATTGCTGGCTGAA
>CESP01044889.1_pt1 | contig 23474 bp, 23 predicted proteins | sample 531211 | NCBI WGS metagenome assembly CESP01 (sample SAMEA2622074, study PRJEB7988) | marine metagenome | biome: marine biome (ENVO:00000447); feature: surface water layer (ENVO:00002042); material: "saline water (ENVO:00002010), including plankton (ENVO:xxxxxxxx)" | depth 5 m | reverse complement strand
GAAAAATTTAGCAAACTTAAAATTATGTTTAATACAATATTCCCAAAGATACATAAAGAAGGCTATAAATTCTTAGCCATCTCTATCCTAGCTACTTTTTTGACCTTGTTATTTTCACAACTTCTAGGATTTGTTTTAATATTAACAACTGTATGGATATATTATTTTTTTCGCGACCCTGCACGATATTCAATTAACGATGACTCTTACTTAGTATCCCCCGCAGATGGTTTAATCACAGATATATCCGAGAAATCAGGACCCGAAGAACTTAGATTGGAAAACATTACTTATACTAAGGTAAGTGTTTTTATGAACGTTTTTAATTGCCACGTTAATAGAGTTCCAATATCAGGCAAAGTAGAGGAAATTTATTACAAGCCTGGAAAATTTTTAAACGCATCTTTAGACAAAGCAAGTGAAGAAAACGAGAGAAATTATTTTAAAATAAAATCTAACATTGATAACGAAGAAATCATCATAGTTCAAATTGCAGGATTAATTGCTAGACGAATAGTCTGTGACGTAGAGCAAGGACAAGAATTGAAACAAGGAGATAGGATTGGAATGATAAGATTTGGAAGCAGAGTAGATATTTTTTTCAAAAATAAAAAAGTTTTGGCAAAAAAAGGTCAAAACGTAACTGCTGGAGAAAGTTTAATTGCGTCTAAATAATGGATCAAAATAAAAAATTTAAATTAGTTTCTTCAAAAAAAACAAGATATCTTTTGCCAAATATACTAACTTTGGGAGGTGTATGTCTTGGTATAAGTTCGATAAAATTTTCTATTGATGGAAACTTCAGTCTTGCAGTAATTTTAATTCTATTCGCAGCAATTTTAGATGCCCTTGATGGAAGAGTTGCTAGACTTATAAAAGGAACATCAGAATTTGGAAAAGAGCTCGACTCATTAACAGATTTTGTAAGTTTTGGTATAGCCCCAGTTTTAATACTTTATTTTTGGGAACTGATCAATTATGGAAAATTAGGTTGGGCCATTGCTCTAATATTTTCAGTTTGCTGTGTTTTAAGACTTGCAAGATTTAATCTTACAAAAAATGAAAATAATCAATCTTGGAAAAATAATTTTTTTGAGGGAGTACCTTCACCTGCAGGTGGTCTTTTAATTTTAACACCTCTTATTTACGAACTAGCTGAATTGAATTTAGTTTTTAACATCAAAAGCTGGACACCTTATTTGACCGTCATGATCGCCTTATTATTAGTCAGTAAAATTCCAACACCCTCTTTTAAAAGAATTTCAATAGCTCCAAAGACAACTGTGTTTTTATTACTTGGTGCGGGGATAATATTTATAGCGTTACTATTTTTTACTTTTGAAACTTTGTTGATTTTTAATATTACCTACTTAATATCTATTCCTATAAGTATTTATTTCTATAAAAAATCTCAAAATAAATACGCAGAAAAAATATCAGATGAAGATCATGAAGATATTTTGTAATGAAAAAATCAAAAAAGAAAAAAAAAAGTAACACTTGGAAAATCAAGCAACACAGAGACCAATTTTTTAAAAAATCTAAAATTCTAGGCTATAGATCAAGATCAGCATTTAAACTTATAGAACTAAATGAAAAGTTCAAATTTATTAAGAGTAATTCAAATCTTTTAGATCTAGGATCTTGTCCTGGAGGATGGTCTCAAGTTGCAAGTAAAATTGTTAAAAAAGGAAAAATTCTCTCTTTAGACATCAAACAAATGGATCCAATAGCAAATGTAACTTTTATAAAAGGTGATGTTTTTGATGAAGATACTAAAAAGAAAGTTAAAAGATTTTTTAAAGGTAAGTTAGATGTTATTGTTTCAGATATGGCTGCAAATACAACAGGAAGCAAGTCTTTAGACGCTATTAGAACTAATCAATTATGCTTAGAAATCATCAATTTTTCAAAAATAATACTAAAACCTGATGGTGTATTTACTTCAAAATTATTTATGGGAAAAGATTTTGAAGCGGTAAAAAATTTAGCTAAATTTACATTTGAATATGTAAGTTTCTTTAAGCCTGAGTCTAGTCGAGATGAGTCAAAAGAGACTTATTTACATTGTAGAATTTTAAAGACTTTATAAATATGCAAAATTGTATATAAGTTTATATGGGATCAATTAAAGAATCTTTAACCTTCGACGATGTTTTACTTTTGCCGAAATACTCTAACGTACTGCCCTCTGAAACAGATATATCAATTAATCTAACTAAAAAAATTAATTTAAAAGTTCCATTTTTGTCCTCTGCTATGGATACAGTTACTGAGTCAAAAATGGCTATCGCAATGGCTGACGCAGGAGGGATAGGAGTAATACATCGAAATATGAATATTAAACAACAATCGAAAGAAATTATTAAAGTAAAGAAAAAAAAATTTATAGTAGGAGCAGCAGTAGGCACTGGTCAAGAGGACTTGTTAAGAGCGAAAACATTATTTGATAGTGGGTGTGATTTAATAGTCATAGATACAGCTCACGGGCACAGCGAAAAGGTTTTAAGCACTTTATCAAAACTTAAAAAATTTAGTAAGACTATCCCAATTTGCGTTGGCAATATTGCAACGGGTGAGGCAGCAAAGAAGTTATATAATTCAGGGGCTGATATAATTAAAGTTGGAATAGGCCCTGGCTCGATTTGCACAACGAGAATAGTTGCAGGTATAGGTGTTCCGCAAATTTCAGCAATAATGGATGTAAAAAAATCACTTAAAAATAAGAACATAAAAATAATTTCTGATGGAGGTATAAAATTTTCGGGAGATATTGCTAAAGCTTTGGCAGCAGGCGCAGACGCAATTATGATGGGATCAATTTTTGCTGGTACCAATGAGAGTCCAGGAAGAAAATTTAAATTTAAAGATAAATTTTACAAACACTACAGAGGGATGGGTTCTATAGGGGCCATGTCTTCAGGTTCAGCAAACAGATATTTCCAAAAAAACTTTAAAGATAAATCCAAATTTGTACCGGAAGGGGTTGAGGGGAGGGTAGAGTATAAAGGAAATGTTTCAAAAATTATTTTTCAGCTTAAAGGTGGATTACGTTCATCTATGGGATATATTGGTGCTAAAAATTTAGGTCAAATTCCAAAAAATGCAAAATTTGTTAAAATTACTAAAGCTGGATTCTATGAAAGCATGGTGCATAGTGTTGAAATGACTCAAAAAACAATAAACTATAAATTATGATGTCTCTTTTTTTCAAAATATTGATATTTTTGATTATTTTACAAAATAATCTTTTAGCTAATACTAAGTTTTTTCAACAAGGGGTAAACTTCTTTAAAGATAAAAAATTTGATGAAGCGAAATTTAAATTTGAACAAGACATAGTTTTAAATCCAAAAAGCGAGATGTCGTATTTGTATCTTTCAAAAATTTTTCAAAACCTAGATAATAAGGACTTACAAGAACAAAATCTTAATACTGTTATTTTACTTAACCCAAAAAATGAAGAGGCGATATATGATTTGGCAAAACTCAAATTATCGGTTTCAGATTACAAAAAAAGTAGAGAATTGAATAAAAGACTTGAAGATTTATGTGTACAGCTTTGTAGTAAAAGTCAGAAATTAAAAGTTGAAATTGAAAATTTATCCAAAAAATAAATGCAATTTCATAGACATAATGAAAAAATATTAATAATCGATTTTGGTTCTCAAGTAACAAAATTAATTGCAAGGCGAGTAAGAGATTTAGGTGTCTACTCAGAAATTATAACCCCTAGGCAAGCTACAAAAATTATTAATTTCAACTCTATTAAAGGAATTATTCTGTCAGGAGGCCCTTCTACAGTGACAAAGAAAAAATTCGAGACTATTCCAAAATATTTTTTTTATAAGAAAATTCCAGTTCTTGGCATTTGTTATGGATTGCAATTAATAGCTAAGATATTTAAAGGAAAAATTAAATCATCAAAAAAAAGAAGAGAGTTTGGCAGAGCTTATATTTTGAAAAAAAATAATTCAATTTTAACAAAAAAGTTTTTTAAGCCTAAAAGTTCGGTTTGGATGAGTCACGAAGATGCAGTTGTTAAACTTCCGAAAAATTTTAAATCTATAGCTTTTACTAAAGATTCAAAATTAACTATTATTGAAAACGCAAAAGATAAAATTTACGGTGTTCAGTTCCATCCTGAAGTCACTCATACAGATAACGGACTACAAATTTTTAAAAATTTCCTTTTTTTAATTTGCAAAGTAAAAAAGGGGTGGAATATCAAATCGCAAAGAGAGAGATTAATTCAAGGAATTAAGAATGAAGTTAAAAACGAAAAAGTAATCTGTGCTCTTTCTGGAGGAGTTGATAGTAGTGTTGCTGCTTTGTTAATTAATAAAGCAATCAAAAAAAAATTAACTTGCATAATGGTTGATACAGGTTTGATGAGAAAAAATGAGTTTAAAGTTATTTATAAAATCTTCAAAAATAAGTACAAATTAAACGTAAAATTAATTAGTGCATCTAAACAATTTTTTCAAAAATTAAAAAATATTTCAAATCCTGAAAAGAAAAGAATAATAATAGGAAATTTATTTATCAAAATATTCGAAAATGAGGCTAAAAAAATCAAGAATGTAAAATTTTTAGCTCAAGGAACTCTATACCCAGATATTATCGAAAGCAGATCATCAACTGGAAGTAAAACTTCTAAAATTAAATCACACCACAATGTGGGAGGTCTCCCCAAAAAAATGAGATTGAAATTGATAGAACCATTAAAGGAGTTTTTTAAAGATGAAGTCAGAATTTTAGGAAGATCATTAGGTTTAGATAATAAAATAGCTTTGAGGCATCCTTTTCCAGGACCAGGTCTTGGTATAAGAATAATTGGAAATATAACTAAAGAAAAAGTTAGAATATTACAAGAAACTGATGATATTTTTATAAATGAATTAATAAAAAATAAACTCTACAATAAAATATGGCAAGCTTACGCTGCCCTATTGCCTATTAAAACAGTTGGAGTCATGGGTGACTCTAGGACATATGAATATACTTGTCTGTTAAGAGCAGTAACTTCTGAAGACGGTATGACTGCAGACTATTTTAATTTTAACGGAGATTTTATAGACAAAATCTCTAACAAAATAATTAATAATGTGAAAGGAGTTAATAGAGTTGTTTACGATATTACTTCTAAACCACCTAGTACGATTGAGCTAGAATGATATATTGATAATATGAATATCAAAATTAAAAATATTATTTATAAAAAAAATAAATCTAAGATTGTAAGTCTTACAGCATATTCAAAAAATATAGCAAAAATTTTAGATAAATATTGTGATATTGTATTAGTAGGAGACTCCATGGCAAATGTCTTATACGGTTCTAACAATACACATGAGATAACAGTAAAAAATATTATTCAGCATACATTAAGTGTTAAAAAAGGGATTAAAAAATCTTTATTAGTTGTTGATATGCCAAAAGGATCTTACTTTAATAAGATTATTGCAAAAAAAAATGCAAAATTTATTATGAGATGCACAGGTTGCGATGCAGTCAAAATAGAGAGTAATAAAAAAAATAGTAATATTATAAGCACTCTGGTCAAAGCAAATATACCAGTAATGGGACATATCGGATACACCCCGCAATTTAAAAAAAAATTCAAAATTGAGGGGCAATCCAAATTAAAAACTCTTAGCTTACTTAAAGAGGCAGCTGCGATACAAAGAGCAGGTGCTTTTTCAATAGTTTTGGAATGTCTAGCTCCTAAAGCAGCAAAATTAATTACTGAAAAATTACGAATACCTACTATTGGTATTGCGTCATCATCCTATTGCGATGGTCAAATTCTTGTTACTGATGATATGTTGGGATTAAGCGGTTTTTATCCAAAATTTGTAAAAAGATATGCTAATTTAAATAGAATAATTGAAAAAGCCGTAAAAAAATATACTAGGGAAGTTAAAATAAAAAAATTTCCAGCTAAGAAAAACTTTTTACATGGAGCAAAATTTAGAAAATAAAGTTGAGTTTAGAGAAAAAGCAAAATACTTTTTTAATAAAAATAAAAAAAAAATAGTTTTATTTTTAATTATAGTATTTTTATTTTTATGTACATTATTTTTAATAGATTATAACCAAAAAAAAGCAAACAATCTTATATCCGAAAAATATATTCAGGCAGGTTTGTTATTAGCTTCGGATCGAAAAGAAGAATCAAAAGAAATATTTAAAGAAATTATATTTAGTAAAAATAAATTTTATTCAGTATTAGCTCTTAATACAATAATTGAAAAAGATTTAGAAAAAAACCAGACTAAAGTTATTGAATATTTTGATATTGTAGAAAATATTAATAAATCTAAAGAGCAGAATGATTTAATTTTATTTAAAAAAGCTTTATACCTATTCAAAATCTCAAAAGAAAATGAAGCAAAAAAAATTTTAGAAATGCTCTTAAATTCTAATACTGGATTTGAGACATTAATAAGAGATTTACTTGAAAATAAAAAAAACTAAATGAAATTGTTTTATATTTTGATATTTTCAATTTTATTACAATCTTGTTCTTTTGATAATAAATCTGGTATTTGGAAAAATGAAAATGAAGTTTTAGTCAAGAAAAATGACCCATTAAGTAATTTTGAGTCTTTGAGTTCTGTTAAAGACCAATTTAACAAGGTCATACCATTTGATGGAAATTCAAAAATTAAAACTTCTAATACGGTTTTAAGCTTAGAGTGGAGTGATATATTTTATAATCGAATAAATAACTACGAAAATTTTAAATATAATAGTCTTAATAAATTACTTTTTAAAAGTAAAAAACTTAGCCGTTTCGATATAAGTAAAAATATTTTATACGAAGAAAACAATATAATTTTCAATGATACTAAAGGGAATTTAATTATATATTCAATTGATGAAAAAAAAATTATCTCTAAATTTAATTTTTACAAAAAGAATTATAAGAAGTTTAATAAAAAAATAAATTTCATTGTAGAAAATAATATCATTTATGTTGCTGATAATTTAGGATACTTATATTCATTTGATTACAGTATAAAAAAGATTTTATGGGCAAAAAACTATAAGATACCCTTTCGATCTAATTTAAAAATTTATGATAAACAATTAGCTTTGGCTGATCAGGCTAATACTTTATACTTCTTTAATAAAGAAAATGGGGAAATCCTAAAAAAATTTCCTTCTGAGGAAACTACAGTAAAAAATCAATTTATAAATAATTTAGCTTTGAATAATAAAAACTTATTTTTTTTAAATACATATGGAACTTTATATTCATTTAACATAAATCGTTCTAACATAAACTGGTTTCTAAATTTAAACCAATCTTCAGATTTAACACCGAGTAGTTCGTTTAATAGCACTCGAATAATAAATTATAACAAAAAATTAATAATAACCTCTAATAATTTTCTTTATGTTATAGATGAGGATAATGGTTCAATTATTTATAAAATTAATTTTACTTCATCAATTAGTCCCGTAGTAAACAATAATCACTTATTTATCGTATCTAAAAATGATCTATTAATAGTTTTAGATATAGAAGAAGGAAAAATTAAATACTCTTATGATATAAATCAAAAAATAGCAGATTTTTATGAAACAAAAAAACGCAACGCATTTTTTAGAAATTTACTATTAATGAATGATAAAATATTTATTTTTTTGAATAATTCATTTGTTTTAAATTTCGATATCATTGGTAACTTAGATAATATCAAAAAACTTCCTACTAAAATTAATAGTAATCCCATAATAATTGATGGTTCAATTATATATTTAGATAAAAAAAATAGATTATCTATCGTTAATTAATTATTAGATTTTACACTGAGTAGAGATAGCTGCTTCACTTTTAAACCTCTTAAGTTATCAGATGGTTTTATGGGATAATCCCCTGTAAAATAGTGATCACTAAATTGAGGATAGATTGAATTTCTTTTTTCATTTTTTAAAGCATTGTAAAGTCCATCTAAGCTTAAAAATTTTAATGTTTTTGCTTTCAAATAATTACACATATCTTCAGAAGTTTTTCTATGAGCCAATAATTCCTCTTTTGTTGGCATGTCAACACCATAAAAATCTGGAAATTTAATTTCTGGGCAAGCTATTCTTACATGAACTTCTTTAGCTCCGTTTTCATAAAGCATTTTTACAATTTTGTTACAGGTTGTGCCTCTTACCAAAGAGTCATCAATAAGAATTATAGATTTATTTTTTACAATAGTCTTAGTCGAACTTAATTTAAGCTTTACTCCTAAGCTTCTTATATTTTGTGTGGGCTCAATAAAAGTTCTACCAACGTAATGATTCCTAATAAGACCTAATTCAAATTTCTTTTTCGATTGTTCTGCATATCCTATAGCAGCTGGAACCCCAGAGTCTGGGACAGGGACTACCAAATCTGCTTTTAAATCAGTTTCCTTGGCAAGTTCTTGACCCAGATTTTTCCTGTACTCATAAGCACATTTTCCTCCAATCAGACTATCTGGTCTTGCAAAATAAATATATTCGAAAACACAAGGTCGTTCTTTTTGCTTAGGAAAAGGTTTAATAGATTTCATCTCTTTGTTCTCAATAATAATAATCTCTCCATTTTCAACCTCTCTAATAAATTTTGCTCCAACGATATCTAAAGCACATGTCTCAGAAGCAAAAATAAAAGACTCTTTTAGTTTTCCCACAACTAATGGTCTTATTCCGTAAGGATCTCTTACGCCCACTAATTTTTTATTTGTCATTAATACTAATGAATACCCACCTTGTATTTGAAATAAAGCGTCAATTAATTTATCTATAAATTTGTCCCTATTTGATCTTGCTATTAACTGTACTATTGTTTCAGTATCACTAGTTGTTCTAAAGATCGCACCTTCTTTAACCAGTGTATTTCTTAACAAAAGAGCATTTGTCAAATTTCCATTATGAGCAATGCTCAGGCCTCCCATATGCAAGTCAGCAAAAAATGGCTGAATGTTTCTTAAAGAAGTTTCTCCAGTCGTTGAATATCTATTATGGCCAATGGCAAATTTTCCAGGTAGGTTTTTTATGACTTCAGGATTAGTAAAATGATCACCAACTAACCCTTGTCTTTTTTCAGAGTGGTAATTTTTTCCATCAAAAGAAACAATTCCACAGCCCTCTTGGCCTCTATGCTGAAGTGCATGTAAACCTAATGCAACAATTGCTGAAGAGTCTTCATGATTTGATATTCCAAATACTCCACATTCCTCTCTTAGTTTATCCTTATTAAATATTTTCAATTTTTTCTTTCGTATCAATGAAATCTTCACTAGATGGAAATTCTTCAATCAATATTTCACTTCCTTTTTTTATAAAATTAAATGAAACTGCTTTCTCAACTGATATACCCCAATTCTGATATGGATAAAACCAATTTGATATAGAAAATAAACATACACACACCACATAACCTTTAAAAAAACCGAATAATAAGCCAAAAGTTTTATCTATCGATCCAACACCAGTCCACGTAACAGCTCTACTAAGTGCTTTACCAATTATAATTGTTAAAAAAAGTGTCATGACAAAAATTACTATTCCTATTCCGACATTATTAATAAAGTCAGATTCAATGAAGTCTCTTACATAGGGTTGTAATTTTGGAACAAGAATTATCGTTACTATTGTAGAGAGAACCCATTTCATAAAAGAAATTAAGCTAAGAGAAAATCCTTTCAAAAAGCATTGAATGACACAATAAAAAAAAATTATTATTACAATAGAGTCAAAGATACTTACTGAACTGATAATTGAGTCAAAAAAATTTAACATTTCTAAGTTTTTTTGATTTGATTATCAAATGGCTTATAAATTAATAATAATTTGGGTAATAAAGTTAGCACTGAAATCATAGCCAGCAACATTGCGATTCCAGTAAATACACCAAAATAAATTGTAGGAATAAAATTAGACAATACCAAAATTGAAAATCCAAATACAATAGTTATTGAGGTATTTAAAATTGCAATTCCTACTGTACTGTGACATTTGTCTAATGTCTCATTATAATCATTTAATTTTTGAAACTCTTCTTTAAATCTATAAATATAATGAATACTATTATCAACCGCAATTCCAATTGTGATTGCTGCAATAGTTATAGTCATCATATCTAAAGGAATTTCCATAAGGCCAATTATTCCTAATATAAAAAAGGCTGCTAGAAAATTAGGCACAACACCAATAAACGATAATGTTAAATTTCTAAATAATATGAAAAACATAAAAAATATTCCTAACATCACTATACCTAATGTTAGTATTTGGGATTTGAATAAACTTTGTAACAAATTATTGAATAAAATTAAAACACCAGTTAACTTATATTCATCTCTTTCAAAACCTAGTTTTGTATTAAGCTCAGTATTGATTTTTTTTATTAATTCATCTCTTCTTAAATTTTCTAAAGAGTCTTTAATTCTTACTGATATTCTAGCTTCATCTTCATCTACAGAAATATAAGGTGAAATAATTTCACTTTTAATTTCTTCTGGTATTTTGCTATGTAAAACAGCTATTTCTAGGCTTTGCAGCTCTTTGTTATTTAGATCCTCGGCTACTCTTAAAATAGAACCAAAAGATAAAACTTTTCCTATTTGTGGCAAAGAGTCCAAGTAATCGTGCACTTTAATGATTTTATCCATTTTATCTCTTGTGAACCAATATTTAGATTTATCTTCATCATTCTCATCCTCTTCTTCCCATTCAGAAAATTCGTCATCATCTTTATTTTCTTTCTTTTTTACTGGAAATTTTAGAATTACATTCAAAGGTGTTGTGCCACCCAAATCCTCATCTATCTTTTTCATACCTTTATAAATTTCAGTTTCCTTATCAAAATAATTAATAAAGCTATTTTCAACCTCTAACTTGGATATCCCAAAAATGCTCAAAATTATAATTAGAAAAGTTGTGCCAAAAATCAAATAACTACTTTTTTTTGCGATTGAACCCAGGGCAGTTGTTATGAGGGAATTTTCTGTATCTTTTACTTTGATTTCATTTTCAGACGAAAAACTACTCAACAAAGAAGGTAAAAGTAAAAAAGTAACTAATATAGATATAATTAATCCAAGTGTCATCATCCATCCGAAATCAATTATAGGTTTTATTCCACTAAAAATAAGAGATAAAAAAGCACAAATAGTTGTTAATACGGTATAAAGTATTGGGAGCATCATTTTTTTACTTGCAATCAAGACTATTTCTTTGTTTGAAATTTCTAAATTCTCTTTTTTTAATTGCAAGAATCTTACTGTTAAATGAATATTCATTGCCATATTAAGAATTAACATTAAAGCAATAAAATTTGACGAGATTACTGTTACCTTCCAGCCTATCAAACCAAGTAAACCAATCATAATAATAACTGATGTGATACAACCAAGCAAAGGCATTACTACCCATTTAATATTTCTAAAAATAAACCAGAGAGTTAAAATTATGAAAATTAAAACCCCAATACCAAAAACGATAATATCACTTTTAATGAAACTCATCATATCGTCAGCTATCATAGGAATTCCACCTAAATGAATTTTAGCATTTTCACCGTATTTGTTTATTACATCTCTAATTTCAGCAATATTTTGATGATTTCTTAAATTGTAGAGATTTTTGTAATTCTCATACTCTTTTATAAATTCTTTATAATTTTTTTTTTCTTCTTTTGTTAAGCCTGTTTCTACGGATTGATTAAAATATTTATCTTTTACTTTAATATACTCTGCTAAACGCTCATCTCTTTTCAAATAAACAACTATTCCAGAAGTTTTACCATCTTCACTTATCACGTAATCTCTGTAAATTGGGCTATTAACTATTTCTTCAAAACCCCTTTTTCGATCTATTTCAGGATAAGCTAAGGTTTTATAATTCTTTAATCTATCCATAAGGCCCTCATCAGTGCTTTTTAATAATGGAACATCTATAATTGTAATTACACTATCGACCCAAGTTAATTTTTCTATTTTCGATTTTAATAACTGTAAATTAAGAATAGTTTCTTTTTCTATAAAGCTAGAAACAGGTGAGTAAGTCAGCACCAAAAAATCCTTTGAACCGTACCTTTGATTAACCTCTCTCAAATATTTTAAATCTTTATCACCCTCTAATAGTAGCGCATCAGATGAGGCATCCAAATTAAAGTTTTTTGCGTGATAAAGAGAAAAAACTATAATTGATGTTATTAACAGTAGAGTTAATTTAGAAAAATCAATGACTAATTTTTTATATATATACGATAACATCTAGGTTTTCAGATATATCTTAATTATACTATAACTAAAGAATAATTTAGGCCTAATTTTTTGTTAAATCTTTAAATTTTGTGTAAATCCCCTCAAACTCAACTTTGATTGTACCTGTTGGACCATGTCTTTGTTTGCCTAAAATTATGTCTGCAAGTCCATTCACATCATTCATTTTCGATTGCCATTCTGCATGTTCTATAGAGCCCAGTTTCGGCTGTTTTCTCTCTAAATAATAGGCTTCCCTATAAACAAACATTACCACGTCAGCATCTTGCTCAATTGATCCTGACTCTCTTAAATCAGCTAATTGAGGTTGTTTATCATCTCTTTGTTCAACTGCTCTTGATAATTGTGATAAAGCCAGAACTGGAACTGAGAGTTCTTTTGCAAGTGCTTTTAATCCTTGAGTGATTTCAGATATTTCTTGCACTCTACCTTCATTTTTACTTAAACTAGATCTCATTAGTTGAATATAATCAACTACAAGCAAGTTTAATCCGAACAATCTTTTTATCCGTCTTGCTCTGTTACTCAAAGCTGCTATCGTTATTGCAGGAGTTTCATCAATATATAAAGGTAAATTATAAATGTTTCTTGAAGTTTCAATATACCTATTTATCTCTTCTTCAGTAACCTTACCCCTTCTAATATCATCAGACTTAATCTTTGCCTGCTCTGATAAAATTCTAGTTGACAATTGTTCAGAGGACATTTCTAGAGAAAAAAAAGCCACAGAAGATTTTTCCTGTTTTTTTAAAATATGTTGGGCAGCATTGAAAGCAATATTAGTAGCTAAAGCAGTTTTACCCATCGATGGTCTACCAGCTATAATAATCAAATCTGATTTATGAAGACCACCCAATTTTTCATCTAAGTCAGTTAAACCAGTAGGCACACCGACTACACCTTGATCACTTTGCATGGCCATAGTTGCCATCTGAATAGTTTGATCTAGGGCTTGATTAAATTTTAGATATGATCGAGAAAAACTCCCACGTTCTGCCAAATCAAAAAGGGACTTTTCGGTAGACTCTATTATTTTTTCTGCGTTTTGCTCTTGTTCCGAAGCTGCAAAAGTATCTCCGGACAATTTATCTGAAATTAATATTAACTCTCTTCTAAGATACATTTCATGAATTATTTTAGCGTAATCAATTGCTTGTTTAGTTGAGCTTGAAAATCGAGTTAATTTTACTAAATATTCTGTTCCACCGACTTCATCAAGCATATTGTCTTTTTCAAAATAGTTCTTAAGTGTAATAGGATTAGCAATCATTCCTTTGTTATTAAGATTTTCTATAGTTTCGTAAATTTTTACATGTGCGGGATCAAAAAAAGTTGATGATTTTACGATTGTTGATATTTCATCTATAATATCATTATTAACCAAAATTGAACCAATTAAGGCTTGTTCAGCTTCTATATTCGAAGGTTGCTTATTCGAAGATTTTTTATTTAAAGGTTTTAATTCTTCCACAAAATCATAATAGAATAAACTTCGTCTTGATAAAGTGAAAGTTACTCACTTTTTATCAAGCTCTGTGGAAAAGTTATTTAGATTGTATTTTATCTATTTTGATAGATATTACGGCTTTTACCTCTGGATGAAAATTTATATCTGCTTTAAACAAACCAAGTTTGTTTAATTCATCTTTAAGAATTATTTGTGACGGACTAACTTCAGCTTTTGTTTGTTCTTTGATTAAATTTGTTATTTCTTTAGGTTTTATAGTACCATAGAGATCTCCATTTTCTTTACTCTCCCTTGCAAAAGCAAATGTTTTTTTATTTACTAATTTACTCAATTCTTTAAATTTGCTTTTAATCTCTAAATTCTTTTTATTAAGTTCATCTTTTTTTTTATTTACAAGCTCTAAATTTTCCTTGTTAAATCTTAAAGCTTTTCCTGTTTTTAATAGAAAGTTTCGTCCATAGCCATTTTTTACTTTAACTTTGTCGCCGATGTTTCCAAGATTTAGTATATTTTCTAATAAAATTATTTCCATTTAAACCAACCCCAAGATTTTTGCTCTTTTGATTTCTCTTGTTAACTTTTTTTGTTTATTATAAGAAACTGATGTGATTTTGGATGAAATTATTTTTCCATTATCTGAAACATATTTTTTAAGTAAATTTATGTTTTTATAATCAATAGTTGGTGCATTTTTAAGTGAGAGAGGACATTTTTTTGAAAATTTACCATCATTTTTCTGAAATAAACTTAATTTACTCAATGAGTTGGAGTTTCTTTTTTGAAATTTTTTATTCTTACGTTTCATAAATAATTATTTTTTTTTGAAGTATTCGTTTTTTGTATCTAGTTTTTTATATTTAACAGTTAAATATCTTATAATTGAACTATCAACTTTTATCTTTTTTTCAATTTCTTGAAGAGTATCTTTGTTTCCCTCAAATTTGTAATGAATGTAAAAGGCTTTTTTATAATTTTTAATTTTATTTGATAAATTCAAGAGACCCCACTCTTCAATTTTAATAACTTTACCTGCAGATTTGTTAATTATTTCGTTATATTTATCTCTTAAAGATTTTATCTCTTTATCAGCTAAATCTTGCTTTGCGAGTAAGGTATTTTCGTAAAAAGCCATATTTTATAAGTGTAAATATCTTTTAAAATTAATTTGTAAAATTTGGTTTATACTATAATGAATAATTATAGCAATACTAATAATACATAAAAAATTTAGAAAAATGAGCGCTTTTTTATTTCCAGGACAAGGATCGCAAACTGTTAATATGGGCAATGAGTTTTACAATAACTTTGAAATTGTTAAAAAAATTTTTAAAAAGGCTGACGAGAATTTAAATTATCCTCTTTCTAAGATCATACTAGAAGGTCCTGAATCAGATTTACAATTAACAAAAAATACTCAACCCGCAATTCTTACTGTAAGTTATTCGATTTTTAAAGTTTTAACAGAAGAGTTTAATTTTAATATAAATTCTTTCAAATATTTTGCTGGTCATTCTCTTGGTGAGTATAGTGCTTTAGTTTGTTCCAACTCACTTAGTTTTGAAGATGCGCTTTTTTTATTACATGAAAGAGGAAAAGCAATGCAAGATGCAGTTCCAGTAGGAGAGGGAAGTATGTTAGCTGTTTTAGGAACAGATATCGAGTCAATCAAAAAATTATTAACTGCCATTGACAAGAATAATGGAATTTGCGAAATAGCCAATGATAATGCTAACGGACAAGTAATTGTGAGTGGTGAAAGTAAATCAGTTAAATTATTTCGAAAAAAATTAAAAGATGAAAATATAAAATCAATTCCATTAAAAGTAAGCGCTCCATTTCATTGTTCTTTGATGAAACCCGCTGCAAATAAAATGAGAGAAAAAATTAACTCAACTAAGTTTGAAGACTCTTTTTTTGATATTGTTTGTAATGTTACCGCAAAACCAGAAAAAGACAGTAAAATTATAAAACAATTATTAATTGACCAAATTTCATCTACAGTAAAATGGAGGGAGAGTTTAATCTATATGTCTAATTCTGGCGTACAAAATTTTATAGAAATTGGTCCTGGGAAAGTTTTATCTGGCATGGTAAAAAGAACAATTAGTAATGTTAATTGCTTTTCAATTAACTCAATTGCTGATATTAAAAATTTAAATGATAAATTTAAAAGATAAAAAAGTTCTAATCACAGGGGCCACTGGCGGTATTGGCAACTGTTTAGTTAAAAAATTTTATAATTTGGGGGCTAACGTAGTTGCGACGGGAACAAATGAAGAAAAATTGTCATTAATAAAAAATAAATTTAATAATGTTCATGTTGAAAAATTTAAATTAGATGAGCACAGTAAGATAGAAGAGTTTATAGACAAAGTTTATAAAAATCTTGAAGGTTTAAATATACTTATAAATAATGCTGGAATTACAATGGATAACTTATCAATAAGATTAACAGAAGAAAACTGGAAAAAAGTAATAGATATTAATTTAACTTCATCTTTTTTGATGTGTAAATTTGCTATTAAAAAGATGTTAAAAGAAAAAAAAGGAAAAATTATAAATATAACTTCTATTGTAGGCCATACTGGAAATTTAGGACAAGCAAATTATGCAGCATCCAAAGCGGGTATAGTCGCCTTTTCAAAAAGTCTTTCAGTAGAATATGCAAAAAAAAATATTAATGTTAATTGTGTTTCACCTGGTTTCATCAAAACCGAGATGACTGATAAAATTAGTGAGGATTTTAAGAAAAACTTAATAGGCAAAATTCCGTCTGGTAAACTTGGCACGGCAGAAGATGTTTCTAATTGTGTAGCTTTTTTGGCTTCAGATATGGCTGACTATATCAATGGAGAAACTTTGCATGTTAACGGCGGAATGTATATGGCTTGACAATTCTAATTAATAATCTATTAAGAAAATATACAAAATACGAAAGGATTTCATGTCTGACGATGTAAAAAATAAAATTAAAAAAATAGTTGCAGATCATTTAGGTATTGAAGAGGAGAAAGTTACTGAGGAAGCAAGCTTTATCGATGATTTAGGTGCTGATAGCTTAGACACAGTAGAATTAGTAATGGCTTTTGAGGAGGAGTTTGGCTCTGAGATTTCTGATAGTGAAGCTGAAAAAATTTTGACTGTAGGAGATGCCATTAAATTCATTGAGAGTAAATCTAGTTAGATGAAGATAGATTGAATATGCAGCATGATAAGAAAAATATCATGGTTATACTCTCATCTCCATCAGGTGTGGGTAAAACAACTTTAACAAAAAAAATCCAGCAAAAATATCAGTCTTTTAAGATTTCAGTTTCTCATACTACGAGAAAACCGAGGTCTAACGAAATAGATGGTATAGATTATCACTTTAAATCTGATAAAGAATTTAAAAAATTAATTAGTGATGAAAAATTTTACGAACATGCAAAAATTTTTGAAAACTATTACGGCACTCTTAAAAAAACAGTAGATGAAGATATTATTACAAATGATATTATTTTTGACATTGATTGGCAAGGGACAAAGCAGTTATCTAAATTTAAAAATCTTGAATTAATAAAAATTTACTTAATTACAGAAGATAAAGAAGAATTAAAAAAAAGACTGATTAAACGAAATCAAAATTCAGATGACGAAATCAAAAAAAGATTCAAATCTTTTGACGAAGATATAAAACATTGGAATGATTATGATTATATTTTAATTAATAAAAATCTTGAAGTTTGTTTTAAACAAATAGAAAATATAATACATTTACACAAATCAAATATATCTATAAACTCTCATAAATTTGGGTAATTCTATAATAAGTTTCTGGGCTTATTTCTGAAGGCCTTAAGCTAAGATCGAGGAAACTCAATTTTTTAAATGATTTTTTGTTAATAATTTTTTTTATATTTTTATTGATCATTTTTCTTTTGTTTGAAAAAAGGATATTAGTAACTTTTTCAAGATTCTTAATATCTTTAATTTTATATGAAATCTTATTTTTTGGCTTAAACTGAATAACTTGTGATTTAACTTTCGGTTTTGGAAAAAAACAATTTTCTGACACAGAAAATTTTTTAATTATTTCTAATCTGTAATTAGTTAATATTGATAGTCTTCCATAGCTAAAAGTTCTAAACTTTCCTATAACTTTTTCACCTAGCTCTTTTTGGAACATAAAAATTAAATTTGTATATTTAGGCGGCCATTCTTTAAACTTCAAAAAATTCACCAAAATTTGAGATGAGATATTATATGGTAAATTACCAAAAATAACGGAGTTATTTTTACAAATCTTTTCAATATTAAATTTAAGCACATCCGAATTAAAAACTTTAACTCTTTTATCGCCCATATATTTCTTTTTCAAATCATTTGAAAAAATTTTATCCTTTTCAATAATACAAAGAGATTTTGGATTTTTACTTAAAATTTCATCAGTAAGAGCTCCTTTACCTGGACCAATTTCAATAATATTTTTATTATATATATCTGTCGAACAAATAATTTTTCTGATAATATTTTTGTCTATAAGAAAATTTTGACCTAACGATTTTTTGGCAAATTTCATTTTCCAAATTTATTGATAAATTCAATACATTTTTTTAAACTATGATAATTCGCAATCTTTCTACCTATTAAATTTAATGCAGTTCCATGATCTGGAGAAACTCTCAAGTATCTCAATCCCAAGGTAATGTTTATTGCATCAAATTTGAATAAAGTTTTAAATGGTATTAAAACCTGATCGTGATACATCCCTACTATCACATTATACTTTTTATAATCTTTTATAAAAATTGTATCTGCTACAAGTGGCCCATCCACTTTAAAATTTAATTTCTTAAGTTTTTTTAAAGTAGGTATAATTATTTTTTTTTCTTCAGAATTGGCCTTTAGCTCCGCATTGTGTGGGTTTAAGCCCAGAACACCAATTTTAGGTTTAATGTTTTTTTTATTTGTAAACCAATTATCTATAGTTTTTATTTTTTTAAGTAAAATCTTTGAGCTAAGTCTTTTTGAAATATTTTTTACATTAATATGTGTAGTAATTGGAGTAACAGAAAATTTGTCATTATAAATTAGCATTACCTCAGATTTATTAGTAATGTTGCACTTTTTAGCTAAAAATTCAGTTATGCCAATGTTATTTTTTTTAAGCAATTTTTTGTTTACTGGACAATTTATTATTCCACAAACATCTTTTGTAAGAGCTAATTTGTGAGCAAGATTAAGTGATTTAATTACAAATTTAGAGGCAGATTTTTCTTCAACTTTGAAAGGATCAGAAAAATTTAATTCAATATCAATTACTTTTAATTCATTTCCTCTTACTTTTTCAGAGAGATCTTTAACTTTCTTAAGCTTAATTTTGTATCTTAGTTTTTTAAATTGTTTCTCTAATAGTTCAAAGTTTGAGATCAAATAAATTTTTCTTTTGATAATAAAGCTTAATTTTTTCCAACTTTTATATATTATTTCAGAATTTATACTATTAGGATCACCAAATACTATTATAATCTTTTTACTCATTTAAAAATTTTATCGTAGTTATATTTCTTTTTTTTGATAAGTGGCTATTAGCGTATAAATTAAGCATTTCATTTTTTTTATTTTGAATTATTGAATTTTTGATCTCTTCTATATCTAATTTCTCAGGATTTTTAACAATTCTTCTATCAATCAATTTCAAAAATAGAATTTTATTTGTCAAAATAATTGGTTTAGAAATTTCATCTATTTTCATTTTTTTTACTATATTTAATAATTCTTCAGACATTCCAGCTGAATTAATCCATCCTAAATTTCCACCCTCCAAAGCAGTTGTTGTCAAACTGTATTTCATTGCAGCCTCTTCGAAATTAAAATCTTTAATATAATTCTTTATTTCATTTATTATAGTTTTTTTTTGATTACTTTCTTCAAAAGTAACCTCTATTTCTGATAATTTAAATTCTTCTAAATCGTTATTCTTATTTATGATTAGATTTAAATCTTCTAGAATTTGACTCTCTTCCAAGGAAATTTTTTTAGCGTAAAGTTGAAAAATTAATTGTTGCCATGAAAATTCAATTTGTAAATCTTCTTTATATTGTTTAAAATTGATTCCATTAGAAAAAAATAGTTTTTCTAATTCTTTTTTATTAATATTAAATGATAAAGCAATTTTTGATATATGATTATCAACCATATTATTATTCATTTTAAAATTATATTTATTTAATTCTTCTTTTTTTAATTTAATATCAATTAAAGTTTTTAGTGAAATTTTTTTAACCTTGTTAATATTATTTTGACTTAATTCGTCTTTATTTAAAAATAGTAATGTTTTTATTTTATTTTCCAGCTCGTAGGAGGTAACTATCTCATTTCCAACTCTAACAATAATATTATTTTTAATTGATGAATATAATAGACTGGTTTGCAGCGAAATAAATAAAGCTAAAAAATATGCTGTGCATTTCCTTTTAAAATTCATTTATTGGCTAAACCCTGGTGAAGTTAAAGATCCGAATGGACTTAAGGTAATTGTAAACATTAATGAATTTTCAGGCTCTAATTCAGAGTCGTTATAAAATTCTCTTCTATAAATTAGTCCCGCTCTTAGACAATCGTTTATATACTCATAGCTTAACTTATAATATTCAGATGAATTTGTGATTAAATTTCTTTTATTTCTAAAAGCAAATAATCCATTCTGACCTTTTTTGTATTCAACTGCAGATGTTATATATTCTTTATTTTCAGAAATATTATTTTCTTCTAAATAATCCAAATTAAAATTAATTGAGTCTGTTTTAAAATCTGCACTTAGTTTGTTATAACTCATATTTTCAAAATTTTGATCTATAGAATAGTCATAATTCAGTTTGAATTTTTTACTATTATTAAAACTCATATTCCCAACTACATCGGAAAATCTCTTATCTAAACTTGAAGAGGAAGGCATTTTATTGTTACTTTTCTTTTCATTTATTATCTGACCAATCGAAAAATTAAATTCTTTTTCATTATTCAATTGCTGGTAATTAAATCCAACTGTAACATTAGATCCACTTTCAAAATTTTTTGAATTCCCAAGTCTATCAAGAGAAAATATATCTTTATCTCTTAAAATAACATCACTAGTATCTTTTCTCATGTGATTGGGCGAATATCTCATTAATAATTTAGGCGTTAAAAAATGACTTATCTGGTTGTTCTCTCTTTTAAACAAATCAACACTAGCTAAATATCCTAATGCACCAAATAATTCTGATGTAGGCTCTTCTTTAAATTTCTTAATATTTTTAGTTTCATAATTAAGGTTTTTTAATTTAGCCAGGAATTTTCCCTCATAAAATTTGTCAAGAAATGGGTCGTCATAAACCCAATTTAAATCATTAATCAAAAGTTTTTCTGTTTTATTAGTGTCAAAATTTCTCACCCTGAAGTTTGAATTAAAATCTCCACTTCCGTATTTATCACTAAACAAATTCTTATTTAAAGTAATATCAGGAATAATATACTCATATTTATCCTCATAATCATCTTTTAAATTTTCAAAAATACTTGATTGAAAATTAAGAAAAAAATTTTCTTCATCATTGAAATGATTAAAATTTATAGAATTTTCTAAAGTATTAGTTTCATAGTTTACTAGATTTGAGTCTATTCTATAAAGTTTCAAATATTTTCTGTTTGAAATATTTTGTAAATTTATTTCTAAATTACTTTCTCTTTCTTTTAAACCTGTGTCAAAATTTTTAACTAGTTTAGCAAACAAATGGGATTTATCTCCTACGCTTTTATTTTCAGAATTTTTTTTATAGCCTTCAGTATATCCAAAATCTAAAATCAAATTTGAATTTTTAAATGCTTGTCTGTATTCACCCGTAAATAAAGGGTGCTCAGATGCAAACATTCTAGTATTAATAGTAATATCTTTGTCTCTATCTATAGCTAAAAAATATGGAATATTGATACTCGAGCCTAAATTTTGAGTGTCAGAAAAGGATGGATTTAAAAAACCTGATCTTCTATCGACGGTAGGGTCAGGATGTGCCAATCTAGGAATATAAAATATTGGAATATCATATACTTTTATCAAAGCATTCTCGTAAAAAATTGTTTTCTTCTTGCTATCATGTCTCATTTCAGAGGCGCGAAGTTCCCATGGCGGACATTTATCTTTAGGTCTATAGTCGCAAAGCGTGAATGAGCTTTTTACAAAATTTGTTTCTCCATCTTTAATACTAATTACATTTGAAAAAACTCTTGGTTTATTTTTTTTATTAAACTTAAAGTTTTCTTGATTTAAAAAAGCTTTGGCGTCGGTACCAATAATCTCTCTTTTTTTTTCTTCAATATAAATTTGTGAGAACTTATAAATATTTTCTGATTTATCTTTAACTTCAATATTACCTACAGACTTAATAATGTTTTTACCAATTTCATATTCAAAATTATCTAAAAAAATATCATTGTTTTGAGCATCTTGTATTAAAGTTTTGTTTTTAGAAGCAGCGTAACTCTTTTTTAAATCCCAAATTAAATCCTCTGTATCTATTTTATATCCCTCTGATGATAAAATTCTAGTTGTTCCAAAACTTTTTAATATTTCATTTTTTTTATCATAAGTTGCTTTGTTACTTTTGAAAATATTTCCATTTTTATCTTCAACCACAATATTATTTCTTAATGTAAAAAAATCAGATTTCTTATTATATTTTGCGTAATCACTTTTAATTGTGTTATTTCTATCATCGATAATTATTACTTCATTTTCAAAAATAGTTGTTTCATCCTTTTTATCTATCGAAATATTTTTTGATTGAATATTAATATTTTCTGCAAAAGAAATTTTTGAAAAAAAAAACATTAAAAAAATTATAAAAATATTATTTTTCATTTATTTGTAAAATTCCTACGAAGCTAAATATACTTATTACAATAATTGGTACCCAAGAAGCTAAAGCGAGTGGAATCCTATTTGTTTGGCCTAGTGCAATGGATAAGTCTTTTAAGTAGTAAATTAGTACGCAAATAATAAGGCCAAAAATAACGATCTTCATATTTTTAGATCGCTTTAAAGTGCTCATAATTAAAATTGATGCCAAACTTGTCATAATAAATAGAAAAAAAGGCATTGAAAGCATTGAATGTAAATTTTGCTTCAAAAAAATTTTGTTATAACCCCGATCGATCAATTCATCATAATTAATTATTAAATCAATAAATGACAAAGTATCAAAATTTTTAAAAAGACTAGTTATTTTATCATAAGTATAAATAGATGTGATATTCATTTGGTCTATTTTGAGCTCTTTAGTGTTATTTCGAAATATTTTTAAAATAATAACATCGTTTAACACCCATTCTTTTTTTTCTATATTCGCAGTTTTAGAATAAATCTTACTGTTTAAATTAAAATCTTTATCAAAATTGAAAATTGTTACGTCTTTTATTATTTTAGCATCATCCCTTTTTGCAGATATAATTCTTTGTCCTTCATCTAGGTTTTCTTTTATCCAAAGACCATTTTTATTAAAAGTCACTAGGTGATCGATATCTCTTGAGAAGTCTGATTTTGTTTTTTCATAATATTTTGACATTACAGAAGTTATTGGGTTTATAAAAAAAAGCACAAACCAACCTAGTAAAAACGAAGTAGTAGCAAGTATTACAAATATTCTAAAATTTGAGAACCCAAAGACCTTCATAGAAATTAGATCTCTATTATTTCTTATGTCCATTATAAATTT
>CESP01073964.1_pt1 | contig 23577 bp, 20 predicted proteins | sample 531211 | NCBI WGS metagenome assembly CESP01 (sample SAMEA2622074, study PRJEB7988) | marine metagenome | biome: marine biome (ENVO:00000447); feature: surface water layer (ENVO:00002042); material: "saline water (ENVO:00002010), including plankton (ENVO:xxxxxxxx)" | depth 5 m | reverse complement strand
TTTTAGCTAGCTGTTTCTATTTTTGTCTTTTTTTACTAAAATATACGGCCTATTAATATGAAGAAGATTTTTTTATATATATACTTTTTAGCCCACATTTTGATTGGTCAAGAAATTACTCTTTCAAACCTTGAATACATTAATTCATTACCAGAGGATGTTAGAAATAAAATACTATCTGATGATAATAACTTTCCTTCATATACAGAGAGCGAGTTAATAGTCACTGATAATCTTTCGAAAAATGATAACGAAAACCTAAATGAAGGTTTGAAAAAAGATCAAAAATTTGGTTTTAGTTTCTTTAACAGTGAATCAATGACAAATGCACCGATTCTTGATATTCCATTACAGTCTGACTATTTAGTTTCATTTGGAGATGAAGTAGAAATATTAATTACTGGCAGTAAAAATGCTTTATACACCTCAAATATTGACCTTGCTGGTAATGTTACTGTGCCAGAAATAGGTCTAATAAATATATTAGATCTCAGCATCAATGAGGCAACTGAAAAAGTTAATACCATAATTTCAAAATCTTTTATTGGGGCTAATGTTTACCTTAGTATCAAAAATGCGTCTTATAAGAAGATTTCTTTGATAGGTTCAGTAAATAATCCTGGATCATATTTAGTAAATCCTTTTGTAACCCTCTCTGAAGCAATTAAATATGCTGGCGGCCTTCAAGAAAATGCCAGTCTCAGGAAAGTCATGGTGATGAAAAATGATGGAACAAGTATAGAAGTAGACATGTACGATTTCCTTGTAAATGGAGATAGAACAAAAGATTTAACTTTAAGAAATGGAGATACGGTCAACATTCTTGCTGCAAAAGACTTCTTCACAATTGCTGGTTCTGTTCAGCGACCAATGATTTATGAACATAAAAAAGGCGACACTTTAAGAACCCTTATAGAATTTGCTCAAGGACCGCTATCAACAGCCAATTTAGAAAATGTTACAGTGAATGTTTTGGATGCAAATAAGATTGTTACAAAAAGATTGGGTCTTGATGAAGTTATTCCATTCTATATAGATAGTATATTTGTTCCTGCTAAGAGTTACTCAAATGAAAAAGAACTCTTTGTACAAGGTGAAGCAACAAATAATGGTTATTTCGATTATGAGCCTGGGACAAAGCTTGGAGATTTTATTAAAAGACTAAGCTTTACAAATGATATTTACCCATTTTATTTTAGTATCACTCAAACTAAAAGTTTAGGCCTCAAAAATGAATTTATAAGTTTTAGCTTAAATGATAGCGATAAATATAAAGATATAACTCTATCTGAAAATGTAGAATTACTTTTCTACTCAAAAATGGATATGAGTAAATTTTTTGAATATGAAGATCAGTTTCAAAAACTACAAAAAGAATTAAATAACCTAAAAAACAATGTTTCGAATCTTGAAGACGCTAACTTAACTCTAAAAATTGAAAATCTAACATCAGAAATTGAAAAACTTGAAGAAGATCGAAATATGAATGATAGATTTTATTATGAAATACCTGAAGACAGTATGCTAGATGTAAGGTTTGGTAGTTCAAATTACAAACTTCCTATGGCTGGAAACTATAAACCAAAAGAAGTGTTTGATTTTATGCTTATAAAAGGTGAATTAGATTTTTCTGCTACCACAGTTAATACGCGATCTGGTCTTTTCACAAACAGTTTTGAGGACAATTTCGCATATGAAAATGCAATGTCTTTAACAATTCCAAGCTTATCAGATGAAAAATTTAAAGTAACTATTAAAGGGGAAGTTAAATATCCTGGTACTTATACTATCGATAGCTCAACTAGTTTAAATGACTTATATGAAGTAGCTGGAGGCATTAGAGATACCGCTAATCAGGAAGGCATTTATTTTTCAAGAGAGTCTGTAAAGCAAAAGGAAAAAGCAGCTTTTCAAGCCGCTAAGGAGCTTTTTTTTGATTCTGTCCTCAACTCAATGAGCAATCCAACGGGGCAACAACCACAAATTGATCTTAATTTTCTTAGTTTGCTGGACCAAGACATTGAGAACTTTTCAGGAAGAATCTCTGGTGACCTTTCATTTGATTCAGAAACATCAAATAATTTAAAGCTTGAGGATGGAGATTTAATAATTGTTACACCAAACTCTAATACAGTGACAATCGCTGGTGAGGTATTATCCCCAGTAACAGTATCGTATAACCCAAAACATGATTATTTAGCCTATATAGATGCAGCAGGTGGACTTACAAATTACGCCGACAAAGGGAAAATTTTTGTTACAAAAGCAGATGGGACTTCCATAAAGTTAAATCAAAATCTTTTTCAAAATACATACGTCTTACAGCCAGGTGATACTATTACGGTACCAAGAGATCTTGGAAAACTTGAAGGCTTACCACTTGCCTCAGTTGCGATAAAAATAATATCTGATATAGCTTTTGCAGCGGCATCTTTGAATGCTATCAATAACTAACTTTCCCCAAATAAATCTCTGGTAAATAGTTTTTCTTCAACATCTTGTAAGTTATTATCAAGCCTGTTAGCGATTATAACTGTACTTTTTTTCTTAAATTCATCTAAGTTTTTCACAACCTTTGATCTAAAAAAAGATTTTCCTTCTATTAATGGTTCAAAAATTATAACTTTAATGCCTTTTGATTTAATTCGTTTCATTATGCCCTGAATTGATGAGCCTCTTATATTATCAGATTCAGTTTTCATCACCATTCTATAAATACCAACACACTTTGGTTGCTGCTTAATGATTAAATCTGCAACATAATCTTTTCTTTTTTTATTGCCTTCAACAATTGCTTTAATCAAGGATTGAGGAACATCTTTATAATTTGCCAGCAACTGCTTTGTATCTTTAGGGAGACAATAACCCCCATAGCCAAATGATGGATTATTATATCCATCTCCAATTCTTGGATCGGAACAAACTCCTTTTATTACCGATTTTGTATCCAAATCATTTTCTATGGAAAAACTATCTAGCTCGTTAAAAAAAGTTACTCTCATTGCTAAATAGGTATTTGAGAATAGTTTTATGGCTTCTGCTTCAGAGTTTTTTAAATGAAGTACTGGGGGATTATTTTCTGTCTGTTGAACTAATATTGATGAGAACTGTTTAGATTTTTTACATGTGCCACCTATTATTATTCTTGAAGGTCTTAAATTATCTTCGAGTGCAGTACCCTCTCTTAGAAATTCAGGAGAAAAAACTATGTTAGTAGTTTTAAATTTATGGTTTAAATAGCTTGAAAAACCTACTGGCACTGTTGACTTAATAATAATGAAAGCATCCTTATGTTTTTTAAGAATATTTTTAACCATCTCTTCTACTATGCTCGTATCAAAAAACTGTGTTTCATCATCATAATTTGTTGGTACGCAAATTAAATAAAAATCACTGTCAAATTCCTTACAAGCATAAGTAAAGTCAATATTAATTTCTTTATTCTTGAGATATTTTTGTATGAGTCTTTCATTTACAGTTATTTGTTTATTTCTAAGTTTATTTATTTTTTCTTTATCGTTATCAACCAGGGTAATCTTATTTTTAAAGGAAAGCAGAACACTTAATGATAAGCCTACATAGCCAGCCCCAAAAACCGTTATTTTCTTATTCATTATTAATTTGTATACCTTTCCAAAATATCATACAAATGGAATTTTTTATAAAGCTTAGCGCCTGGATCTTTGGTTAATGGGCTCCATTTGAAATCATAGAAACCATTATTTATTGGGATTTTTAAATATATGCCCTTGTCAAAACTTCCTTCACCAAACTGTTCAGCAGATACGTTTGTATCAGAAAAATAAATTCCCATTTTTGTTCCATTTTTAAATTTTTTGTAGAGGTCAAACCTTGTGCCTACATCACCTGCAAGAAATCTGCCAGAACTTGTTTTTAAAACCATATCAAATTTAGGTTCATGGAGATAAAAGTTAACAAACGCAGTTGTGCCATCATAGTCTTGGTGTGAAAAGTTTTGCTGGTAATCTCTTTTAAAAAATTTATAAGACTCAAATCCCCATGCGAAGATACTATTGATTTCCCTCTTGTTCAAGTATTCAAACCCATAGCCTGAAAACATATCTTCCATGATCCCCACAGTGAAATTTAGATAGTGGCTTTTCTTAAATTTCTTAAAATAATCAAGCTGTAGTCTTCCTATATTTACTCCATTACTTGAATCATTAAGATATTTTTTTATATCTGAACGAACTTGATTTGGATAAGTGTCTAGAGGAGGAATGTACAATCGATCAAAGTTATCTGATAAAGAATATTTTGCATTGAAAGATAGTAGAAGTTCATCGTTCAATACTATCTCTGAATCAAAATTTAAAAAAAGACCTTGGAAAATAAAGCCTTCTCTAGCAGCCACAAGTGTTCTAATGATTGGAGCGATTGAATAACTAAAATACGGATAACTATCTATTACTGTATACTCCCTAATAGGAAGCTTACCATTCTCTTTAACTACGGCAGATTTATAGACATTTTTATATTCCTTATTCACTATAGGCATACCTAGATAGATATTTTCAATTTGAATTTTTGCATCACTTTTTATGGTATTTTCATAGGCCTGATACACATTCCTGTTGGCATTTTCAATATCCTGATATGAATTTTGGCGTATAGTTATTTTTGGGATGTTTTCTGTTGTTTTCTCAACTTTTACGAGACCAATATTATTTCTATCAAGATTTTTCTGAAAGTCTGAAAAAGTGTTTTTTGTATTAGTAGCTGGAGGTAAATATTTTCTGGAAAGATCTTTTTTTCCAAAATTAAATTTATATTCAAAAGAGAGATTAAAATATGAATCTCTAATGTAAGAAAGTTTTAAAAAAGAATTTTTATATACCTGTGAATTGAAAAATAAAGATAGCTCACTATTACTTTCTGGGAATTCAATATTTCTTTCAAAATCATTAAGTTTCGTAGAATCATATTCTAAACCGACTGAAATATACTTATTATGCTTGTACACTGCGGAGAAAAAGGGCGCAACCTCCTCTCCAGAAAAGTAGTAATCTGTATTAAATGTTCCTCCTAGATAAGTATCTTTTCCCCTAAATCTAAAATTATCGTCAAGCTTGATAAAAGGGTTTCTAAAAGATAGTCCTCCTCCAGATAACTTGCCCCAACCTAAACCAAGAGAGAAATCCATTTTATTAATAGCTTTACTCATCACTATGTACTCACTCGAAAACCAACCAGTACCGCCAAAATCATATGCTCCAATTGCAATAGCAGGGAATGAGCCCTCTTCTTTTAAAAGCAGTTTAAAATTAAAACCTTTATCTTTGAAAGATTGATTATTACCAAATTGCTGGCCATAAGGTTTTTCCGTGAGATCAGCATAATAAATTGAAGCTTCAAGCCAGTTATAGGGACTTGCAATAAGTGAAAGCTTGTTAAGTGCTTTACCGCGAGAAACACTTAAGCCGAGATTACCTTCGGCTTGAAAACGTGCATTCGGAGTATTTATAATACCGGTCGTACCATGTTGATTATAGTTCGAAGAGTTATTTGAGAATAAAGAAAGTGAAAAAAATAAGAAGCTATTTATTAAAATTCTTAAACCAATCGCAAAACTCATAAATACCTTCTCGCAAATTAATCTTTGGGTTATAGCCAAAGTCAGAACTAGCGTTCATTATACACGCAGAAGTTCTTCTTACGTCCCCATAGAAGTTTGAATCAATCTTTATTTTTGGAACTTTGCCTACTCTATCAGCAATACATTCTATTAAATTTGATAATTTTTCAGGCTCTCCCCTTCCTAAATTGTAAACCTGAAATAATTTATCTGATTTATTATGATTTATAGCACAAAACAAGCCTTCAACAATATCGTTCACATGAGTAAAATCTCTAATTAGTAGATCAGGATCTCCAAATACTCTGATTGGTAAATCATTAACTATCTTATCTGTGAATATCCAATAGGCCATATCTGGTCTTCCCAAAATTCCATAGACTGTAAAGAACCTAAATCCGTGTATCTTCATTTTATATTTTTCCGAATAAACCTTACTTATCATTTCATTTGTTTTCTTTGTTATTCCATAAATAGAACTTGGTTTATCAGTAATATTAGTTTCTACAGAACTTGCATCTTGATGATCACCATATACTGATGATGAGGATGCAAAGAATAAAGGCAGATTTCTGATCCTGCATAAATCTAATATATTTTGATGGCTGATAGTATTGTTTACTATGTAAGATAATGGATCGTCAAATGATGACCTTATGCCTGCCCTTGCAGCAAGATGTACTACACAATCGAATTCATAATTTGACAATTTTTCAGATAAGTCCTTTTTAGATAAATCTAAATTTAAAATAGTAAAATTATTTGAATCTATTGAGGAGATTCTTGTTTGTTTAATTTTTTTAAGCTTTTCCTCAAGAAAATTATCAATTCCAACGACATCGTTATCTTTTTCAAGTAAATATTTAATAAAATGATGGCCAATAAAACCTGCTGCTCCTGTAACTAGATACTTCAAATTTCTCCTATTAAAACATCGTTTTATATGCTGTGAAAGGATTTATAAAATTTTATTATTGAGCTTATTTCTAAGGGTTTATTCGCTTGGAAATACTTATTTAATTTTGAATAATCAACATAATAATCTCTTTTATCTTTGTCTTCATCTTTAACTATTTCATATGAAAGATTAATGTACTTTTTTATTTCTTCCACTATCTCGATCTTTTTAATATTCAATAGATCAGAACCAACATTAAATATCTCACCTTTAAACTGTGAGAAATTATCAACGATGTACTCAATAGTATTTGCAAGATCATTAACATGAAAAAAAGTTCTTTGTGCATTAGGTTGGTATAAATCTATATGGCCATTTTTTACAGCATCGTTGCACAAAGTATGTATCAGCAGATCATGTCTTACCTTAAAAGATAGTCCGTATGCAGTAGCAGGTCTTAGAATTGTAAAACTATCAATTTCTTTAATAATATCTTCCCCAATTGATTTTGTTTCAGCATAAAGTGTTGCTGGATTTAATGGCAACGTTTCAACACAATCTTTTTCTAATTTTCCATATACGCTTCCCGTTGACAGAAAAATCGTAGGAAGATTTAAATCTGCTATTTTTTTTGTTCCTTGAATATTTGTATTCTTTGCTAGATCTGGATTTTCATCACAAGTTATATAGCCTACTTCTGCTGCCAAATGAATAACTAGATCACAGTCTTTAAATACTGTTAAATCATCTTGTAGATCATATTTTAGAAAATTAAGTTTTTTATTGTTATGAAGTAAATATCCTAGCCTTGAATGTATAGCATCATCTGAATTATCAAAAGCTAAAATCTCATGTTCTGTATTCCTAAGATTATGTAGTAGCTGAGTTCCTATATACCCTAGTGCACCAGAAATCAGTATCTTCATAACATTCTACTTATTGTTTCATACATTTTATCTATTCCCTTTCGTAAATCAGTGGTGCCGTTCCCCACAAAGAAGCCATTTGCCTCTATATCCTCAGCAGCTTCATAAGTTCCTTTTGCTGTGTAATCCATCATCTTCACTACTGGCTGAACTAGCCAGTTGCCTGAAGCAAGTGGTCTTGATTGTATGCCTGCTTTTGACATAGCAGATACTACTTCATCTCTTTTTCCTTTTAGTGGTCCTTGCATTACACATCCAAAACAAAACCAACTAGAATCTTGGCATTCTTTTTGCAATCTTATCCATGATTGATTATCAAATTTCTCGAAAAAATATTCTTTATTTTGTAGTCTCTTATCCATCATTGAGGGCCATTTTTTTAGCTGAGCACTTCCTATAGCTCCACTAAACTCCAAAGGTCTAAGCGCATAGCCAGGCAATACAAATGTAAAATTATCTTTCCAACCTCCAGTTTTTTTAAAAAGCTTATTATCATCAGTTAAGTCTCTACACCAGCCATGAGCTCTTAGAGATCTAAGCCAATTTGCATCTTCATCATCTTCAACGACTACCATTCCACCTTCCATAGTAGTCATGTGATGTGAGAAAAAAAATGATTGGGTTCCTATCAAACCATGTGAGCCTGTATATTTTCCATTATATTTCGCTCCCATTGATTCACAATTATCTTCAATGACTACTAATTCATGTCTAGAAGCAATCTTATTAATTTCATCAAATTCACAAGGATTTCCCAAAAGATTAATACACAGAATTGCACAAGATTCTTCTGTAATTGCTTCTTCAATTTTATTTACATCAATATTGTAAGTTTCAGTTGAAACATCAACAAAATTTAATTTAAATCCATACTGATTAACAGGGAAATAACTTGTGGACCAACCTACAGCTGGCACAATTATATCGCCATCTAATTTATATTTAAGCTTAAGGAGTGCAAGCATCAGAAGATTTGCTGATGAGCCTGAATTACACATGACAGCATTTTTATGTCCAAAAAAATCTGCATACTCTTGTTCAAATTTTCTGACCCTTGTATTCATTGTGAAAATATCTGAATCAATTACTTCATGAATTGCTTCAATTTCCTCATGGTCCCAAGAACTCGAAGCTAGTGGATAGATTATTTTTTTTTCAGACATGGTCTTTAAATTTTCTCAAGTATATATCATCTTCAGTAATTAATGATATTTTTTCAGCTATCATGGCTCTTTTTCCATTCCAGTCTGATTCTTTTATATATTTTAACCAATCACTAGGATTTCTTGTGTCAACACATTCTCCAAAAGCACTATCTCTAACTGTTTCAGGCAATTCACCAACATTGGACACAAGTACAGGTGTTTTTAAAGATCTAGCCAAAAATGGTATGCCGCTTTGGGTTCCACCAGAATAAGGCAAGATAACTAATAATGCATTCTGAAAAACCTTTGGCAAATCTTTACTTTTTTTTCTTCCAATATCAACAACTACATTTTCTAATAATGAAATGTTTTTTAAAAGGTTGCTCAGAGACTTGTCAACTAATTCACCAACAATTCTAAATTTCGTGTCAGGAGCTAATTTAATAATTTCAGATAAAAGATTTAATCCTTTATTTCCATCTATTCGTCCAAAGAATAATATTTCTTTTCCCTTAATAGATCCATCCACTTTTTTTGAGTGTGATTCAAATTTTGGAAGCTCAGCAAAGACAAGTTTATTTGACCAAAAAAGAAATCTTTTTTTATTTTTTACATGAACAAAGACAACATCTGAAATAGAAAAAACTAAAAATGTATAAATAAATACACCTATTTTTTTTATGCCCTTATATGAAAGAAAATCAAATCTATGAATATTATAAAAAACTTTAGATCCAAATATTTTGCCTGTCATACATAATATTAATGAAGATATCGAAGGACTTACAGAGTGCAATATAAAATTTTTATTTAGACTAAATAATATAGAGAAATACCTTGTTATTGGTAAATATTTTGCTCCAATTTCTGAGACATCCTCTCCGTCAACTACTGAATGATTGCAGATTATATCAATTTCTATACTGTCTTCTCCAATTGATTTTTTAATTTGAGATGCAAGGTTCAAAAGATCGGAATGTCTGCCAAAACTTAATAATAGGTATTTTTTTTTCATTAAATCTTTTACGTTATTTTTTTTACTGGAAGGTCTAGATAAGAAGCTCCCTCAAGTATCCTTCTAGCTAATGTAATTGTTGCTTTATTTATTTTATGGACTGCTTCTACAGTTGAAGAACCTCCATGAGAACCAAAAACTGAAGATTGGCCCAGAAATATTTCTGGATTAGGTGGTTCTAGATTGAATACATCAAGCCCAACAGATCTAATCTTTCCTGAATTAATTGAATCTATGAGATCATTTTCATTTATTAGGCCTCCTCTTGAAATATTTATAATTACAGATCCTTCTTTAATCTTCTCAAGAGTTTCAGAATTAATTAATTCTTTATTCTCATCCGACATATTACAAGCAATAAAGATATAGTCACTTTTTGTTAATAAAATATCTAAGTCAACCTTTTCAATGCTTACAGGCTCTATGTATGGATCATGACCAATAGTTTTTACTCCAAATCCTAATAGCCTGTCATTGATTGCACAGCCTATAGAGCCAAGACCTATTATGCCTGCCACTTTATTTCTCAGAGTTCTGCCCTTGAAAGGTCCCCAGATTCCATTTCTTACATTTACATCAGTTATGTGAATGCCTCTTTCTATGGACAATAGAAATCCTAATGCAAGATCTGCAACTTCATCTGAAAAAACTCCAGGCGTATGATAAAAGCTAATATTTCTATTCTTAAGAGAATCTAGCTCTACATTATCAAATCCTACTCCCCATTTGATTACATGTTTAAGCTTATTAGCTTCTGATAATGCTACTTGATTGATTATATCATCACCGATTATTGCTATATCAACATCTTTTAATAATAGTTTCATGCTCTCATCTTTGATTGTTTGTGGATTATCATCTGGCACACGAACGTTAAACGAACTTAATTCTTTGTCAAAAGAGTCAATCTCATTCGATAAATGATTACATGTAACTAATAGGTTATTCACTTTGCTTTTTTACTAATGCTTCTGCTAGTTGGAAATCCATTTCATCATCTATATCAAGAGATTCAAATGAATTAGTTTTAAATAATATAGGCCTGTCTCCAATTCTATTGCCAGTTTCAAGAAAAGATTTTTTTGTGAATAAATATATACATGAATTTTCTTCATAAATAGGATTCAAATCCTGTGTTCTAAGAAGAATTTTTGGATTATGGTTGATTGGTTTTTTATTGTGATCATAAAACCTTGACTGAATGGAACTAACACTAAATAGCGAATCATGTTTATCATCTTCCAAAAAAACTTTTATTGCATTTTCAATAGATGTTGTGGAAAGAAATGGATTTGTAGAGTGTGTCTGTAAGATTATTTCATTGCTAATTGTATCTAAATCATTCTCAATAATTTTATTCATTGGAATCTCGCCATTTATCAAATCATGAGGCCGTTCTATTGTCTTGACACGATTTTTATATGATTCTTCAATAATATCTTTTATAACCTTTGAATCAGTATTGATTATCACTTCGTTGATAGCATTAACCTCTAGAACAGACTTTAAGATGTGCTCAAAAAGACACTTATCTCCAAGAGTTCTATAATTTTTACCTGGGACTCTTTCTGAATTATGCCGCATTGGTATTAAACATGTCACATTATTCTTTTTCATAATCAATTAAATCCTTAGAAGTCTTTACACTTGATTTTAATGCTGGATTCTTACCATCATAGCTATAGAATTTATTATAAAGTGAATCATTTATTTCTTCAGTCTTATTAAATCCTTGATATGTCCCATATTTTTGAGCAAACCTAAAAGCTACTATAGAAAGAAAATTTTCAGTAAATTTATTTTGTGTTAGAGCAAGAGATACGTCTTCTTTAACGCTTAAAAGGAAGTTTCTTATAAACGAAGAAAAACTAAATGAATATGAAGGCTCAATATATTTCATAGCGATTGCTTCCCTCATATAACGATTTTTTGTTTGCATAAAAGTCTCTTCATGAATATGTACAATTTCAGCATCAGCTGAATAGACTATTCTTCCACCTTTACTCTTAACATTTTTTGAAAAATATAAATCTTCAAGGCCCGTTAATTGTTCATCATATGGATTCCTTAACCAAATTGATTTTCTAGTCGCACAATTTGCATTATTGGTAAAATAGTCTTCCTGATCATAATTGCTTTTTTCTGGAAACCATTTATTAAAAATTTGATGTTCGGAAAATTTAGTAAATTCATTTCCGATTTGTCTACCGTATACTATTGAGACAGCATTATCATCAAAAGGTGACACCATATTAGAAAGCCATTTCCTGCTGACTGGATATACATGTGCACTAATAAAAACAAGTATTTCACCAGATGCAGCTTTGCATCCGAAATTTAAAGATCTGCCAAAAGAAAATTTTTCCTTTGGTATGTTTATTATTTTTGCATTATTTTCTTGTGCAATAGCTACACTATTATCATTTGAACCAGAATCAACAAATATGACTTCAAAATTTCTGTATGTTTGCTCTGCTAAACCTCTAAAAAGTTTCCCTAAATGTTTTTCTTCGTTGAGTGCTCTAATAATTATTGAAACTTTCATTTAATTTAAAAATTATAACTTGTTTTAGCTATCCAAACTCCGCCACCGTCATCACCTACTACCGCAGATGTTACAGCGATATATTTAGTCTCATTCAATTCAAAAGGAGCTATGCAAGTAGGGTGCCTAAAAGGAGTTTTGATAGAGTCAATTTTTTTACCTTTTCTTGATAAAACTGCAATCTCTCCAGCTCCCCACATGGCTAAATGTATATTAGATTTAAGATCAACAATAGCTCCATCAGGCTCACCAAATTTAAATGTATAAAATAATTCTTTAGACATATCTTCTTGTGAAAATGAATATAATTTTTTTGTCGCACTATCTGAAAAATATCCCCTTAATGTATTTTTGCAGAAACATATTGAATTTGGGATAAGTATTTTTTTAAAAATAGGCTTTGGAAAATCAGAAAGCTTAAATATTTCTCCTGCAATTTTATTTTTCTTGTCCATAGTAGAAATCCATAAATCTCCTTTATGGTCCATTCTTCCATCATTTGTTCTTAGCTTTGAGTTTATATTTAATTCTTTTAATAAAAAAAAATCTCCTGATTTTTGATTTTTTTTATAAATTCCTATGCTTGAAACTAATATATAGCTATCTTCATATTCAGAAGCAAAAGATGCTTGAAAGTCATGATTGAAGATTTCAAGTCTCTCACTAGAGGGACAGTATTCAAAAGATTTTTTTTGTAATATATCAACCCAGACGAGTTTTTGTAAGTTTTGACAAAATACTATTCCCTCTCCCAATAAGTTTTGAACATCTATATAATCATTTATATGCAAAATGTTCTAATCCTTGGAAGTTCAGGTTCAATTGGTAAAGCCATATCGAAATTATACTTGAAAGAGGGATATGCTGTAATAGGTTTAGATATTAAGAAATTTGTTTTACCCCATATAAATTTTCATCATATTACATATGATTTAAGTGACACAAATAATTATGAGGAACTGTTGAGTAATATAAAAAAAATTACTAATGATAATTCAATAAAACATGTTATAAATACAACTGCAATTCAAGCTTTAAATAAATTTGATCAAATTACTGAAGAGGAATTTTTATCTTCATTAAATATCAATGCAATTTCTCAATTAAAAATTTTTAATTTGCTTAAAAAGCTATTAATAAAATCAAAATCTGCTTATCTATCAATTAATTCAATACATGCACGTCTTTCAAAGAAAAACTTTTTGAGTTATTCCTCCTCTAAGAAACTACTTGAAGGAATAATGGATGCTTTGTCATTAGAATTCAGTAATCACAAAATAAGAATTATTCAAATATTTCCAGCTGCAATTAAAACAATAATGCTTAAAGATGGGCTTGGTGTTGGTGGTATGAAAAAAATTTCATCATTTCATCCATCTAAATCAATTGGAAAACCAGAAGAGTTAGCAGATCTTGTTTTTAAAGTATTATCAGTTGAATCAAGTTTTATGAATGGTGCAAAAATTAATTTTGACGGCGGTATTTCGAATTTACTTCATGATCCAAGTTCAGAATAACTCCTTAAAAATTAATTGTTCAGGATTTTCTTGGTAACAAGATGCTGAATTTATTTTAGTATTGCTTAATTCTTTTAGAAAACTATTTGGAATTTCATGCCCAGGAATTTCTACCAACTCAACGTCACATCCCATTTCTTTTGCAGATATCAATAGAGAAGAGTAATGCCCTATAACTATTGAGCCTTGTGGAATTCTATTTATTTCCACTGCATCTAAATTTTTATAAAAATTTCTTATTGATCTGGGATGGTATTTGATTGCATCAATATTTTTTAAATTTGATATTAAATTCATCATTTGTGATTTTTTTATTCTTCCATCTTCAAATAAAGACTGGCAAATATAAATCCTATTATGTTTTTTATTTACGATTGAGCTTTCAAAAAGGTTTTTATAATCAAAATTTCCAACTATGTAAGTAACGTCGCTACTACAATTATAAATATTTGCATGCTGCTTCTTCCAAAATTCATTAAAAACAAAGAATTTATGGAAAGGGTTGATAAAGTTTTTATTAAAATTATTCAAAAATACCCAATGATTTAACAAAGGTAAAAATAAATATAACAGCTCTTTAAAATGCCAAATTGCATATTGAGACCTTTGAATTATTGTTTTAAATCTATGAAATTTTCTTAAAATAACATTTAAAGTTCTTTTCATAGAGGTAATCTCATAGTATCCGTGCTGAACATAGAAACAAAGAATTCCATTTTTTTTCAGGTAATTTGCAAGCATAACATCTTGAAATCTATGGCTAAAAAAAAGAACTCTGTCTACCCCATTATTCTGGAGAAAGTTTAGAATCATTTTATTTGACCAGCTATAAATATTTTCGAATTTCTTGTCATCTTTACATTTTCTTGTGGGCTCATCTAATAAAGTGATAATTGATAAACCTTTAATTTTTTTGAAAATTTTTGTGTATTTCGCTGCGCCTTCAAATGTTGCTTCATAGATAGCTATTTTTTTTCGCATATAATAATCCTATGGAACTCAATTTTAATTCTTATGAGCTATAGATCAATTTATTTATATTTGTCATATTCATTAATTTTATTTTATTCAACTTATGTAGTTATAACTAACTCAATAAATATAGATACATATCAAAGAATACTCTCTAGTATTCCTTTTTTTGTTAATTTTGAATTTATAGATATATTTTCTTCTGAATTTCTCGCTGAGTTGTTTTTCTTGTTACTTTTTTCTGTGTTTGAAGTTGAACCTATCCTTATAAGACTTTTTTTTGTTTGGTTGGCCATTTTTGTTTTTATTGCATTATTTAATAAAAGTGGTTTCTTCCTTTTGCTTTTGGCTATTACTCCACCAGGTGAACTATTATTGTTTAATATTACATCTTTCTTTATTTCAAGCTGTTTTGTAATCAAATTCTGCATTGAATTGAATAAATTAAATTCAAATATTTTTAAATGTTTTTTTCTTGCTTTGTTTGCGTTAATGTTTCATTGGTCAGCTCTAATATTCTTATTTTTTGAATTATTTTTTATTCTTGTTTTTGTAAAAAGGGCAGCAATTAAAAATACGTTTTTTTATCCTTTATTCGGTGCAATATCTATTTTAGGCATCTATGTCCTCAATGAAACTTTAACTTCAAAGTTGCTCGCATATTCTGATCAAAATATTAGCTATAATAAGTTTCATATAATTATGGTGTTTATATATCCTCTATCTTTGTTAATTTTAAAACTTTTCACTAAATTCAAAATCATCAATATCTTGAGATATTCATTTCTTATTGCTTTCATTTTAATGCTATATTTGATGGGCTTAATGAAGGTTGGCTCAAGGTTATTATTTTTTATAGACTTTGTGCTTATCTTCTTTATCTACGAGCAAATATCTATTTATTTTCGCGGAAAAAAAGAATTACTTATTTAAAAAAGTTTTAAACAGAAATACTTTTGAAGAATAAATTAGTAAAAGAACAATAAATATTATTAAAAATACTAATACACTGCTAATAGCAGGCTGCCTATCTGAATATGGCTGTTGTATTATAGGAAATACGTAGCCTGTGTCACTTTCGCTTCTTGATTTAATAATCATTTCATCAATAACTTCTGCTAATAATGCATTATTTACTGAGACATTATTGCTGCTCTCTATCTGCTTCATAATTGATTCAATATTAAGGTTTGATCTACTTTTATACTCCTCTTTTATATATGTATTTGACTCAGCTAATATGAAATTTAATAAGTTTTCGCAATATAGCCAGTTACGACATTTTACTTCTACAGAAATAAATCCTAAATCATCAATAGAAGAACTAAAAAAATTTTTAAACTTTTCATATTTTTCATATTTTTCATATTCATTTTTGAAAATATCTTTCTTAAAAATTTCTAGATCATCATTTGCAAGCATAAATTCAAAAAAATCAAATGAATTAAGTGACTTGATATAAAAGCTTGTGCTTTTACTACTAAGCTGATTGTTTGATAGTAAATTGCCTATACCAACTGGCAAGGAGCCTATTGAACTATTCTTGCTTATAGATGCTTGCTCTAAAACTGCTGTTGACTTGAATTCTTTAAAATTTATATCAAAGATTACAGCTGAAATTAAACTCAGGAAAAAAAAGGTCGTTAATTTAACTGCGATCCCTTCACTAATCTCTTTTCCTATTTTTCTATATGGGATCTCAATATATTCTTTGTCTTTCATAATTTGGTGCCCAGGGCCGGACTTGAACCGGCACGAAGTTTCCTTCGAGGGATTTTAAGTCCCTTGTGTCTACCAATTTCACCACCTGGGCGAAATTCTTTTAAAATAAAATATTAAATTATTTTACATTAAGACTAATTTTTGTTCTAACTATTTGATGTTTGAAAGAAAAAATTTCTTGTAGATTTACCTGTGATAATAATCCATATACTGTAAATAAAGAATTCTATAGCACCCTTAATAATTAATACATATATTGGATCCCTGGTAACTACAGCTGTAAGAACACCAAAAATTGAAGAAATTAATGTTGCTAATATCAAAATACTCGAAAGATTCTGTAACTCTTCAACACCTATAAGAATTTTTTGGATGTATAGATTGAGGCAAATTAAAGCGCATGCGATGAAAATAAGCGTGAAATTGGCATTTATAAAATATGACATATTAGAAAAATCTAATATTAGATAGATTTCGTTGAGTATATAAAGCCCTGGGTATAGTAAAGATAAATACACCAATGGGATAAGATAAATATACATTCTCTCAGAAAAACTTTTATTGAGCTTAGTTATAGTGGGGAATGCAATTGTAAGAATAAAACCTATAGGGAGCGATAATTTAATTATTATCTCAAAATAAAATGAGAATGTTGCAAAAGCTTCCTTGCCGAAAAATATAAATATAATCCACCTATCTAAGAACATAAAAAGAAATGCTCCAAAAAACTGGATCAAAAAAGGAGTTAGGTCAGAAAAATTAATATTAATAGATTTGTTGTTTAGCTTTTTAGGATAAAAATTAAACAATACCAATGAAGAAGCCATCATCATTAGAGAAATAAACCAGTAATTCAGCCCAAAAAGGAAGTAGGCAGAAAATGATAAAGGAACAATACATGTAATAAAAAATTTTATTGCAAAACTTAGAAGAAATTTACTGCTACCTTCTAAATAAGATCTAATGATATTAAGGAAAAGAATTACTGGAGCTAGAATCATACAAGCAAAATAAAATAACTCAAATTGATTTGAAACTAGTAAAAAAACAATTGCTACAGAAATAAAAGAAAATAAACTAAGTTCTTTTTTGCCTACTTTTGTATCAATACCATTTGAATAATTTCTAATGATTAAAGGTGACAATCCATAATTTAAATTTGCAAGAGTTGCAAAAATAGCAAAGAAAAGAACAATGTTATCAAACGCTAATGGGTATGCTTCATCAACAAAGGGCATAAAGATTAAATAAATGAGATAATTTGCTATTAAGAATATTACTGATAGATAGTTCTTCATTTTCATGGAGGCTGAGAACGGAATCGAACCGATGTTAACGGAGTTGCAGTCCGCTGCATAACCACTCTGCCACTCAGCCTTAAATTATAATTTTAAACTAATAGGTATAAGAATCATCCTTAAATGGGCCGTCTTTTGCAACTGAAATATATTCTTCCTGTTGTTCAGTAAGTACTGTCAAGGTACCACCAAATCCTTTGACCATTAAAGATGCAACTTCCTCATCAAGTTTTTTTGGTAATACCTTTACATATAATACTTTTTCATCCGCAGGCATTGAGGCATATGCGTCTTTATATAAAGTTATCTGAGCAAGGACCTGATTGCAAAAAGAGCCATCCATTACTCTGCTAGGGTGACCAGTAGCAAGCGCTAAATTAACTAGCCTGCCCTCCCCGAGGAGAATCAAGTAATCATTATCCGATTTAATAACTTTATGCACGCCAGGCTTAACTTCATACCATTCAAATTCTTTTAAATATTCAATATCAATTTCATTATCAAAATGGCCGATATTGCAGACTACACATCCTGATCTTAGTGCTTCGAGCATAAACCTGTCTAAAACATTAATATTGCCTGTGGTTGTAACCACAAGATCATATTTTTTTAATAATTCTTTGTTTAAATTTGATCCATCACTATTTACTTTTCCATCCTTATAAGCAGAAACGACTGAATATCCATCAAAGCAAGCTTGCATAGCACAAATAGGATCAACTTCTGTTACATCAACTATCATTTTTTGTTGCATCAGAGATTCAGCCGAACCTTTTCCTACATCACCATAACCAATAACTAGTGCTTTTTTGCCTGAAAGGAGCATATCAGTGCCTCGCTTAATGGCATCATCAAGACCATGTCGGCAACCATATTTATTATCATTTTTAGATTTCGTAATAGAATCATTTACATTAATAGCAGGAACTTTTAGCTCGCCTCTTGCAAGCATTTCTTTTAATCGTTTAACTCCTGTGGTTGTCTCTTCAGATATTCCATGTATGTGATCAAGCATACTTGCGTATTCTTTATGGATTTTAATTGTTAAATCGCCACCATCATCTAAGATCATATTCGCAGACCAAGGCTTGCCATCTTTATTAATTGTTTGATCTAAGCACCACTCATATTCTTCCTCAGTCTCTCCCTTCCAGGCAAATACTGGCACACCTTCAGCAGCTATTGCTGCTGCTGCATGGTCTTGTGTCGAGAAAATATTGCAAGACGACCATCTAACCTCAGCCCCTAAATCAATCAGAGTCTCAATCAAGACTGCAGTTTGGACTGTCATATGTATGCAACCCATAATTTTTGCACCTTTGAGAGGCTGCTCTTTTTTATACTTTTTCCGCAACTCCATTAAGGCAGGCATCTCATCTTGAGCTAATAGAATTTCTTGTCTTCCAAACTCTGCGAGTGAGATATCTTTCACTTTATAATCACTAAATCTACTCATTATTTTTGTAATAGCTATGCCTCTCTATATCATCTTCATTGGTCTCTTGTCCGTATTGAACTTCTACAATTTTACATTCATGTTCAAATGGATTTGTAATTTGATGCCATTCTTTTTTCTTTACACTAAATGTGTCATGTTCTTTTAGGTGAAATTCTTTTGTATCATCTGGTGATAAATCTGAAAAGTTAACGATGCACTCACCTTTAGAAATAAACCAAATCTCGTCTCTATAAAAATGTCTTTGTAAGCTCATTCCCTTACCAGGTAAAACTATAAGCTCTTTAAGTTTTACTCTTTTATCTTGAAAAAGATTATAGAATTTTCCCCATACTCTTTCTTCACTATCATATTGCCATTCTTTTAATATCCAACTACTTGAGTTCTTCTTGTCTTCACCACCTACTCCGAATATAAATTCGATACCTTTGAGACTCATCTCAGGTATATTGTCTCTGCCACGGTCACCACCATTACAAAAATTAATATGTGCATCTGGATATTTTTTTTTAATTTTTTCAAGAGCATGAATTGCACTTCCACTATCATCATCATCAAATTCAATAACTTCGTCAACACCTTTTAGATTAATCAAAATATTTTTTCTTTCATCAAATGGCATGAACTCTTTTCCTTTTTTATCTCGTAACCATTGATCACTATTTAGAGCAATTATTAGATACTCTCCATAATTTCTGGCCGCTTGGATATAGCTAATATGGCCTGAATGAACAGGATCAAAGCCCCCGCTTACTACTGATATTTTCATGTGCATATTCTAACAGCTAAATTAAAATTTAACTGTATTCTCCCAGCTGAAGTATTGATCCTCTCTTCCAAAGTGACCATAAGCTGCAGTTTTTTTATATTCTATTTCGTAGAGCTTAAGTGACGAAATTATGCCAGAAGGCGTTAAATCAAAACTATCTCTGACTATTTTTTCTATTTCTTTTATAGGTACTACCTCTGATTCGAAGGTATTTATAAAAACTGAGGTTGGTTCTGCAATTCCTATTGCATATGAAGCTTGAATCTCGCAATAACCACATAGATCATTCGCTACCAAAGATTTTGCTACCTGCCTCAAAGCATAGGCAGCAGATCTATCAACTTTTGATGGATCTTTCCCAGAAAAGGCACCTCCTCCATGTCTGGCCATGCCGCCATAAGTATCTACTATTATTTTACGTCCGGTTAAACCACAATCACCAACAGGGCCACCAATTTCAAAACGGCCAGCAGGGTTTATATAAAATTTAGTTTTATTATCTAACAGTTCTTGAGGCATAATTTTGTCAATGATCTCACTTTTTACCAATTCTCTCAGTTGCTCTAGAGATAAATCAGGGTCATGTTGAGTAGACATCACAATAGAATCTATCCTTTTTGGTTTATAGTCATCGGAATACTCAACTGCAACTTGTGATTTTGCATCAGGCCTTAAGCTTAAACCTTTTGCTTTTCGAATTTGTGCCTGCTTTAAAGTTAATTGATGTGCTAATGCTATCGGCAATGGCATTAATTCTTTTGTCTCTTTGCAAGCATAACCAAACATAATACCTTGATCTCCAGAACCTAATTGACCTCCAAGATTGATACCTGCACTAATATCTTTACTTTGTTCAGATATATGATTCGTGAAATGAAATGTATCATGACTAAAACCCAAATCTTCTTGGTCATACCCAATCTCTTTAACTACCTCTCTAGCTATTTCTTCGTAATTAATATTTGCCTCAGTACTAATTTCTCCAGCTAAGATGACATTGTTATTTTTTACCATTACTTCGCAAGCAACTCGTGAGTTTTTATCTTTTTGTAAACATGCATCTAAAACTGCATCAGAAATTTGATCGCATATTTTGTCAGGATGGCCTTCCGAAACTGATTCAGATGTAAATATGTAAGACACTATAAGCCCTCAATGCTTATGCCATCCATTAAGAGAGCATCTTTTATAAGTGAATTCATTACTTTTTCGATCTCTTCATCAGTTAAGCTTTTTAAAACAGATTGAAATTTAAATCTATATCCTACTTTTAAGATGTTTAATTTTTTATTTTCAAATAAATCAAAAATAAAAAAGTCTGTTATTAGATCATTTGCTTCACTTACTTTTATCATCAGATTAGCTAAATCACTTAAATTATCATGGGCATCTAGGCTGAAAGATAAATCTCGATAAGAAGCGGGAAAATCCGAGGTTTTCTGGTATTTTTTTTCAGAAATTTCCAGACCATTAATTGATATTTCAAAACTAAAGACAGGAGTTTTTACTTTTGAATCAACGAAGTTTTTAGATAATCGACCAATTCTGCCAATTTGACCACCATTAAAATAAACTTTTTCATAGAGATCATAGTTTTCTGATTTACCTTCTTCAAAGTTTGGCTTTTCCCCAAGAATCTCTTCAAAAATTGTGCAAATTAATCCCTTCAAGTACGAATAATCCAGTTGCTGATTGAATTCTTTAAAGTTTTTATTAGTCCTTCCGCTTACCATTGCAGACAGCTTTCTTTCATTTCCCTCTTTTGTATAAATATCTGAGAATTCAAACAATTTAATGGAATCTTTTTGTCTGTTTTGATTGTAAACAACATTCTCCTTAAGAGATTTTGTAATACAAACACGCATTTTCGATCTTTGCTTATCTAAGGGGTTATCGACAGATATTGCTGATTCATCAACGTTATCATTAAAAGGGAAGTTGATAGCCTCAAAAAAGCCACAATTGACCAAATAGTTTCGACATGATGTTTCAAAATTTGAAGAAATAGTTTTAGTTTTTACTGGCAAGGATAATGCCTTAGGAGCAATATTATCGTATCCAATCATTCTTGTTATTTCTTCAGCCAAATCATTTATCTGGTCTACATCTGACCTATGTGGAGGCACCATGACATCATCAGAAACTTCGAAATATAGTGATTTTAAGATTTCTTGCTGCTCTTCATCTGTTAAATCTATGCCTATGACGTTGTTAAGTTTCTGCGAGTTAAATTCGACACTTAACAAATCTTTTTTTCTTTGTTCAGATTTTATGGCACAAGATTTAACTTTGACATGATCTTGAACAATGGCGATAAATCTACGTAAAACCTGTTCTTGCGCAAGATAATCTACTCCCCTTTCAAACTTATAAGATGCTTCTGAAGTTAGATTATATTTTCTTGCTTTACCAAGTATTTCTTCAGGCTTAAAGTAAGCACACTCGATGAGTACTTTAGATGTTTTTTCATTACAAGAGGTGCTTTCATCACCCATGGTCCCAGCTAGGTCAACTGCAACTCCATTGACAGTAAAAACTAAATTTTCACCTTCAAGTTCTATTTCAGTACCTAATAATGTCTTAAACTCTTCTTTTTTATTTCTTTTTTCTAAAACTAGAGGGCCAGCAATCTTTTCAGCATCGTAACAATGTGTTGGTTGACCAGACTCATAGGCCAAATAATTAGAGATATCGGTAAAGAAATTGTTTTTATTTAAATTGAGGTCGTTAAAATAGTTCTCTAAGTAGGAAGCATAATTCTTTATTTCACCCTCAATTTCAATTTCCACAAAACATATATTTGGGCATAAATCCTCCGCTTTATTTTCAAATTTTAAATTTGCATCTGGTAATTCGTCTTCAAAAATTTTTTGATCAAGTTTTGCAGAGTAGAAATGATTTAGATCTCGAGCAAGACCTTTTAATGAAAGACAGTCACCTCTATTAGGTGTGATTTCTAAATCAAATACCTCACCCTCTAGTTCATGCTCGTGACCAAGTTGAAATAATTTATCAGATAGTTCTTCAATAGAAGGTTTCTTCTCTAAAAAGTTCAATAAATGTGAGTACACAATTTTCATTTAAATTGCCTCAAAAAATCTAAGTTTGATTTATAAAAATCTCTAATATCGCTTACCCCATACTTAAGCATCGCTATTCTCTCAATACCAAGACCAAAAGCTAAGCCTGAATATTTATTAGAATCGACTTTACAATTTTTCAGAACTTTTGGGTTAACAATGCCACAACCAAGAATTTCTAACCATTTGTCACCAAATAAAACATCGACCTCTGCAGATGGTTCAGTAAAAGGGAAGTAAGAGGGTCTAAATCTCAGTTTAGCGTCTTCTCCAAAAAGAGAATGGCAGATTTTATATATTAAATCTTTTAAATGAGCAAAACTTACTTTCTCATCAATAAAGATGCCTTCAATTTGATGAAACATTGGTAAGTGCGTAGCATCGTCATCTTTTCTATAGACTTTTCCAGGTGAAACAAAAGCCATCGGGCCTTGCTTCTCTAACATACATCTTACTTGTACCGGTGAAGTGTGGGTACGCAATACTTTTCTCATATCGTCGACATAAAAAGTATCATGCATCTCTCTTGCAGGGTGAGTTGCATGGATATTGAGCATGTCAAAATTATATTCTTCACTCTCAATTTCTGGGCCTTCAGCAACTTCAAAGCCAAAAGATGTAAGCAATTTTACTAATTC
>CESP01075009.1_pt1 | contig 23780 bp, 22 predicted proteins | sample 531211 | NCBI WGS metagenome assembly CESP01 (sample SAMEA2622074, study PRJEB7988) | marine metagenome | biome: marine biome (ENVO:00000447); feature: surface water layer (ENVO:00002042); material: "saline water (ENVO:00002010), including plankton (ENVO:xxxxxxxx)" | depth 5 m | reverse complement strand
TTATCAAAGTATTTAAACAATTCTTTTGATTTTGCTGAGTTCGAGTCCAATTCATTTAATTCTTTTATATCAGCGCCTGGGGAAAATATTTTAGAGTTACCCTCAATTACAATGCAATTAACAGAATTATTGTTATCGAATTCAAACATTGAATCATAAATTTCTTTTGAAGTTTCAATATCTAATGAATTTTTTTCTTTTTCTCTAGAAATTGTGATTGTTCCAATACTATTTTTTGATTGAGTCTTAATATTTTTATATGACATTTTCTATACACATTGAAATACCCATGCCACCACCAATACATAATGTTGCTAGACCTTTTTTAGACTTTCGTCTTTTCATCTCATGTATGAGTGTAACCAGTATTCTCGTCCCTGTTGCTCCTATTGGATGCCCAAGTGCGATCGCTCCACCATTAACATTTAGCTTATCGATTGGAATATTTAATTCCCTCATTACAGCAAGACTTTGGGCTGCAAAAGCTTCATTAGCTTCTACTAAATCAACATCATTAATTGTCCAACCCGCTTTGCTTAAAGCTCTTTTAGATGCAGGAATTGGGCCTGTCCCCATTACAGCAGGCTCTACCCCGGATGTTGCCCAAGAAATAATTTTAGCAAGAGGTTTAAGACTTCTTTTTTTTGTTTCCTTCTCGCTCATAACTACCACGCCTGCGGCTCCATCATTAATGCCTGAAGAGTTTGCTACGGTAACGGTTCCATTTTTTTTAAATACAGGGCTCATTTGGTTTAATTTTTCTAATGTCAATCCTGCCCTAGGATGTTCATCGTCATCATGGTCTATAAGACCTCCAGCTATTTCTTCTTTAAATTTGTTTTCTTTCATTGCCCTTAATGCTTTTGATTGAGAGTTAATGGAGAATTCGTCTTGCATTGATCTTGTAATCTGCCATTTTTCAGCAACATTTTCTGCTGTTATGCCCATATGATAAGATCCAAATGCATCTACTAATCCGTCTTTTAATAAAACCTCGTCTTCTGTATTGCTCATACTTTCTTGTCCTCCAGCTATTACGATATCTGCTTCTCCTATTAAAATTGACTGGTACGCGCTTGCTACAGATCTTAAACCTGATCCACAAACTTGATTGATTATGTAAGCGGTTTTATCAACTGGCACTCCTGCATTAATCGCAGCTTGTCGAGCTGGATTTTGACCTTGATTGCCAGTAAGAACTTGTCCCATAATAACTTCTTCTATATCATTAGGTTTCAAATCAATTTTTTTAATAAGTGATTTAATTACGTGAGTCCCAAGATCGTGAGCCAAAAAATTTTTTAATCCACCGTTCTTCTTTCCGATTTGAGTACGTTGAGCTGCGACTATATAAACTGATGATTTAGACATCGAGTTTTTATATATTGCAATGCAAAAATATTCAATATAGAAATTTTTGTTATGATTAAAATCAAAAAGTACGCTAATAGAAGATTATATAACACTGTGTCGAGTACTTACATTACGCAAGAAGATATCGTAAATTTAATTTTAAAAGAGGAAGAATTTAAAATAATTAACGCTAATAGTAACGAGGATATTACCTCGTTAGTGCTCACGCAAATAATCTTAGATCGGGAAACTCATGGATCAAAAATCATACCCGAGGAACTATTAAAAAAACTCATTATTAATCATAAAAAGAATAAAACAAATGATACTTATACTTTTTTAAAAAATATCACTGACTTTGCAAATGCAAGTCGCTTATTTGACGACAATCCTAATAGTGAGATAAAATTTAACCCGTTTGACTTCAAGGAATATTTTAATAGTAAAGTCGGTAAAGATAAATATAAAAAAACAAACAAATCAAAAAATTTAATCAAGTCTAATTAAAAACTAGTGGTTTTCCAAACCTTAATTTATCATTAAGTATATTATCCCAAACTGCAACATTACCATTAATAACAGTGCCAAATGGCGATATATTAACTTTCATACCATCAAAAGCCGTCCAACCAGAATTACTCGCAATCCAATTATTTTTAATTACATATGGCTCGTTCATTTTGTAGATTGTTAGGTCAGCGATATTACCCTCCATAATTTCACCCCTATTTTTAATACCAAATATTTTGCAAGGATTTTTACACAATAGATCAACAAGACGTTGAAATGATATTTTTTTTTGTAAAGCATAATCTGACATTATTAATCCAATAGTTTGTACGCCTGGCATTCCTGATGGGCTTTTAGGATATTCATTTTTTTTTTGCTCTATTGTATGAGGCGCATGGTCTGATCCAATAATATCAATTATGTTATCCTGTACCCCCTTCCAGATTCCCTCAAGATGATCTTTTGTTCTAATAGGTGGATTCATTTGAGCTAAAGTATTTAATCTTTCGTAACATTCTGGAGCGTACAATGTTAAGTGCTGAGGTGTGGCTTCTAATGTAAAATATTCTTTGTTATTTCTTGCATACTCTATCTCTTCTTTAGTTGAAATATGAAGTATGTGAATTTTTTTTTTATGTTTTTTTGCATACGATATTAATTTTTTTGAAGAATTTAGAGCGCAGTCAATATTTCTCCATTCGTAATGTGAGCGAACATCCCCTTTTTTTATTAAATTCTTTCTATCGACCAACATATTCTCATCTTCTGAATGTATTGCCACTACCTTTGGCGAATTTTTAATAACTTGCTCAATATACTTATCATTTTTTATTAGAAGATTCCCTGTCGAGGAACCTACAAACATTTTGATACCGCAACACGCCTCTAGATTGTTTACAAGCTCTAAATTTTCTGAATTTTTTTCTGTTGCTCCAAAGTAGAATGCATAATTACAGAACATTCTATCCTTGGCTCTATTGAGTTTATCTTGAAAATTTGCTTTAGTATCCGTTGGAGGAGATGTATTTGGCATCTCGAAAACGGAAGTTATGCCACCTAAAACTGCTGCTTTACTTCCAGTTTCCAAAGTTTCTTTTTCAGGATTACCAGGTTCTCTAAAATGCACTTGGGTATCTATAAATCCAGGAAATATTGTTAATCCCGTGCAATCATAAGTATTTTCGGTCTTAATATTAATGTTAGTATCAATTTTGTGAATTAAGTTATTTTTGATATAAATATCTAGTTTATTAAATTTATTTTGAATAAAACACTCTGCGTTTTTAAGCAAAACTGAGTTTTTAGCGTTCATAGTTTATGATTGATAATTACATTACAAAGTTAGAAAGTAAAACAATTATTTCTTTATCTGGCAAAGATACAGAGGCGTTTTTACAAAATGTTATCACAAATGATATCGCGCAATTAAAAAGTGAAAAAGCAATATACTCTGCCTTATTAAACCCACAAGGTAAATTATCAAATCATTTTATTTTATTCAAAATTGATAATAAAATTCATTTACTTGTAGACGACTCTTTAAAAAATGACTTAATTACAAAAATTAATTTATACAAATTAAAAATGGAAGTTATTGTTAAGCAAGAGAGTAATTTAAATTGTATATTCTTTAAAAATACAAATAAAATTAATTTAGATAAACAAATAATTTTCAAAGATCCCCGAATAAAACAATTAGGTAATTATTTAATATGCTCGGAAGATCATATAAAAAATCTATGTAGTGATAAAAATTTTAAATTTCATAAACAAGACCATTATTACGAATTATTAAATAATTTTGGAATGGTTGATGAATGTTTAAAAAATTTAAAAGAAAAATATTTTTCTTTGGAATGCAATTTAAAAGAGCTTAATGCAATAAGCTTCGATAAAGGTTGTTATATCGGTCAGGAAAATACTGCTAGAATGAACTTAAAAGACAAAATTTCTAGACGATTATTTAAGATAGAAACAAAAGATAAATTAACTTTAGACGAAAATATATTTTTTGAAAAACAAGTTGTGGGTAAAGTGGTTTCTGAAGAACCGGCTTTTGGTATTTTTAAAATGGAAAAATTTAAAAATTACGCAGACAATATATTAATTACCTCTAGTGATAAAAAATTGAAATTATTAAGACAAAACTGGCTGAACATTTAGTAGCTATTCCCAATCAAATCTTGGAAATGTATCAAAAACCTTGTGAATAACTTCTGACCATTTCTTGCATACCTCTGTATACTCAGGATCGGTAATGTTTAAACATTTAATAGAAGCAATTTTATTTTCATTTTTTTTATAAACTGCAAAATCAATTGGAGGTCCAACAGTCAAATCACTACGTAATGTTGAATCCATTGATATTAATGCACATCTAGAAGCATCACCGATTTTTGTCTCTGGAGTTATTACTCTATCTAAAATTGGTTTTCCGTATTTTATTTCACCAATTACTAAAAATGGTTTACTATCTGCAGGTTTTATAAAATTACCCTGAGGATAGATTAATAATAATTCCATGGGCTGTCCTTTAATTTGACCTCCAACAATAAATGTTGCTCCCAATAAAACATTATCTGTGTTTATTCCTTGCGGAGAAGAGTGCTTTACATTTAAAGATCCAACGTAAGATGCTATTTGATCAAAATCTTTACATGTATTTAAATTCAACTTATTTTTGTGATCATTTAAATCCTTTTGAATAGATTTAAATACAGCTTGAGATGTTCCAAGATTCCCGGATGTTACAATTATAATTGTTCTGTCTCCAACATCATATGTAAGCATTTTTGAGTAAATATTTACGTTGTCTAAACCAGCGTTAGTTCTTGAGTCTGAAGCAAAAACTAGGCCATCTTTTGATTTAATACCTATACAATATGTCATGAGAGATAAGTAATTTATATTATTTTAAGATCCAAATATATTTTAGCATAGCAGGTATAAAGACTCAACAATTGTTTAATTATCTGATCTTAAAATAATAAGTTAATGAGTTCAATTTGGAAAAATTACAATGCGAGATTATCGTATGATGGATATTTTACTGATGAAAATAAGTTAAGAAATCATGCCAAAATAATTTCAAGTATTTTAGAAAAATATGGAAACAAAAAGTTACAAGAAATTGAAAAAAATTGTCAAAGTACAATAAGTGCTAGGGGTATAAATTTTCGAGTTTACGCTACGAATAATGTCGCAGAAGATAAAAAATGGCCGTTAGATATAATTCCGAGAATAATTCCAAGATCACAATGGATAAAAATATCTAAAGGATTAATACAAAGAGCAAAAGCATTAAATCTTTTCATTGACGATGTTTATAACGAAGGTAAAATTTTTAAAGATGGAATCATACCTAAAGATCTTGTCCTAAAATCTAAATATTATTTAAAAGAATGTAAGAATTTCTCACCAAAATTTAAAGCTTGGTCAAATATATCGGGAATTGATCTAATAAGAAATATTTTTGGAGAATATCTTGTTTTAGAAGATAATCTTAGAGTTCCGTCTGGAGTATCATACATGTTAGAAAATAGAATGGTTATGCATGACGTATTCCCAGAATTATTCACGCGATATAGGGTTTCCCCAATACACCAGTACACAAACAAATTATATAATTGTATGAGAGAATGTATTTCGAAGAAAACAAAAGATCCTCACATGGTTGTATTAACTCCTGGTATTTATAATTCAGCGTATTTTGAACACTCTTTTCTAGCTGAGCAAATGGGAATTGCATTAGTAGAAGGCAAAGATCTTTTCGTAAAAAATGATAATGTATTTATGAAAACTGTTAAAGGTCCGTTAAAGGTAGACTGTATTTATCGAAGGATTGATGATAATTTTTTAGATCCAAAAGTTTTTTATAAAAAATCTGTACTTGGTGTTCCAGGATTATTTAAGTGTTGGATTAAAGGTAATGTTAGTATTTTAAATGCTCCTGGTACTGGTATAGCTGATGACAAAGCAGTCTATGCATATGTAGAAAAAATTATTTCATATTACTTAAAAGAACAGCCAATATTAAGACAAGTCGAAACATTTCTGTGCAGTGATAAAAAACATAGAGACTATGTAATAAAAAATATGAAAAAGCTCGTGGTAAAACCAACTGATGGATCAGGTGGAAGCGGTATAATGATTGGTCCAAAGGCTCCAATAAAAGAGATAAATGAATTTATTAGAAAGATAAAAAGTAAACCAGATAATTACATTGCTCAACCTTTGGAAATTTTATCAACGGTCCCTACTATCGCTAAAGATGGAATTAATCCAAGACATGTAGATTTAAGACCATTTGTTTTAACTGGCAAAAATATGTACGTTACTGCAGGTGGATTAACAAGAGTTGCATTACGAAAAGGAAGTACAATTGTTAATAGCTCAAAAGGTGGCGGCTCTAAGGATACATTAGTAATTGATGGTTATTAATTTTGTGGTGCGGTTAGAGAGACTCGAACTCTCACGGGAAACCCACACGGCCCTCAACCGTGCCTGTCTACCAATTCCAGCATAACCGCTTAAAAGCCAGTTTATATATTTAATAATGTGACAATAATATAATTAAATTATAATATAATCTGATAATATTCTATTATGGAACTTGTATTTAATGATATTGTTAAAGCTGGTACTGCTGAAATTTATAACAAATTAAAGAAATCAATACCTGATTTGGAATGGCCAGTTCTAGCTCCTTATATATTTGAAATTAATAAAATTAAAAGAGAAAATAATTTTGTAATTCTTGCACACAATTATCAAACACCAGACATTTTTTATGGAATAGCTGACGTAGTAGGTGACTCTTTGGGGCTTGCAATAAAAGGATCTAAAGTAAAGGAGAAAAATATTCTAATGTGCGGAGTTCACTTTATGGCAGAAACAGCTAAAATTATGTCTCCAGAAAAAAAAGTTTATTTGCCTGATATGCAGGCTGGTTGTTCATTAGCCGAATCTATTACAGCTGAAGACATAAGAACGTTAAAAAAAAAATATCCTAATGTTCCTGTTGTGACATATGTAAATACATCTGCTGATGTTAAATCGGAAACAGACATTTGTTGCACATCTGCAAATGCTGTTAAAGTAGTTGAATCTTTGGGTGTAGATGAAGTAATATTTTTACCAGACGAATATTTAGCAAAATACGTATCATTAAATACAAACGTTAAAATAATTTCATGGAAAGGCAAATGCGAGGTACACGAAAAATTTAGTAAAAAAGATATTTTAGAAATTAAATCTAGATATAAAGACTTAGAAGTTGTATCTCACCCTGAATGTCCTCCCGATGTAATAGCAGCATCGGATTTTACTGGATCAACAGGTTCAATGATCAATCATGTCAAAAATACTAAAGCTAAAAATATCTTTTTGGTAACAGAATGTTCGATGAGCGACAATGTACAAATAGAAAATCCAAATATAAACTTTATTAAACCATGTAATTTATGTCCACATATGAAAAAAATCGAATTACCAAAAATATTAGATTGTTTAAAAAACTACAAAAACGAGATTAAAATAGATCAAGACATTGCAAAAAATGCAAAGAAGGCAATTTCAAGAATGATTGAAGTAGGTAGATAAGGATTGATCAAAAATAATTATTTTAAGAATTTAAACAAGCTAATTAGCCTATCTTTATTAGAGGACGCAACAAGCAACGATATCACATCTAACTTATTATTAAGTCGTAATTATATTGTTGAAGCAAAAATAATTTCTAAAGAATATGGGATACTTTGTGGAATTCCAATAGTTAGAAAAATTATATCTCGAATTGACAAATCAATAAAAATTAAAATCTTTAAACAGGATGGTAGAAAATTTAAAAAAAATACTAAAATTCTTTCTTTAAAAGGAAAAATTAAATCTATATTAAAAATTGAAAGAGTTTTATTAAATTATCTTGGAACATTATCTGGTATATCTACTAAAACAAATAAATTGATGATAATTTGTAAAAGATACAAATCAAAAATTTGTTGTACTAGAAAAACAATACCAGGCTTAAGACATTTACAAAAGTATGCTGTCAAAATAGGTGGCGGTACAAATAATAGATTTGACCTTGAAAATGAAATTTTTGTAAAAGATAATCATTATGACAAATCATTTAATCAAAAAATTCGCAAGCTAATTAAAAAAAATAAAAAAAATAAAAAAATTACTGTTGAGGTAGATAATTTATCGCAAGTTAAAAATATAATTAATTATAAAATTGATAGAATATTACTTGATAACATGAATATAGAAAAAATAAAAAAATGTTTAAAAATTATTCCACGTAATATTGAAACAGAGGTTTCAGGTAATATTAATGAAAGCAATATTTTAAAATATGCTAAAACAAAAGTTAATAGAATCTCATTAGGATCCTTAACCCATACAATTAGAAATATTGATTTTTCACTAATAATTAAAGCTAGATAAAGATATATTATTTTCTCTGTATCCAGAAATAATATAATTTAATATCAATGGGTTTGCTTTTGAATAATTGCTTTTAATATTCATTTCATAAAACATTATATCTGGGTTTTTAATAAATGTTTTTTTGTAATATAGCGGAAAATTTTCGTATTTATCTAATTTCTTTTCTTCAATAGAATTTAACTTGTATAACACTCCAGGCACAAAACTTTTACTTGATTTTTCTAGATCTGGATCACCATATGGATCCCTAAAACAAATTTTATATCCTTTTAGTTTGTAATTTTTAACTTTAATAATATTAATTTTATTTTTTATACGATTTTGTATCGATAAATTTGATCCATATGCAAAATAAAACATTAATTCTTTTTATTTTGTATTATCCTTGATTGCGCTGCTGCCAACCTGGCAATAGGAACACGATATGGAGAACAAGAAACGTAATTGAGACCTATATTTTGGCAAAATCTTATTGAATCTGGATCCCCTCCATGTTCTCCACAAATTCCTAATTTTATTTTCGATTTTTGTATTTTTGCTTCACTGCACGCGTATTGAATTAATTTTCCAACTCCAGAAACATCAATGCTTACAAATGGATCAATCTTAAATATATTGTTTTCAACATAATCATCCAAAAATTTCCCAGAATCGTCTCTGCTAATGCCAAAGGTTGTTTGTGTTAAATCATTAGTACCAAAACTAAAAAAATCTGCGTATTTTGAAATATCTTGGGCATTTAAAGCTGCTCTAGGTAATTCTATCATCGTACCAACGAGATATTTAATTTTTTTATTGTATCTTTTATTTATCTCTAAAGCTTTATTATCAACTAATTTTTTAAGTATCTCTAGCTCTTTTGAGGTAGAAACGAGCGGTATCATTATTTCAGGGATAATAGATTTTACTTTTAATTTTTCGCATTCAATTAATGCTTCAAAGATAGCTTCGCACTGCATTTCATAAATTTCTGGAAAAGAGATAGCTAATCGACATCCTCTGTGACCAAGCATTGGATTTTCTTCATGTAAATCTTGAATTCTATTTTCGATTTCCTTTTCTGTTATTTTTAGAGCATCTGCAACTAATGATATTTCTTTTTTACTTTTCGGTAAAAATTCATGAAGAGGCGGGTCTAATAAACGTACAGTCACGGGTAAACCAGACATAATTTTGAAAATTTCAACAAAATCCTTTTTTTGAAAAGGTAGTATTTTTTCTAAGGCTTTATTTCTGTCATCTTTTGTTTTAGAGAGTATCATTTGCCTAACGTAAAGAATTCTTTCCTCATCAAAAAACATATGTTCAGTTCTGCACAAACCTATTCCCTCTGCACCAAATTCTCTAGCTACTTTTGTATCAATTGGTGTTTCTGCATTGGTTCTAACTTTTAAATTTCTATAATTGTCAGCCCATGACATTATTGTTGAAAAATCACCTGATATATCTGGCTTTATTGTTGGAACCTCTCCTTTTATTACTTCACCTGTAGAACCATCTATCGTGATAATATCATTTTCTCTAATAACTAGATCATTAATTTTAAATTCTTTATTTTCGTAATCAATTTGAATAGTTCCAACACCTGAAACACATGGCTTACCCATGCCCCTAGCAACAACTGCAGCATGACTCGTCATTCCACCTCTGCAAGTTAAAATACCTTCGGCTGCATTCATACCGTGAATATCTTCTGGCGATGTTTCTTGTCTGACTAAAATGACTTTCTGACTCAGGGATTTTAGCTGCTCTGCTTCATCAGCAGTAAAAATTACTTTTCCAGAGGCAGCTCCTGGCGAGGCTGGCAAGCCTTTAGCAATAATATTTTTTTGTGCTTTTGGATCTAAAGTTGGATGCAAAAGCGTATCTAAAATTTTTGGATCAATTCTGAGTAAAGCTTGATCTTTTTTAATTAATTTTTCACTAACCATATCAACAGCAATTTTTATTGCAGCTTTTGCGGTTCTTTTGCCAGATCTAGTCTGTAACATCCATAATTTATTATTCTCTACTGTAAACTCAATATCCTGCATATCTTTATAATGTTTCTCCAATTTTTTATAAATTTTGACAAGTTGTTGATATACTTTTGGCATAGCTTCTTCCATAGAAGGTTCATTAGAGCCTGACTCTTTTCTCGCCTTTAAAGTTATATTTTGCGGAGTTCTTATTCCAGCTACAACATCTTCCCCTTGTGCATTAATTAAATATTCGCCATAAAAATTTTTATCACCAGTAGAAGGGTTTCTTGTAAACGCAACACCCGTAGCACAGTTATTTCCCATATTTCCAAAAACCATAGACTGTACATTAACCGCGGTACCCCATTCTTCAGGAATATTATTTAATTTTCTGTAAGTTTTTGCTCTTTGATTTTTCCATGACAAAAATACTGCTCCTATAGCCCCCCAAAGTTGCTCTATAACATTTTGTGGAAAATCTTTTTTGGTTTGTTCCTTGATAACTTCTCTGAAATTTAATATTAGTTCTTTCCAATCTGAGCCTTCTAAATCTGTATCTAAAACAACTCCTTTTGTGAGTTTATACTTCTCAATAAGATCTTCAAAATTATGATGATCAACTCCAAGAACAACATTGCTATACATTTGGATAAATCTTCTATAGCTGTCATAAGCAAATTTTTCATTGTTTGTTTTTTTGTATAATCCTTGAACGGTTTCATCATTTAAACCTAGATTTAGCACTGTATCCATCATTCCTGGCATTGAAACCCTGGCTCCTGACCTTACTGAAACTAGCAATGGATTTTTTTTGTCACCAAAATTTTTTTTCAATTTTTTTTCAATATTTTTAATTGATGTCCTTACCTGTTTTTCAAGACTTTTAGGGTATTTTTGATTGCTTTTATAAAATTCATTACATGCTTCAGTCGAAATTGTGAAACCAGGTGGTACAGGCAATCCTATCCTTATCATCTCTGATAAATTAGCACCTTTGCCTCCCAACAAGTTTTTTAAAGGAACTCTTGCACTTTTAATTTTTTTATCAAAATCATATACCCAGATACTCATCACGCCCCATCAAGTTTAGAAAAATCAGTAAATTTATCAAATGTTTTACACATCAAACATAGTAATTCCAATCTATTTTTTTTAAGTTCTTGATTTTCACTATTTACTTTAACCTGGTCAAAAAATGTATCTGTTAGGGGTTTTATTTCGGATAGTAACTCAATTGATTTATTGTAATCTCTTAATCGACTAGGAGTTGTAAAATAATCTTTTATTTCATTAATCTTAATTAGAATTTCGTCTTCAGATGGATGTTCGAATAAAATTTTATCTGGATTTCCTAGTATGTCATCTTGAGAATTTTGGTTAATAATATTTTTTGCTCTCTTATAAACACTCACAGCTGTCTTGCCACTATTTTTGTTTAACAAATTATCAAGGGTTTTTATTTTACTAAAAATTTCGTAAATATCATCGCAACCGTTAGTATCAACAATTGAGTTGATAATATCTAACCTGAAATTTAAATCTTTTAAAATGATTTTAAATCTCTCAGTAAAAAATTCGTTTAAATTTTGAATAAGATTTTCGTTCTCAAATTTTATATTTTGCATTTTGTATAAATTTTTAGAATTATTGAATATTTCTTTTAGAGACAATGATAATTTATTTTTAATTAAAATTCGCATTATGCCAAGTGCATTTCTTCTAAGAGCAAAAGGATCTTTAGAGCTCGTGGGTTTTTCATTTATTCCGTAGAAACCCAAAACAACATCGATTTTATCAGCTAAAGCAACTGCAATACTAATTTTAGACCTTGGTACTTTATCTTTGGGGCCGAGTGGTAAATAATGCTCTTTTATTGCATTTGATATTTCCTCACTAAAACCTTGTTGTATTGCGAAATGACTTCCTATAATACCTTGTAATTCAGGAAATTCTCCGACTAAATCTGATACTAAATCTGCTTTGGCAATAGACCCCGCTATTTCTGTATCACCTTTATTTGCACCAACCAAATCTGCAATTATAGATGATAATTGTCTGATTCTTTGTGTTCTATCGTACATTGATCCAAGCTTTTTAAAGAAAATTATTTTATTTAGTTTGGATATTTGCTTTACGAGATTTTGTTTTTTATTTTTATCCCAGAAAAATTTCGCATCGAATAACCTAGCTTGAAGAACTCTCTCATTTCCTTTTAGAATTAAATTATTTACGTCTGTGTTATTAGATACAAATAAAAAGTGGTTAATATGTTTATTATCCGTTTTTAACTTCATAGGGAAATATTTTTGGTGTTGTTGCATAGTTAAATCTAATAATTGAGGTGGTAAATCTAAAAAAGTTTGTTTAAAATTGCCTTTTAGAACGCACGGTTTTTCAACAAGATTTACAACTTCATCTAAAAGCTTACTATTTAATTCTTCATGACAATTATTCTTTTTTAAAATTTTCTTTAAATTTTCAGATATAATAAATTTTCTATCTTCTTGATTTAATATAATTTTATTTTTTTTTAAGGTATCAATATAATGAGAGGCGTTTTTTATTTTAATTTCTTTCTCTTCATAAGGACCATCTAGATATACAACATTACTAGAAACTAAATGATTAAAATTAAATTTAATAACATTATTGTTTAACATGCACGCTATAGAAATTAGGGGTCTTCCCCAAGAGCAATAATAAGATCCCCATCTCATTGATTTTTTCCATTGAATTCCACTTAAAAATCCATTTAGTATTTTTTGAAGTATCTCAATAGTATTCACCTCTTTTTTTTTTGATTTATAAAAATAAAACCTACCTTTTTCAGTATCTTCCTCGATAAGATCTTCTTTATTGTTAATTGATTGTGATTTCATGAAACCAGCCAAAGCTACATCACTACAACCTACTCTCGGGCCTTTAATTACCTTAGTTGGTATCATAATATTTGTGACCATTTCTTCTGCTAATAAAACTAGTCTTTTAGGAGTGGACAAACATTCCAAAGTTTTAAAACTAATAATGTTATCCTTAAAATTATTTTCAGCTATTTTTATTAGTTGATTTCTCGCACTACTTTGAAGTAAATAAGGTATTTCTTCAGAATAAATTTCTAAAAAAAAATTGTAATTCATTTAGGTTGTTCTAACCATAGCTCACCACATTTTTTAGTTAGTGTCCTAATTCTGTTAATGTAATTAGCTCTTTCTGTTACACTAATAATACCCCGTGAATCCAAAATATTAAAAATATGGCTAGCCTTTAAACACTGATCGTAAGCAGGTAAACAGAGTTTTTTTTCATAAAGATTGTTACATTCATTTTCAACTCCAATAAATGTTTGCAATAATGTATCGGTATTTGCATGTTCAAAATTATATGCTGAATATTCTTTTTCAGATCTTAAATATATATCTTTATACTTTATGCCTTGATCATTCCAATCTAAATCATAAACACTATCTTTTGATTGTATAAACATACATATTCTCTCCAAGCCATAAGTTATTTCTACTGATACAGGTTTACATTCGTAACCTGCCATTTGTTGAAAATATGTAAATTGTGTAATTTCCATTCCATCACACCAAACTTCCCATCCTAAACCTGACGCTCCGAGTGTTGGACTTTCCCAATCATCTTCCACAAACCTTATGTCATGATTTTTATAAATTATTCCTAATGTGGTTAAGCTTTTAAGATAAAGTTTTTGTATGTCTTTTGGAGATGGTTTTATTAAAACTTGGAATTGATAATAATGCTGAAGTCTATTTGGATTTTCTCCATACCTTCCATCTGTTGGTCGTCTAGAAGGTTGAACATATGCAGTTTTCCATGGATCAGGTCCTAAAGATCTTAAAGTTGTTGCTGGATGAAAAGTTCCCGCACCGACCTCTAAATCATAAGGTTGAAGAATTACACAACCCTGCTTAGACCAGAAATTTTGAAGACTAAATATTATTTCTTGAAATGTAAGATGTTTATTTTTTGAACTTTTTTTTTGTTTTATGGATTTAATTTTTTTTTTTACCATTATAAACCATATTTATTCCACAAATATCTAGATTCTAGCTCATATGATATATTTATTATATCATTACTCAAATTTGAGGATAGTCTTCTCTTTAACCAACTTTCCGGTTTATCAAAATTTTTTATTTTTACTTTTTTTCCAAATTTTTCTTGAATTGTTTCTGTCATATCACCAATTCCATCAATCAATCCAAGATCCTTTGATTTTTCACCCGACCAAAATTCTCCTGTAAATAAATCATCGTCTTTCATATGTTTTATTTTATCTTTCCTGCTTGATTTAACCAATTCTATGAATTGTTTGTGAAGATCTTCTTGAATTCTTTTTAACCTTTCAACATCCTCTGGTTTTTCCTCTTTAAAAGGGTCCAAAGTGCTTTTGCTTTTACCAGCTGTATAAACTCTTCTCTCAACTCCAATTTTTTTAATTAGTTCACTTAAACCAAAGGCAGCATATATAACGCCGATAGAGCCTACAATTGAACTTGAATTTGCATAAATTTCGTCGCCAGCACATGCAAGCATATATCCGCCTGATGCTGCTACGTCTTCAGCAAAAGTAAAGACTTTAACTTTTTTTTCTTTTGCTAACCGTCTAATTAATGAATAAATTAATTTTGATTGAACAGGGGATCCACCTGGAGAGTTGATGGAAATAGCCACGGCTGATAATTTTTTGGTTTCGAAAGCTTTTTTTATTATTGCCTCATTTGAAGCCAAACTTAATCCTTGTTGGAATCTTCCAACGTTTCCTATTACTCCTCTTAATCTTATGTGTGCAACCACAGGTTTTTTACTAAAAATCATAATTAGAATCTTTTATTAATTTATATCAAAAACGTAAAGGTAATGTTTCTTTTTTTGCTAGAGGGTGCGTCATTTGATTAATAACAAATAGCCAATAAATACGTTAAAAAAAAACATGTTTTCAAATGTAATTCGTCTTAAAGACATAGATTCAAATCCCTTTTTAGAGATAAAAGACCTATTTCAACTAGAATTAAAAGAAGTGGATAGTTTGATTTCATCTAAACTTTCAAGTCATGTAGATCTTATAGGTAAAATGTCCTCGCATTTAATGAAAACAGGTGGAAAAAGAATTAGGCCACTACTGGCAATTTCTTCCTCGGCAATATTTGGTTACAAGGGAAAGCGCCACATTAATTTAGCTGCATGTGTAGAATTAATTCACAATGCAACCCTACTGCATGACGATGTCATTGATAAAAGCGAAACTAGAAGAGGTTTCAAGACAACTAATTCTATATGGGGAAATAAAACATCTATACTAGCAGGAGATTATTTATTAAGCCGATGTTTTCAAATGATGGTAGATGATGGTTCACAAGAAGTCCTTAAACTACTTTCATCGGTTTCATCTGAAATAGCTCAAGGTGAAATTTTGCAACTACAATTTGAAAAACAGGTTGATATGGTTGAAAAAAACTACATTGATATCATTACCGCAAAAACCTCCTCTCTTTTTGGTGCCTCGACGAGAATTGGTGGATGTATAAATAATAAATCCAATAAGGAAAAAGAAGCGCTAGAGTCATTTGGAAGAAATTTAGGAATTTGCTTTCAAATTACCGATGATATTTTAGATTATTCATCAAAGGAAAAAATATTTGGGAAGAAAATAGGAAATGATTTTAAAGAAGGTAAGCTGACTTTGCCAATAATTTTACTTTTTCAAAAGTCAATAGGTAAAGAAAAAGATAAACTTATTAATCTTTTTTTAAAAAAAGAAAGAAATGAAGCAGAATTTCATTTTGTTTTAGAGAATTTAAAAAAATATAAAATTTTAGAGGACTGTAAAAAAAGAGCAGATTATTTTTCAAACGTATCATCTGACTCGCTTAATATGTTTGCAAATAATGATTTGGTAAAAAAATTACAAGAGCTATCTAAGTTTATTGTAAATAGAACTAATTAAGTCTAAATATTTCAAAATTTAAATATCCAGCAAAACATACCCAAACAAAATACGGAATCATTAAATAAAATGCATTAATTAATATATTAAAATATAATTTCATTAAAAGAATAATAAATAATAACAAAATGACAATATTTAAAAAACCAAGAAAAATGAGTTGAAATTCAAAAAAAATAATTGGCCAAGTTACGTTTACTAATAAATGTACATAATAAAGTTTAATTATTTTTTTAGCATTGCTTAATTCGATATTCTTTAATTTATCATAAACTTTCCACACTGCGATACTCATTAAAATATATAATGTTATCCAAACGGGAGCAAACACCCAATCAGGTGGGGACAAGCCAGCTTTAGTTAAAGATTGATACCAAGTATCATTGCTTTTTCTTGTAACTAAGGCTGATAAATATGAACAACCAAGAGTAATAATTGTTATAACAAATAAACTTAAGTATTTTTTTGTCACAAATTTATATTTGATCTTACAACGAATAAAGTTACAGCCCCTATAACATGACCGTAATAAACAAGATTTATAAATAATCTTAAAATAAATTTATGATCGTTTTTTATTTTGAAGTAATCGCAAATAGTATTTCCAGGATTATATAAAAGCTCTGCCTTCATTAAGCAGCTTCTTCATCTCTATAACTTTCTAGGGATGGACAAGAGCAAACTAAGTTTCTATCTCCATGTACATTATCTACGCGTGCAACTGGAGACCAAAATTTGTTAACTTTTAGATATTTCAACGGAAATGCCGCTTGCTCACGAGTATATTTATGTGTCCACGAGTCTGATGATAATTCAAGATTAGTATGTGGTGCATTTTTAAGAGGATTATCATCTTTATCAAAAACATTATTTTGAACCATTGTTATTTCTTTTTTAATATTTATCATGGCGCTGCAAAATCTATCAAGCTCAGCTAGTCCTTCACTTTCGGTTGGTTCAATCATAAGTGTTCCGGCAACTGGCCAAGACATTGTTGGTGCGTGAAAACCATAGTCAATCATCCTTTTTGCTATATCTTCTTCTGAGATACCAGATTCGGCTTTTATAGGTCTAAAATCAATTATGCACTCATGTGCAACTAGATCATTTTTCCCTTTATATAAAGTTTTATAAGAACCCTCTAATTTTCTTGAAACATAATTAGCATTTAGTATAGCAACTTCGGTTGCTTTTCTTAAACCTATAGCTCCCATCATATTAATATACATCCAAGAGATAGGTAAAATGCTAGCACTTCCCCACGGAGCCGCAGAAACAGCGCCCATTCCAGTACTTGGACCTGAACCTTTTTTAATTACTTTGTGATTTGGTAAAAATGGTTTTAAATGCTTTGCTACTCCTATTGGACCCATGCCTGGACCTCCTCCACCATGCGGTATACAAAATGTTTTGTGTAAATTCATGTGACAAACATCAGGTCCAAATTTTCCAGGCTTAGCAAGTCCTACTAATGCATTCAAGTTAGCTCCATCCATGTAAACCTGCCCTCCATGCTTATGAATAACAGCACAAATTTCTTTAATATGCTCCTCGAAAACACCATGTGTTGAAGGATATGTCACCATTAAAGCAGCTAAGTTTTTAGAATGTTCTTCAGCTTTTCTGGTTAAATCATTTAAATCTACATTCCCCTCATTGTCACAATTAATTACAACAACCTTCATACCGGCCATTTGTGCGCTTGCTGGATTTGTTCCATGTGCTGAACTAGGAATTAAACAAACATCCCTATTTTTATTTTTTCTCTCTATATGGTATTTTCTAATAACCATTAAACCTGCGTACTCTCCTTGGGCACCAGCGTTTGGTTGTAGAGATATTCCCGGAAAACCCGTTATTTCAGCTAACATTTTTTTAAGATCATCAAACATTAACATGTAACCTTTGGCTTGTTCAACAGGAGCGAAAGGATGGATTGCTCCAAACTCAGGCCAAGTAACAGGTATCATTTCAGCTACTGCATTTAATTTCATTGTACAAGACCCAAGCGCAATCATTGATCTATTAAGTGCAATATCTTTATCCTCTAATGATTTTAAATACCTTAACATTTCAGTTTCTGAGTGAAAACTGTTGAATATTTCATGTGTTAAAAATTTTGATGATCGCTTTAAAGTATCAGGAATAGAATTTATCTTAGCTTTTTCTAAATTATTCAAATTAGATTTAATACCAAAAACTTTTAATAATAAATTTAAATCTCCAATTGTAGTAGTCTCATCGAAAGAAACGGATACAGAATTTTTATCGATCTCTCTTAAATTAATTTGATTTTTTTTAGCTTGCTTTATAAGAGCTTTCGTTTTCTTGCCAGTGATAATAGTTACCGTGTCAAAAAAATTATTTGATAAAATTTTAAATTTTTTCTTTATATTATTGTAAAATAAATTTGCAAATTTAGTAGTACGTTGTCCAATATGTAATATTCCCTTCGGCCCATGATAAATACCGTAAGCGGCTGCCATTATTGAAAGTAAGGCTTGAGCTGTACAAATATTACTTGTAGCCTTTTCTCTTCTGATATGCTGCTCTCTAGTTTGTAGGGCCATTCTGAGTGCCTGATCTTTATTTCTATCAATTGATACTCCAATAATTCTTCCCGGCATTGCTCTTTTAAATTCATCTTTTGTTGCAAAAAAAGCTGCGTGTGGACCACCATAGCCCATCGGAACTCCAAATCTTTGCGAATTTCCTACAACTATGTCTGCGTCCATCTCGCCAGGAGGCTTCAAACATGTCAAGGCAAGAAGGTCGGTAACTATTATTGCTTTACCCTTTTTGTCATGAGTATGATTTATATATTGGTCTACATTTTCTATTTGACCGTAAGTGTTAGGATATTGAAATATTGCGCATAATAAATCGGTATCGATTTTTTTTATATTTTGATCTTTATCTATAATTACTTTTAAACCAAAAGGTTCTGCTCTGGTTTTAACAACATCGATCGTTTGTGGGTTACAATTTTCTGATATGAATATTGTGTTCAATTTATTTTTATCAATTCTTTGGCACAATGCCACCGCCTCAGCCGCAGCCGTACTTTCATCTAGTAAAGAAGCGTTAGCAATATCCATTTTAGTCAAATCAATAACCATTTGTTGAAAATTCAATAACATTTCTAATCTTCCTTGGGCGACTTCTGGTTGATAAGGAGTATAGGCTGTATACCAACCTGGATTTTCTAATATATTTCTAAGAATTACATTTGGCGTATATGTACCGTAGTATCCCATTCCAATATAGCTTTTAAATACTTTATTTTGATTTGCTATAGATTTTAATTGTGTTAAAGCATCATTTTCAGATACAGATGAATCTAATTTTAAATTTTTTGTTTCTATAATTTTCTGAGGAACAATCTTGTTTATAAATTCTTCCATTGATGAATGGCCTAGATAAGACAACATTTTATTTTGGTCGTCTTCAGAAGGACCAATATGTCTTTGTATAAATTCTATTGATCTATTATCACTCATTAATTTGGGTTCTCCGTAGCATACTTTTCATAATCATTTTTATTCATTAATGTGTCAATTTCGGTTTTATTTGTCACTTTAATTTTAAAAAACCAACCTGCATTCTCTGGATCCTTATTAACTAACGATGGGTCAGAAACAATTGAACTATTTGTCTCAACAACTTCTCCACCAATTGGAGAATAAACATCACTTGCTGCTTTAACAGACTCAACAACTGCAGCTTCATTACCAGCTTCAATTTTCTTGCCTTTATCGGGTACCTCTGTAAATACAATATCACCAAGCTGTTTTGCTGCGTGAACAGTTATTCCTACTGTTGCAACATCACCTTCGAGCTCTACCCATTCATGTTTTTTTGAATATTTTTTTTCACTCATTCGTATACCTCCTATTTTACATAACTTTTTTTATAAAAGGGCAAAGTGTGTATTTTTGCCTTGTGTTTTTTTCCCCTGACCTCAAGATCTACATCTTTTCCAATTTCAGCAAACTCAGTTTTTACATAACCCATAGCTATCGGACCATTTACGCTAGGACCAAAACCTCCACTGGTTATTACGCCAACTTCTTCATTGTTAATAAATATTTTCGAACCTTCTCTTGCAATTATTTTTTCAGGTTTAATACCAACTCGTTTTTTTTTTGTTCCATCTTTAATTTGTTTTAAAACTATTTCAGAGCCTAAAAAAGATCTTTCGCTCTTATGCTTTTTTGACAAAGCCCATGACAAACTACCTTCGATAGGCGTGGTTTTTGGATCTAAGTCATGACCATAAAGACATAAACCAGCTTCCAGCCTTAACGAATCTCTTGCTCCAAGCCCGATGAGCTTAACATCTTTGTTTTCTAAAAGCTTTTTACAAAATTTTTCAACTAATTTATTCGGTAATGAAATTTCATACCCATCTTCACCAGTATAACCTGATCTGTTAATAAATAATTTTTGATTATCATAGTTATATGAATTTCCGTTCATAAATTTTAAGTCTTTAACCCCGGGAACTAATGTTTCTAAAATTGAAGCAGCTTTTGGACCTTGAAAGGCTATCAAAGATAAATCTTCATGTAATTTAGTATTTTTTTGACTTATAACCTCGTGAATACGTTTAACATCGTTATGTTTACACGCAGCATTAAGAACAATATTTAGACCGTCATTTACTTTGGTTACTATTAGGTCATCATCAATTCCACCGTTTTTATTCATAAGCACTGAATATTTTGACTGATGCATCTTCAAAGAACTTAGGTCAATTGGAATTATCTCTTCTAATTTTTTATATTCTTTCTCATTACATTTTATTGAAAATTGACCCATGTGAGACACATCAAAAATTCCTGCTTTTAATCTAACATGCTTGTGTTCATTCATAATGCCTTCTAAATATTGTACAGGCATTTCATAACCTGCAAATGGTACCATCTTCCCTCCATTAGACAAATGAAAACTGTGCAACGCAGTTTTTAACTCTTTAATTTTTTCTGCACTTTGACTCATAAATAAACTCTTTTACCCATCTGTCTGTTTACCTGAGAGATTTGCTCCTTCGGTGGAACTTAAAGTTCGCTTTCCAGAGTTTATTTTAGCACGGTCCTTTTGCCTGAGAGTTTCCTGGGCTTCTTGCTCCTTCGGCGCTATAAAGATAGTCTCTCCCGTACGAATCCAATATTCTAACAAAGTTTGTAATTAGTCAAACTGAAATATAGCTAAGATTTGTATGTTTTTAGTAAAAGAGCAACGAAAATCATCGCACCTCCGATAAATACACCTAGTGGTGGTGTTTCAGAAATAAAAATCCACGCCCAAATTGGACCTGCCAAAGCTTCTGTAAAAGTGAAAATTCCAACCTTTGCTGCTGGAGTAGTTTTAGATCCAATTGTCATACAAATAAATCCTGGCGCATATTGTAGGGCACCAAAAAAAAATGCAAGTATTAGATCATGAAAATCTATCATTAAATTTTCACTCAGAAAAAAACCAAGTATTAATCCAAAAATTCCTGACATAGCAACCCCCGGAACCATGTCGGTTTCTTTAAATTTTCTTATTAAAATTACAATAATTGTAAATGCAAATGGTATGATAAAAGCTATGCTGTTACCTAATAAAGTACCACCTGAAATTTTTGTTCCTATCATTACGTAAATACCAGCGGCAGCTAATAAAATAGCAATGGCTGTTGAAACATTAATTTTTTCTTTTAAAAAAAAATATCCAGCAATTGCTAAAAAAAAAGTTTGTGTTCCAATTATAAACAAAACATTTGCGACTGTTGTATATTTCATAGCGAACATATAAGAGGCGCTACTAGTTGCAAATAATAAACTACAAGCGACACCTGAAAATCCAAGCCCCATGAATTGTTTAGATATAGATATTGTTTTATTTGATATTGCTAAAAATATCAGAACAGCAGGTACAAAAAAAAGTGACCTCCAAAAGTAAATCGTCCAAACGTCTGTAACATTAAATGACTTAAAAATAGTACCACCAGTACTTAAAAAAAGGCCGCCCAAAGCCACTATTAAATAACCTGGTATTTTATAATTGGACATATTTTATCTTTAGTTTAAATACTTTTAAAATGAAGTTAGGATTTTTAGGAACTGGAAAAATAACCTCATCTATTATTGAGGGATTACTTAAGTCAAAAACTAAGTTTAATCAAATTATAATTTCAAAAAGAAATGTAAAAAATTCAAGATATTTAAAAAACAAATCAAAGAAAATTAAAATTTATGAAAATAACCAAGATATTATCAATAGTAGTAAGTGGGTTTTTATTTGTTTAACACCCAAAGTTGCAAGAAATGAATTACAAAAACTAAAATTTAGAAAAAAACATATTGTGATAAGTTTAGTTTCAACCATCAGCTTAAGGAACTTAAAAGAATATTGTAGTCCTTCAAAAAATATTTTTAAGGCTGGGCCTTTGCCATTTGCATCAAGCTGCCAAAGTCCAACAATTATTTATCCAAAAAATAAAATTATTAATAATTTTTTTAAAAAACTTGGCCTAGTGGTTAATCCTAAAAATGAGAAACAAAATGATCATTTATGGGTGATGACTGCCACGATGGCATCTTATGCAAATTTTTTAGCTGAACTACATAAATATTTAATTAAAAATAAAGTAAACAAAATTAATGCAGGAGAATATTTGTATGAACTTTCTGCAGGACTAAATGAGCTAATAAAACATGAAAAATATAATTTTAAAAAAGTAGTCTCTGACTTGCAAACAAAAAAAGGGATTAACCAACAATTATTAAGTGCTTTAAGTAAAAAAAATCTTTACAAACATTTAAATTTGCAATTAAAAAAAATTTATAAAAGGATTAAAAAAGCAAACGATCAAGGATAAAGAATCTCTTTACTCCAGCTACCACCATTTAATTTATATCTCAATCTTTGGTGTAACCTATTCTTTACATCTAACCAGAATTCAATTTCGACTGGACTTATTTCCCAACCAGACCAATAAGGAGGTCTTGGCACGCTGTTCTGATCCGGATATTTAGTCTCAAAATCTTTAATTCTTTTTTCAAACTCATCTCTAGAAGTCATAGTTGAAGATTGTTTAGATGCCCAAGCTCCTATTCTACTGCCGTACGATCTTGAATTATAATACTTGTCTGCAACCGTATCATCTACCAACTTAGCATTTCCCTTAATTCTTATTTGTCTTAATAAAGATTTCCAATGAAAACACATAGATGCTTTTGGATTTGCTTTTAAATCTTTACCTTTTTTACCATCTAAATTTGTGTAAAAAATGAAACCTTTTTTACTTATTCCTTTGAGGAGGACCATTCTAACATCTGGTTGTCCAGACGAGTCGGACGTGGCTACTGAAAAGGCATTTGGATCGTTTGGTTCTGTTTTTTCTGCTTCTGCCATCCATGCATCGAATAAAATATAAGGATCATCCTCATTTAAAAAACATTCATGTAATCCAAGTTTTTGATTCATAATTAAGCCAAAATAACCTATATAATATATTTAATGTCATACAATACTTTTGGGAAAAT
>CESP01100957.1_pt1 | contig 23903 bp, 21 predicted proteins | sample 531211 | NCBI WGS metagenome assembly CESP01 (sample SAMEA2622074, study PRJEB7988) | marine metagenome | biome: marine biome (ENVO:00000447); feature: surface water layer (ENVO:00002042); material: "saline water (ENVO:00002010), including plankton (ENVO:xxxxxxxx)" | depth 5 m | reverse complement strand
TCAGGATTTGTTCAATCTGTTTTTAAAATTTATGGGAAAATACTCCCCCGTGATTCTTACCAACAAGCATTGGTTGGGATTAAAGTGAGTCTTGAGAATTCGAAGGTAGGTGATTTAGTTTTTTTTGGAAAAAAAATCGATGCAATAACTCATGTTGGAATTATGATTTCTAATAAGAGAATTATTCATTCGTCAGGAAAAGTTAGGATAGATAATATAATTAATGAAGGAATTCTCAATGTAGATTCAGAAGAAATTTCTCATGAACTTCAATCAGTTAGAAGAATAGTTAATTAGATAGTTCTTCAATCTTAGCATTAATTTCTTTGAATCCGTCCAGATTATCAAGTTTGTAGTAAAACTGTGATAACAATTTTAAAACTTCGACATCATTAGGGTCATACTCAAGGGCCTTTTCACAATAGGGAATACACTTTCTCCATACGTCATTAAGGTCTTCTTTTAGTTGATCATATTTTGCAATATCACTCCTTTTATTTGACATAGCTATTTTATCCATTTGACCGATAATAGTCGTCTGTTCTTGTAATAAAATATTAACAATGGCAACATATGAATCAACATAGTCAGGTTTAAACTCAATCGCCTTTTCAAAATACGATTTTGCATCATCAGACTCTCCCTGTTCTGATGAAATTATACCCAAATTATAGTATAAAATACCATTTTCAGGATCCTTTTCCACGGCAAGTGTCATGATCTGTTTAAATTTAAATCTATACTGAGATCTTAAGTTGTCATCGCTAGCATTGTTACTTAACCTTATATACAAATCAGCCTCATTCAATATTAAATACAGATCGTCAGGCTGAATTGATCTTGCTTCATTAATGGCTTCAATAGCCAATTCATCTTCACCTTTTTTTACATATATTAATGCAATATTTTTTACAATTTCGGGGTATCTAGATTCTGTTTGACCAATCCTTGGATTCATATACTCTTTAGATGACTGATATATTTTATATTCTGTCTCAGTTACTTTCTCTTCAACGCCTGACTCAACATTGGTAATAAAATATTCATCTTTAATACCTGTGTAATTTTTTTCCTTCAATTGAATGTAATATTCAAGAGCAAGATCAAAATTTTCAGCATTTACTGCACCGCTAGCTGCAAAATATAGATAATCAAGATTGTTATCTTTGTCCATCTCGTATGCAAGCAACAGTTTGTCAACACCTTCCATCCATTTTTTGGATGAATTATCGGCAACTGCGGCATTAACCAATGCAACTACCAAGATTTCCTCAAGATTTTTATAGTCTAACTTCATCTCTGCATTGTAATATGATGAATTTATGGACATGAGCTGGTCAAGAGAAATTTTTGCTAACTTGAAAGATTTGATTTCAGTGAAAACTTTTGTTGCATAGTAGTAATACTGAGCATCAGTTTTGCTATCCCCAGACAAAAGAAAATCTTTATTAGACTCTAGTAAAGATTCTGCCTCTTGAAAAAACTTCTCATCGATTAGTCTCTTAATTTGCCTTAATTCTTTTTTTTGGGAAAATGAAAAACTAAAAAATAAAACTGCTATGTAAATAAAGATTGATCTCATAATTTTAATTAATATTATATGATTTAGTCCTCAACAACATCTATTTCTTCAATATCGGTTACCTCTTGATCATCCAAAACAACTTTTGCTACTGCAGCAATTGAGTCATTGTCTTTGATATTAATCAATCTGACACCTTGAGTTGCTCTACCCATAACTCTAAGAGTATTAACTTCCATTCTAATTGCTATTCCAGATTTATTGATTATCATTAAGTCATCTCCATCGGAAACATTTTTTAAAGATACTAAGTTTCCTGTTTTTTCTGTGATGGAAATTGTTTTTACACCCTTACCTCCTCTGTTGGTAATCCTGTAATCTTCTAATTTTGATCTTTTCCCATACCCATTTTCAGAAACAACTAATATATCACTATCCATATCGTTGACTGAGATCATTCCAACTACCTCATCTTTTTGATCTTTTAATCTGACTCCTCTAACACCTGACGCATTTCTACCCATCGGTCTAGTTTTATTTTCTTCGAACCTTATACATTTTCCAGATTTAACAGCGATCAAAATCTGAGAGTTTCCGTTTGTTAATTTAGCTTCAAGTAACTCGTCGTCTTCCTTAATTGTAATTGCGTTTATTCCATTGGATCGGGGTCTAGAATATTGCTCAAGAGATGTCTTTTTGACTTGTCCTTTTTTGGTACACATAATTACAAAATGATCATTTATATAATCTTGATTTTTTAAATCTTGAGTGCATATAAAGGCTTTGACTTTGTCATCTGGCTCAATGTTAATTAAATTTTGAATTGCTCTCCCCTTTGAAATTTTACTACCTTCAGGAATTTCATAAACTCTCATCCAAAAGCATTTTCCTTTTTGAGTAAAGAATAACATATATTGATGATTAGTCCCCACAAAAAGATGCTCAAGAAAGTCTTCGCTTCTTGTTGTTGATCCCCTTTGACCAACACCTCCCCTATTTTGAGTTTTATATTCAGATAGCGAAGTTCTTTTTATGTATCCAGCGTGAGATATTGTTAGCACAACTTTTTCATCCGGAATCATATCCTCAATACTTAATTCTCCCCCTGAAAATTCAATAATTGATTTTCGTTCGTCACCATAAGAATTTTTTACATCTGATAATTCATCTTTAATTATAGACATTCTTCTGTCTTTATTAGCTAGAATATCCTTTAGGTCCTTAATTAGATTGACCAGATCATCGTACTCTTTTCTTAATTTATCTTGTTCAAGCCCAGTCAATTGCCTCAATCTCATTTCTACTATGGCCTTTGACTGATTTTCAGACAAATCATATTTCTTAATTAAATTTTCTCTAGCATCATCTGCATTTTTGGAGGCCTTTATTATGCTAATCATATCATCTATATTATCTGATGCTATGATTAATCCTTGTAGTATATGTGCTCTATCCTCTGCTTTTTTTAATTCAAATTTTGTCCTTCTCACAACAACCTCGTGCCTATGTTCAACAAAATGAACAATCATTTCTTTTAAGTTTAATAATTTTGGTCTTCCATTTACTAAAGCAATGTTGTTTACACTGAAAGAAGATTGTAGTGAGGTATGTTTAAAAAGTTTATTCAATACAATATTTGGAATTGCATCTTTCTTTAAAACATAGACGATTCTCATACCCTTCCTATCAGACTCATCTCTTATGTTTGATATTCCATCAATTTTTTTATCATTGATTAGTTGGGCTGTTTTTTGAATCATATCTGATTTATTTACTAGGTATGGTATTTCTGTAACAATGATACACTCTCTACCATTTACTTCTTCAAAAATAGCCTTCCCTCTAATTACTACTCTCCCTCGACCTGTTTCAAAAGCCTCTTTGACACCGTCATAGCCATAAATGATACCACCTGTAGGAAAATCTGGTGCCTTTATATGATTAATTAATTCAGAAATTTCAATGTTATTGTTGTCTATATATGCAATCGTACCGTCAATAACTTCACTTAAATTATGAGGAGGCATGTTAGTAGCCATACCCACGGCAATTCCAGATGCTCCATTCACAAGAAGATTAGGAATTTTTGTAGGTAGCACTGTTGGTTCCTTGAGGGAGTCGTCGTAGTTGAGTTGAAAATCAACAGTATCCTTATCAAGATCTTGTACCATGTCTTCAGAGATTTTTTTAAGTCTAGCTTCAGTATATCTCATGGCAGCTGGACTGTCTCCGTCAATTGAACCAAAATTTCCTTGGCCATCAACAAGCATATATCGTAAACTCCACACCTGTGCCATCCTTACCATTGTATCATAGACTGAGCTATCACCATGTGGATGATATTTACCCAAAACTTCTCCTACAATAAATGCTGATTTTTTGTACTTACTATTGGACCTCAGCCCTAATTCACTCATTCCGAAGAGAACTCTTCTGTGTACAGGTTTCAATCCATCTCTAACATCGGGAAGAGCCCTTGAAACTATGACAGACATTGAATAATCAATGTATGCTGATTTCATGGCTTCTTCTATATTTATTGGGATTAATTTTTCACTCTCTGACATTAATTGTTAAATTTTAACAAAGATAAATATCTATAGAGGAAAGCGACTCTTTAATTAAATCGTAATTTAACAAACTTATTAACATTTTATACTTAAATTTTATTAAAAATTTATCTGAATAATATTTAATTGTTAATTTTAAATCGTGTGTCATTATGACATATGTTTTGTTTGGTATAAGTTTTGAACATTAAATAATATGGATGATAATTTTTCATCAAGAGTAAAAGATGTAATTACATACAGTAAAGAAGAGGCCATTAGACTTGGTCATGACTTTATTGGAACTGAACACTTGCTTCTAGGAATTCTGAGAGATGGTGGCGGAAAAGCTATTAAAATTTTAAAATCTTTGGAAATTGATCTTGATTTTTTAAAACGAAAAATTGAAATTTTAAGCCCTCCCAACCCAATAATGAATTATGAAGAAAACCTTAGAAAAAATCTTCATTTAACTAGGCAAGCTGAAAGAGCTCTAAAAACAACCTTTTTAGAAGCAAAATTATTTCAAGGCAATTCGATTAATACAGCCCATCTTCTGCTCTGTATTCTCAGGAATGAAAATGATCCTACAACAAAATTGCTTGAAAAACTTAATATTAATTATGAATCAGTAAAAGATTTATTTAAAGAATTAATGTCTGAAACCACTGAATCATACGAAGATCCAAACGCATCACAAACTTTTGATGATGAATCTGAAAACAATGATGATTCTATTGAAGAAAATCCTTTTACAGTCAAGTCAACACCAAATAAAAACAAAAAATCCAAAACTCCTGTATTGGATAATTTTGGTCGTGATTTAACAGCTTTTGCATCTGAGGGAAAGCTTGATCCAATTATTGGTAGGGAAAAAGAGATTGAGCGTGTTTCTCAAATTCTGAGTAGAAGAAAGAAAAACAATCCATTACTAATTGGTGAGCCAGGAGTTGGAAAATCAGCCATTGCCGAAGGATTAGCCTTGCGAATTGTCGAACGCAAAGTCTCTAGATTACTATATAACAAAAGGGTTATTTCCCTTGACCTTGCAAGTGTTGTCGCTGGAACTAAATATAGAGGTCAATTTGAAGAAAGAATGAAAGCTGTTATGAATGAGCTTGAAAAAAATAAAGATGTTATATTGTTTATAGATGAAATTCATACCATTGTGGGTGCAGGTGGAGCGATGGGAAGTTTAGATGCGTCTAATATGTTTAAACCAGCACTTGCGAGAGGTGAAATCCAATGCATTGGAGCAACCACACTGGATGAATACAGAAAATATATTGAGAAAGATGGTGCTCTTGAGAGAAGATTTCAAAAGATTATTGTAGAACCAACAAGTATTAGTGAAACAATTGAAATTTTAACTAATATCAAAGACAGATATGAAGATCATCATAATGTAAAATATACTGATTCCGCTATAGAGGCGTGTGTCAAATTAACAGACAGATATGTTAATGATCGTAATCTACCAGATAAGGCGATTGATGCTATGGACGAAGCTGGTTCAAGAGTACATATTACCAACATGGATGTTCCTGAGAAAATCATTAACCTCGAGAAAAAATTGGAGGAAGTAAGAGAGAAAAAGAATTCTGTTGTTAAAAATCAAAAGTATGAAGAAGCAGCAAGGCTAAGAGATGATGAAAAAAGAATTGAAAAAGAGTTGTTAACTGAACAAGAGGAATGGGATGATGAACTCAAGAAAAAAAGAGAAATAGTCGACGAAGAAAATATTATTGAGGTTATTTCACTGATTTCTGGTGTTCCAATCACTAGTTCTAAAGATGAAAGTCATGAACTTGAAATTAATCTTGAAAAAAATCTTAAAAATAGTATAATAGGTCAAGATAAAGCTATCAAATCTGTTGTGAATGCAATACAGAGAAATCAAACAGGTTTAAAAGACCCCAACAAGCCGATTGGATCATTTATATTTTTAGGCCAAACGGGAGTTGGAAAAACTCAACTTGCTAAATGTCTTGGACTTGAACTTTTTAAAAAGAAAGATTCACTAATAAGGGTAGATATGAGTGAGTATATGGAAAAATTTTCTATCAGCAGATTAATTGGAGCTCCACCTGGATATGTGGGATATGAGGAAGGGGGCCAACTTAGTGAAAGAGTAAGAAGACAACCATACTCAATCATCTTGTTAGATGAGATTGAAAAAGCTCATCCTGATGTATTTAATATGCTATTACAAGTACTTGATGATGGTTTTTTAACAGATAGTGTGGGAAGAAAGGTTGATTTTAAAAACACTGTTATCATTATGACTTCCAACATCGGAACAAGAAAATTAAAAGATTTTGGAAATGGTGTTGGTTTCGATACCAACTACATGAAAGATTCAGAATATAAAAACACCCAAGACGTTCTAAAGAAAAGTTTAAGTAAAAAATTCTCACCTGAGTTTTTAAACAGAATTGATGAAATTGTTGTTTTCAATCACTTAAGCGAAGAAAACATTGAAAAAATAGCTAAAATTGAGGTTGCAAAATTCGTTGAAAGATTGAAGGAAATTGATTACTCAATCAAAATTGATAACAAAGCAATTAAGTTTATTGCAAAGGAAGGATATGATAAGGAATATGGAGCTAGACCTATAAAACGTGCAATCCAAAAACACCTAGAGGATGTTATTGCAAAAGAGATTGTACAAAACAACTTTAAAAAAGGAGATAAACTTAATATCACTACCAATAAGGATCAATTAGAAATAAAAAAGATCTAAACATTTTTCAAAACCAAAACATTGATTAAAACTACCCCACTCTATAACAGTCATGTCAAGTTGGGTGCGAAGATGGTTGATTTTGCTGGTTATAAAATGCCAATTCAATACACTGGTATTACTGCTGAGCACCTTAATGTCAGAGATAATGTTGGCATTTTTGATGTTTCACACATGGGAGAGTTTATAATTTATGGTCCTGAGTCAGAACAATTCTTAAATTACGTATGTTCAAATAAAATTGAAAACATAAAAATTGGAAAAGCTCAATATAATTTACTTATTAATAAAAATGGAGGAATAATTGACGATCTTATTGTGTACAAAACATCCAGTTTTGAATATATGTTAGTTGTAAATGCTGCTAATATTGAAAAAGATTATGATTGGATAATAAAAAATATAAGCGGGTTTAACTGTGAGATAAATGATAGATCTGATGATCTAGGTTTGATTTCCGTACAGGGGCCTAACTCAACAAAACTCTTAGATGAAATTTTTATGGATGTGAATATTGATGAAATCGTGAGGTTTGGCTTCAAAAAAATTGAAGATAAAGGTCATTACAAAAATGAAATTATTATTTCAAAAACAGGATATACCGGATCTGAAGGATATGAAATATATATCGACAATCAGGACATTACTGTACTATGGAATCAACTTCTAAATTTAAATTATAAATACAATCTCATGGCTACAGGGCTAGGTGCTAGAGATACACTTAGGTTAGAAATGGGCTATTGTTTGTATGGAAACGATATAAACGAAGATACAACACCATATGAAGCGAATTTAATGTGGGCTACGAATTTAAATAAAGATTTCATTGGAAAAGATAGATTAATAGACACCATAAACAAATCAAATAAAAGAATGATAAACTTTAAAATGGTAGACAGAGGAGTACCAAGAAAAGGAAATGAGTTATTTAATTCTGAAAAAATTAAAATTGGATATGTAACATCAGGCACTTTCTCTCCATCGTCCAAAGTTGGAATTGGTATTGGATATGTTAGTGAAAATAATTGTGAGAATGTATTTGTTAAAATTAGAGATAAATTCCTAAGAATCGTTATAGTAAAACTTCCTATTCATGGGTAGAGCATTTGAGTTTAGAAAAGCCAGAAAACTCAAAAGATGGGCTACAATGGCAAAAACATTCACAAGAATATCAAAAGATATTGCGATTGCTGTAAAAGATGGTGGACCTAATATTGATTCCAATTTCAAATTAAGATCCATTATTCAAAATGCAAAGGCTGCCAATATGCCAAAGGACAATATTGAAAGAGCTATAAAAAATGCCACTAACAAAAATTTTGAAAACTACAAGGAAGTTGTTCTTGAGGGTTATTCAGTTGGAGGAGTTGCAGTCATTTTAGATTGTATTAGTGATAACAACAATAGAACAGTAGGAAACGTACGAAGCTATTTCAACAAAACAGACGGAAACTTAGCAACAAATGGATCTGTTGAGTTTATCTTCAATAAAGTATGTTTTTTTAAAATAAAATTTGAAGGAAATAAAGATGAACTTGAATTAGAATTTATTGATCATGGTCTTATGGAGTTGGAGCATGATAATGATTTAAATCATTTTATTATGTATGGTGAGTTTGATTCATATGGAAAAATTTTTCAAGAACTAGAAAATAGGAATATTGAAATTATAGAATCGGATTTTGATCGAATACCCTTGAATTACAAAAATTTAAATGAAAAGGAGCTTCAAACATTTAATAAGTTCATTGAAATTTGCAACGAAGATGAGGATATCCAGAAAATATCACACAATCTACAACTATGAGTATTCCTCAACTTTGCCCTTAATTCCTTTAAAAAAAGTTTTTAACTTTTTTAAATCTTTTTCAAAATCACCTGATATCTCGTAAGGTTGAGAAAAATTTACATTCTTATCTGTGTAATTTAGTGATACACAAATTATCGGAACTTTGGCTTTTTTAGCAATAAAATAAAAACCTGACTTCCATTTTTTTACTTTTTTTCTGGTTCCTTCTGGTGATAAGGCTAATCTGAATTCAGTATTTGTTGAATAAATTTTAGCTATTTGATCAACAGTATTTGAGTTACTATTTCTATTAACAGGATATCCCCCCATATATCTCATAAATAAATTCAGAGGAAAAAAGAACAATTCTTTCTTACCGATAAAATTAATTTTTAAATTATAAATTCTTCTAATCATAATACCAATAAAAAAATCATACCAATGAGTATGAGGGGCTACAATTATTACACATTTTTTTGGCAAAAATTTAAAATTACCAGATACTTTCCATCTGAAAATTCTGTAAAATAAATATTTAGTCATTTACAAAATATTTGTTGGCATTTTCTAAATCAGAGGGAGTGTCGATCGAGATTGTTTCATCATATACCTGAATCATTTTAAACTTAAAATTATTTTCAACAATCCTGATAGCTTCTATTTTTTCATTTTTTTCATTAATTGTTTGTGTTGTAGAGGAAAAAATTTTCAAAGCTGATTTTCTAAATGCATAAACGCCTATGTGCTTGAAATAGTTTTCACTTTTAGGATTAAATTCTCTCGTGAATTGAGTAGCAAATTGATTTGTATCAGTATTTACTTTGACCACATTACTTTTTTTAGCTATGTCTTTATCAATTTTAATCATTAATGAAACAACATCAATTTCATTTTCATGGTCATTATTGTAAACTTCAATTATTTTTTCAATTTGATTTTTTTTTAAAAATGGCTCATCTCCCTGAACATTAATAATAATTTCACAATCAAAAATATCGACAAATTCAGCTATCCTATCTGTTCCTGTCTCGTGTTTTTTTTCACTTATAAAGTGTTCTATTGAATATTTATCAAGTACTCTAGAAATTTCCAGAGAGTCGGTAATTACGGCAACCTTATCAAAAAGATTAAAATTTAAGAGATTTGTAAATGTTTTTACAATTAACGGAGTTCCACCAATGTTTTTTAACATTTTTTTTTGTAATCTGGTGGATTCCAGTCTTGCTGGAATTAAAGCAACGATTGACACTATCCAAAATTAAATATTAATCTTTGTTAATTTAAAAAAAATTGTAGTTTTGTTTTCGATGAAAAAGTTTGAATTAACTGTAAAAAATAGAAAAATAACCACTTATGTACTTTACTTTCTTTCATTAGTTTTAGTTTTCCTAATTTTTAGATCAATCAATTCCCCCATAAAGTTTAATGAGGTTAAAAATGAAAGATATTCAAAAGTCATTGACAGATTAAAAGACATTAGAAATGCACAAATTGCTTTCAAAAGTGTTAATGGCATTTATTCAAATGATTTTGAAGAACTTGTAAAGTTCATTGACTCGGCTGAGTTCACTATTACACAAAAAAGAGATTCAAGTTATATGCAATATGATAGAATCTATAGAATAGATATGCTAAGAGAGGTTATTGTAACTGACACACTTGGTTTTGTGTCTGTTAAGGATTCCTTATTTGCAAATAGCTCAGATTATAAAAATATGGCCTCAATCCCAATTGAAGGTGTTGAAAGTTTATTCTCTCTTAAAGCTGACATCATTGATAAAAATGGTTACAATGTACCAGTATTTGAAGTTAGAGTTTCCAAAGAAGTTATTTTGTTCGACCAAAACAAAGATTTATTGAATCAAGAAAAGGAAACAATTTCTGTTGATGGAGTTAATGGTCCTGATTTGGTTTTGGGCTCACTAACTGATGTTAGTACTAGCGGTAATTGGCCAACCACCTTCGATGTCGAAACAAAATAAGTCAATTAAAGTTTATTTAGATATAGTCCTTTCCAGTACGTTTGTTTGCTTACAATTAAAGGATTTTGATAGTGGAAATATCTTCCTCAGGGAGAGAATAGATTATAAAAAGATTTCTGATCCAACTACACTACTGACTAAAATTGAAGAAATTTTAAATATTGTAAATATAAACTTGTATAGTGTTCTCGAGCCAAAATTAATTTTTGATAATGATTATTACGCTTTGGTCCCAGAGCTATTATACCAAAAAGGAAAAGAAAAAACATATTTAAAATTTAATACCCAATTGGAAAATGATGATTATGTAGCATCAGATAATATTAAAGCTATAAATACCCAAAACATATATCTTCCATATGCAAACATCAATAACTACTTAATAGATAAATTTGAGAAGTTAGAATTCTACCATTTTAATACAGTACTGATTAACAGATTCGTAAACAAAAACGACTCTGATTCATGTTATTGCTTCGTCGAAGAAGGATTTTTAAAAATATTAATTTTAAAAAAGAGAGAAATTTTATTTTTTAATTCTTTTTCCTTTAATTCTTTAGATGATGTATTATATTTTTTGATACTTGCACTACAAGATAAAAGTCTTAAAAACAGCACACTACCTGTAAAAGTATATTCAAAAAAAGACCCAAAAGAAATAAAAAATAAGTTTAAAAGTTTTCTAAAAAATATGACTGTTATTCAGCATGATGGATTTAATCAAATTCTTTAATCAATGAGAATAATATCTGGAAAACTTAAAGGAAAACAAATAAAAATTCCAAAAAATATTAAAGTTAGACCAACAACAGATAAGTCAAAAGAGGCATTATTCAATATCCTTATTAATAGATATGATTTAGAAGAAATTAAAGTACTAGACCTATTTTCTGGGACCGGATCTATGAGTTTTGAATTTGCATCAAGAGGAGTAAAAAACGTATACTCAGTCGACAAAAGCTATAATTCTACAAAATTTATTAAAAACTTCTCCGATGAAAATAATTTAAATATTAATGTTTTAAAGAAAGATATATTCAAATCAAATTTAGAAACTAATATAAAATTTGATTTAGTATTTGCTGATCCACCTTACTCAAATAATGAAAAGTACTACACCAATTTATTATCATTACTTAGGAAAAAAATTTCTAACTCAAGTGGTTCATTATTAATACTAGAACACCCAGAAAATATTAATCTTAAAAATGATGAAAATATTATTGAGGAAAGAAAATATGGCGGATGCTCTTTTTCTTTTTTATATTTGTAACTATTTGATAATCATATTTTTATTTACAAATATTCAATCTATTAATTTAAATATTTATTTTTTCTTTCCTGCCTTAAAAAGATACTCTTTTTCTTGTTTAGAAAGACTCTCATAACCAGATTCTGATATTTTATCAAGGATAGAATCAATTTTATTTTGATTGAATTTATTGTTGGTATTATTCATCATTGTTTTATTTTTTTTTGATGTCTCAAAAAAAGAAAAGAAATAATCAATAAAATTGTGATTATATAAATTTTTATAAAAATAATAACCCCAAACTGAACCACCTATATGTGCGATATGACCACCAGCATTTCCATAGGGTATTTGTATAATGTCATAGATGAATAGAAAAATTGCTAGATACAATAATTTTAAATCAAAAAAGAAAACTCTAATCTTGTAATTTGGATTATAAAAGGTTAAAAAGAATATAATTGCAGATACACCAGCAGATGCGCCAATCATTGTAGACTTAATACCACTGAAAACAGGAAAAAGGTTATAACTTATTATATAAGTTAAACCACCCGCTATAATTCCACTAAAAAATAGCCTTTTTAAGGTTTTTTTTCCAAAAAGATCATAAACGATATTACCAAAATAATAGAAAAGTATCATATTCCAGAAAATATGAGAAAATGAACTTTGGTTATGAAAGAAACCATATGTAAATATGGACCAGGGTTTAAATATTAACTCAGAAAAATCAGCAGAAATATAAAACCACTTGAATATTAATTGAGATTTGAATTCAACTTTAAACAAATAGAAAATTACATCCAGTATATAAGGTAAAAAATGAATACAGACTATATAAAATATTATTTTTTGAACAATATTTAAACTACTTATAAACCCACCAATTCTATCTCTTAATTCCATCTTTTGTTATTAAACTGTGATTTTTTCCAATACCACATCATTAAAAAACCAGTAATTGCACCTCCAATGTGAGCAAAGTGAGCTATTGAACCAATTGAAGCTGAAGTTAAACCAAAAAATAGGTCAATTAGAATTAAACCTGGTACGAAGAATTTAGCTTTAATTGGGATCGGTGGAAATAGTAACATAAGCTTTGTGTTTGGAAACATGAATGAGAAAGCAACAACAATACCATAAATAGCTCCAGAAGCACCAATCATTGGAGTATTGTAATCGTTATATGCGGATAACATTTTAGACTCAGAAACAAAGTCGAGTATATAAGTTGGATAGGTAGCTGATTTTAAAATACTAGTAATTTGGTCTTGACTAACATTAGCGTCAGAAAGAGCACGAACAAAAGAGTCAACATTAATATAGTTAGCGTAGTTTTGGAGTAGCGCTGCACCAATTCCACATGAAAAATAAAAAAACAGAAACTTATTTTTACCCCATATTTTTACAAGTGTTGAGCCAAACATCCATAATGCAAGCATATTAAATGCCAAATGCATTAGATTTCCATGCATAAACATGTGGGTAATTAACTGGCTGTAAATGAACTTATCATTTTCAAAATAAAACAATGAAAAAACATCTCTACTTAAGTCATATGAAAATTGAGATCCAATATAAAATATCAAATTTATAACCAATAATTGGGTAATGATAAGAGGTGTTCTGTTCATTAATTAAATTTTGAATTAATATTTTCAATGTTAATTTTATAAACTACCCTCTTATTGTCCGGAGAGTAATTTGGTTCTTTACAGCTAAAAATTTTATTTAATAGAAGATCTTGCTCCTCTCTATTTTTTAATTTTAATATTTTCTTGGACTTCGATTTTGCAAGTAACCGTGCTATTCGATCATTCAAACTCGGTGATAAATAGTCAAGGCCCTCAAGATTTTTTTCAACAATATCCAAAAAAATAGACTCAACTTCCCCATATTCAAATGCAGGGTGTATGGACGTAATATTAACATTGTTTTTGTTAATAGTAAAAGCAAAACCCAAGTGGTTAAGAATATTTTTTACAGATTTGATTGTTATTATATCAATCGATGAAAAACCTATTTCAATAGGATATAATAATTTTTGTGATAAATTTTTTTTCTTATCAATTTCATTCAAAAGTTGTTCATAATATATTCTATAAAAAGCTCTCTTAATATTAATAATTAATAAATCTGTTTTGCTTTTGGTAATTAAAAATTTATTGGAAAAATCAAAAACTGGATATTCACTGGTTAACTCAATATCATTTTCAGAAAAAATTGACCCGATTTTATTTTCAACTAGCACCTCATTTATGTTGGGATCGGTGCCTTCAACAGGTGTTTTGAAAGGGGTAAAACTGTAATCCAATTCAATTGTTGGGCTGGAAACCCTTTTTTCAGAGGGGATTGACAAATTAATATTATTGCTAAAGTCAATATTTGGAACAACATTATATTTCCCTAAACTATGCTTTATAGTCGACAAAATTATTGCATATATTATGTTTTCATCATCAAATTTAACTTCAGTTTTTGATGGATGAACGTTAATATCAATTTTTTCTGGGTCACATTCCAAAAACAAAATATAAGATGGCTTAATTTCTTTATCAACAAGTCCATCGTATGATTTTGAAATTGCATGATTTAAATAATTGCTCTTTATATATCTGTTATTAATGTATAAGAACTGATTATTTCTAGATTTATTAAGGTACTCGGCCTTGAAAACAAAGCCTCTGATTTTAACAAGGTCTGTTTTTTCTTCAATTGGAATTATTTTCTTCTCAATTGATTTTCCTAAAACCTCAACGACTCTTTTTTTTTGATTCGCTCTTTTTAAATTATAAATGGGCTTGTTATTATGTTTTAGTGTAAATTCTATTTCATGGTGAGAAATTGATAACCTAACAAACTCATTGATTAGGTGCTTAAACTCAATTTTGTCAGATTTTAAAAACTTTCTCCTTGCAGGAACATTATAAAAAATATTCCTGGATGTAACGGTTGTTCCTATTGTGCCAACCTCCTCCGAAAGATTTGAAATTTCATTATTTTCAACTTCGATGAAATTTCTTATCCCTGAATTATCATCACATGATGATATCTTTGTTTTTGATACCGAACAAATGCTAGACAGAGCTTCACCTCGAAAACCCTTCGAATTAATTTTAAATAAATCATTAAATGAATTTAGCTTAGAAGTTGAATGATTTAAATAACAAACTTTTAAATTGTTTAAGTCCATACCTAAACCATCATCACTGACTTGTATTTGTGTTTTACCAAAGTCTGTGATGAAAATATCTATTTTTTTTGCATTCGAATCAATTGAATTTTCAATCAATTCTTTTAATATTGATGAGGGTCTCTGGATCACTTCTCCTGCAGCAATCTTGTTAACGAGATCAACCGGTAGTTTTTTTATTAAATTACCCATTTAAAAAAATTGATAGATCAAAGTCAATTATATATAAAAAAATTAATATTAAGAAAGCTATTGTATAAAATAATGTCTTTGAAAAAATACTATTAGACCTGTTTCTGGACCTCAACCTAGCTTCGCTCCATGAATTAGATTTATCAAATACGCTATTGGATTCTCTTTGTTTAGAATAAGCAGAATCAAAACCATAAAGGTTTGTTTTATTTGATTTCGAGTATCGAGGGGAATACCTAAATTTTTTATTTTTTGGTTTTCTAAAAAAATTTATTGAACTCACTATTGAATTTTAAAATTAAATTTACAAAAAATGATGTCATTACAAACCTAATATTGTTTAAAGTAATGACTATATTTAACTTCGAAAATGAGAGCTTCTATAGATAGGATAAATCAGTTATTAAATTCAAAAAAAACAATAACAATAACAACACACACAAATCCAGATGGTGATGCCATTGGAAGCAGTTTTGCTCTTTATCATTATTTACTAAAACTTAATCACAACGTAAAAGTTATCACACCAAATAAACATCCAGATTTTTTAGATTGGGTACCTGGAATTGATAACCTAGAAATTTTTGATGACAATCCTGAAAAATGCAATAAAATCCTTGAGACCAGTGATTTAGTTTTTACGCTTGATTATAATGATTTAAAAAGAGCAAGTAAGTTAGGTTTAGCTATCAATCAATTCAAAGGGATAACCATAATGATAGACCATCACCAGAATCCGGTTGGATATAGTGACATTGAAATCTCTGAACCCAATATAACTTCGACCTCAGAAATGATTTACATGTTCATAAAAATATCTGGAAAAATTGAAAAAATTGATAGAGATATTGCCACATGCATTTACTTAGGAATGATGACTGATACAGGTTCATTCCAATATAAGGGGGTAAATAGCACAACACATGATATAATTTCATCTCTTTTGACATATGGAATTGATAACAACAAAATTTATAATAATGTATATAATAGTAATGAGATTAGTAAGCTCAAATTATTATCTGTTGCATTAAAAAATTTAGAGCTAATAATTGACAAGAAAACTGCCTTAATGCATATATGCCAAAGTGATTTAATCAAAAATAATTATAAAAAGGGCGATTCAGAAGGTATTGTAAATTATGGATTAACACTCAGCGGAATACAATTTTCAGTGATTTTTATTGAGGATGAAAATGAAAAAAATAAATTTAAGATATCCTTCAGATCCAAAGAAGATTTCCCATGCAACGAGTTTGCATCAAATTTTTTTGATGGAGGTGGTCACTTGAATGCTGCAGGAGGTATTTTTATAGGAAATTTAAATTCTGCAATAGAATACTTCAAAAAATCTTTAAATGAATTTTAAAATGAAAAAAATTATAATTTTAACACTAATATTTATCATAAACCTTTCATGTAATATGTCACAAGAAAAAAACACAATATTCGCATCAATTGAAACTAATAAAGGAGTAATAAAAACTGAATTATTTTTTGAAAAAACTCCCATCACTGTAGCAAATTTTATATCACTTTCCGATGGAACTAATAAAAATGTTAGTGACGAATATAAAAGTAAAAAATATTATAATGGCTTGACTTTTCATCGTGTCATCTCTGATTTTATGATTCAAGGTGGAGATCCAACAGGAACTGGATCAGGATCTCCAGGGTACAAATTTAAGGATGAAATCGTTGAAGATTTAAAGCACGATTCAAAGGGTATACTATCTATGGCCAATGCGGGACCAGGAACAAATGGGAGTCAATTTTTTATCACACACAAAGAAACACCTTGGTTAGATGGAATGCATACTGTTTTTGGTAAAACTGTTGAGGGTTTAGATATAATCGATAAAATATCTCAAGGTGACTCAATTTTAAATATTAAAATAACAAGAACTGGACCCAAAGCAAAAAAATTCAACGCATCAAAAATATTTACAAATCATTTCAAAGAGGAAGAAAAAATAATATTGGAAAGAGAAAAAGAAAAGGAAAAGACCCTAAAACAAACATCAAAAAGGCATGAAAAACTTAAAAACAAAGCTGAAGAAACTGAGTCAGGTTTAAAATACCATGTAACTGAATCAGGAAATGGTATTAAGATAGATGAAAACAAAGTAATATTAACACACTATGCTGTTTATTTTGAAGATGGACAACTCTTAGATACATCTGTTTTAGAAATTGCTGAAAAGTTTAATATGGTCAACATTCAAAGAAAAAATGCAAATGGCTACACACCAATTGAAGCCAAGGTTGGACCAAAAGACATGATGATTTCTGGTTTTAAAGAGGGATTGAAACTACTTAATGTTGGAGATAAAGCAATATTATTTATCCCATACTATCTAGCCTATGGAGAAATGGAAAATAGAGGAATACCTCCAAAATCTAACTTAATATTTGAGGTTGAAATTGTTGATCAACTTTAAAATGATTTCAAAAGATTATTATTGTTTTTTCTTTACATTTTTTTTTCTATTTATTACATTATTAATCAATAAAATCGGAGGTTTAAATACTATAAATTATGATATTTTGTTTCCGATATGGTACAATTTAACGTCGAGCTTAACAATTATAATTCCATTTTCCCTAGGTGACTCGCTATACGTAATTTATCCAATATCATTTATTTATTTTTTTAGAAAAACAAAACTGAGGAGAAAAAAACTATTAATAAGCTTTTATTTTCTATCATTTCCTTATATAATGTTTTATTGGTCATGGGGATTCAATTATGAAAGAGAAAAATCGAATTCAATTGAATATACTAACAATGAATTAATAGAGTTGACTGAATATTATGTGGCAAAAGTTAATAATTCTCAGTTCAGTATCACTAAAAACAAAGACGCACCTGTTAAAGTTGAGGACAACTTCAACGAATTAAGAAAAAAAATCATAAACTCCCTGGAGGAGACTACAAAAGAATTTCAAATAAAAACCTTCACTAAACATCCAATAAAAATATCTCAATTTTCAACATTACTTTCATATATGGGCTTTTCGGGATATATTAACCCATTTACATTAGAAGCACACATAAATAAAAATATTCCAAAAATATCGTACCCATTCACAATTTCACACGAAATCGCACATCAATACGGAATCTCTTTTGAGAATGAAGCAAATTTTTTTGGATTGAAAAACACTCTTAATTCAAATGATAAAGTCATTAATTATTGTGGCGAATTAGTCGCTTTACAATATCTTCTTTATGATTTAAGACTTAAAGACAAGAACAGTGGATTTATGCTGGTTGATAAGTTAAATGGTGGAGTAATTAAAAACCTGCAAGAAAAAAGATCTTACAATGAAAAATTCAAAAACCCATTTGAACCATATATTAAAAAAATATATGACCTTTTTCTAAAAAGCAATAACCAAAATGAGGGAATAAAAAGCTATAACTTGGTTGTTAACTTATTGATACAAGACTATCAGTCCAAAATTAATAAGTCAGTTGATGATTCCAGCTGATTCTTTAGTTTATTAAAATCTTTACTTAACATTTCCACCATATCAGCATACTGATTGATTAAAGACATTGCTTTTCCTAAACTCTCAATATGCATTTTTGTTGGACCATATGACAAATTGAGACCTCGTACAGCTACACTTAATCGATCAGAAATTGTTTCAGTATCTTTTTCTCTAACGTCTTTTTTTGATTTATTTCCTGAAAAGAAAACATCAATATCGTTGATTATATTTTGAATATTATTGTATGGTTCAACATAACTCTGGTAATTACTAGATCTGGATATTAGTGATATAATCGAGTTATTAGTTTCTTTAATTTTATTGAATTTACTGTTAACGACCGAATATTCATTGAATGTATTCTCTATTTCAACTACATATTCTTCAATTTTATCATTATTAGGATTGTCTAAAACTCCTGGTCTAATTCTCTCTATTTCAAAAAATTTACTACCAATTTTATTAACCTGACCACCGTAGGTCGTAAAAACATTAAATGAATATTTCCCTGGTTTTACTCTAATACTTGGTGAATAAAATCTCGATGAACCAGATGTAACATGGGTTTTAATTTTTCTTGTTAGATCCCAAGAAACCCTGTTGAACCCTTTTTTGTAGGGAAGTGTGAATCTATCAATAAAAGATTTCTCACTGTTGTAGATCTCAATGATAGTTATTGGGTTTTTTTCATTTAACTCATCATCCAACTCCTTCCATCCAGGAAAAGGAATGTTGGAGTTAGATTTTTCTAGACCTTTTTCAACTTTCAATCTCACTTGTTTTTTAGTTAAAATTTCATCACTCATATAGAAAGTAAGGATAGCTCCGTAGTCTGGATTTTTGGCATAATATGTATTACTTCCTTGTGATGTAGAGCCTGATCTAATGGGATTATATTGTAGTGCTTTTCTTGGTGAGAAAACTAAATTATTTTTTAGAGAACTAGCAGATAAAAACCTTAAAGATGAATAGTCATCTAGAACATAAAAACCTCTTCCAAAAGTTGCAGCTATAAGATCATTTTCTCTTTTTTGGATAGCTAAATCCCGAACAGATATTGTTGGTAACCCAGATGAAAACTTTACCCATTTTTTTCCACCATTTACGGAAACATAAACCCCATATTCGGTCCCTAAAAACATTAAGTTCTTATCTACATGGTCCTGTACCAATCTCCAACAAAGAAAGCCATCTGGAATACCTGTAGTTATATTTTTCCAAGATTTACCTCCGTCATTTGACTTGTACACATAAGGTTTATAATCCCCAAATTTGTGATTATCTAATAACACATAAACTGTGTTAGGGTCAAACAAATCTGCTTTTATATCATTTACAAACGAACCTTTTGGTACACCTGGTAATTTTTCTACGCTAACTTTTGTCCAATTTTCCCCATAATCTTTTGTATATTGAATTATTCCATCATCTGTACCTGCATATATTATGTTTAGGTCAACAGGGGATTGGGACAATGATGTTATAGTATTATACGTTGACATTGCATAAACATCCCATGGGTTATCCCAACTTTGAACCTTACCCATAATTGGCAATTCGAACCTTTCTTGGTTTAGTGTTAGGTCACCTGATATCGCTTTCCACTCGTCGCCCCTGTTGTTAGAAACCCATACTCTTTGGGAGCCAAAAAATATTGTTTTTGGGTCATGGGGGCTAACCAATATGGGTGCATCCCAATTAAACCTTTCATATGGTTCATTTAAATTATTTTGAGGTTTTATGAATGTTGCTTCACCATTGGTTCTATCTATTCTGTGAATATTTCCTTGCTGAGACTGAGCATAAACTATGTTTGGATTTCCTGGCTCAGTCGCAGGTTGGTGACCATCTCCACCAAGTAAAACAAACCAATCTGAATTTGTTATTCCCGACTCTTTAAAAGTACGACTTGGTCCACCCTGTGTGTTGTTATCTTGTGTTCCACCAAAGATATTATAAAACGGATATGCATCATCAACTGCTAGTTTATAAAATTGTGTTAGTGGTAAGTTTGCCACAAACTTCCATGAATTAGTATCATCAAACGATTCGTAGACACCACCATCTGTACCAATTAACAAATAATTAGGATCACTCATTTTAAATGTTAGTGAGTGGTTATCAACATGCTTATCACTTTCATTCATTACGTAAAAGTCCTTACCACCATTTTCAGAGACTTGGACTTTTGTATCCATAAGGTATATTTTATCAAACACATGGGGAGATGCTACAAGTTCTTGATAGTAATGTGGTCCTGTAGCTCCTGAAACGGTATCAGACATCTTTAACCAGCTTCCTCCAGAATTTGTAGTCTTGTATACTGCACCGTTTCTTCTGTCAGTTTCTACGGCAGCATAAAGAATTGTACTATCAAATGGAGAGATAGCCAACCCAATTTTTCCAAGATTTGAATTTGGTAACCCATCTTTAATTTCAATCCAGTTTTTTCCATGGTCAGTTGACTTATATATTGATGTTCCGGGACCTCCACCCATGTAAGACGCAACATTTCGATGTCTTTGCCATGTTGCGGCATATAAAATATCCGGATTTAACTTATCAATTACAATATCGGTAACACCTGTCCACTCATTAACACTTAAAACATTTTTCCATGTTTTTCCTCCATCATTAGTTTTAAACAAACCTCTTTCACCTCCAGAGGACCATAGTGGACCTTGAGAAGCAACAAATACAGTATTTGGGTCTTTTGGGCTAACAATTATTTTCGAAATATGTTCGGATGATTTAAGCCCCATTGATTTCCAGCTCTTTCCACCATTCTCACTGAGGTAAACACCATGTCCAATTCCCACATGTCTTCCACCTACATTTTCACCTGTTCCAAGCCAAACTTTAGATGTATTGTGAGGGTCTATTGTAATACAACCAGTAGAATAGAAGTTTTCGTTATCCGCAATAGGCTTCCATGTAGTTCCAGAATTAACAGTTTTCCAAACACCACCTGAACCAACAGCAACATACCATTCATTTTCGTTTTCAGGATTAATTGCAATATCTGCAATACGACCCGACATAAAAGCTGGACCAACTGACCTAAATTCAAGACCTGATAAGTCAGAGGCTTTTAATTCTTCATTGGTAATTTTTTTCTTTTGTGCAAAAGTAAATGTTAAAAAAAAGACGGATATCAATGCAATAAAATACTTTTTCATAATGTTGAGCTTGGGTTGATTAATTTTTATCTAAAATATAGATAAAGCATTAATTGTTAAAATGAAATTGTATTTTTATTAAAATGAATTTTAATAAAGTATTACTAATATATTTTTTCATTTTATTTTCTTGCGAACCGGATGATCTTTGTTTAGAAACATACCCTGACACACCTAAATTAATCATAAAGTTTTTTGATGATGTTTCTCAAGAAAGTATTATAATAAATAATTTAACAATAGAGGACATTGATAGAAACCTAGTACTTTTTACTGGTACAACAGATTCCATTTCTATACCATTAAATTACACAAAACAACAAACCTCGCTCAATTTTATTTATAACACTAACCTTGATAAAGTTTATGTAAATTATGGTACAAATGAAGTTTTCGTTTCGAAGGGCTGTGGATATCGTATGGAATATTTATTAGAAAATATTATTGTTGAAAATGATAATGAAAACTGGATTAGCTCTCTTGAAATATTAAATGAAAACGTAGTGGAAGAATTAAATCATCATGTTAAAATATTTTTTTAGTTTTTTTTTAGTTTTTTTTATCAATATCGAATTATCATCACAAGAAAATAATATTGAAACTGACTCAATATCAATAAAAAAAACTTACGGAATCAGATTGGGATTAGACCTCAGTAAACAAATAAGAATGTTTACTGAAGACTACAAGGGATTATCTTTATACTCTGATTTAAAAATAAAAGAAGATATTTTTGTTGTAGTAGAGTTTGGGAATGATAACAAAACAATTAACAGTGAAAACATAGCCTCTAAAGTTAATGGATCCTACTACAAGTTTGGTTTTAATTATAACTTTTATAAAAACCTACCAGGGTTAAATAATGAGATATATTTTGGAATTAGATATGGAATCTCAAAATTCAATAATGAATTACTGAGCTTTAAGGTTTACGATATTGATAATAATTGGAATAATGAATCAATAGTTGCCAACAGAAAGTTCAATAATTTAAATGCTTGTTGGGTTGAGTTAATACTCGGATTTAATGCAGAGATTAGCAAAAATATATATATGGGAATGTCATTAAGAGTTAATAGGATTATCAATCAAAAAACACCCCCGAATTATACCAACTTTTTTATTCCTGGATTTAATAAGGTAACAGAAAATAATAATTTCGGAACAGGGATAACTTATAATTTAATTTATCAAATACCAATTTTAAAAAAATGAAATTAAATTGGTTTGATACACCATATTATAAATTATTATATAAAAACAGAAATGAAGATGAAGCAGGATTATTTATTGATAACATATTAAAAAAAATAAACATCGAGCCAAATTCAAAAATTCTTGACCTAGCTTGTGGAACAGGGAGACACTCAATCTACTTATCAAAGAAAGGATTTGATGTCGTAGGGATTGATAAATCCAAAAAAAATATCCTAACCGCAAAAGAAAATGAAAACAAAAAACTAATTTTTTTTCAACAGGAAATGACAAAGGATATTAATATGCAGTTTAATGCAATATTCAATTTTTTTACAAGTTTTGGCTATGTTGATCATAAATACAATTATGACACTGTTGAAAATATTTCTAAAATCTTAATGAAAGGTGGATTATTTATTATTGACTTTTTAAATCAGAAAATTGTTAGAAAAAATATTGTAGAGTATGAAGAAAAAAATATTGAAAACATAAATTTTAACATACATAGATATATTGAAAATAACTATATAATCAAGGAAATTTCTTTCAAACATAATAAAACGAAATATAATTTTAAAGAGAGAGTAATGCTTTTAGACTTAAAAGATTTTGAAAACTATTTCAATAAAAATAATTTAAAAATCATTGATATTTATGGTAATTATAAACTTTCAAGTTTTGATATAAATAAATCACCAAGACTGATTTTGATTTCAAAAAAAAACCCAGCATAAAGCTGGGTTAAATATAGGATGGGCAGCGACATACTCTCCCACCAAATTGGTAGTACCATCTGCGCTA
>CESP01130721.1_pt1 | contig 23928 bp, 24 predicted proteins | sample 531211 | NCBI WGS metagenome assembly CESP01 (sample SAMEA2622074, study PRJEB7988) | marine metagenome | biome: marine biome (ENVO:00000447); feature: surface water layer (ENVO:00002042); material: "saline water (ENVO:00002010), including plankton (ENVO:xxxxxxxx)" | depth 5 m | reverse complement strand
AAATTATTTTTTTTTGATCTAAGCTTTTGTTATGTATTTTATAAATAAAAAAGTAATGAATAAAACTCAGTTATTTAGAAATAAATAATAATAATGAAAAAAATCGCATTTATTGCTAATTCTTGTTGGTACATATATAATTTTAGGCTTTCTTTATTAAAAGAATTATCTGCAACAGATAATAGAGTAATAATTATTGCTCCAAAGGATAATTACACAAAAATTTTAATAGATTTGGGTTATGAAGTTTATTCATGGAAATTGCAAAGATCCTCTCTCAATCCATTTAAAGAAATTAATTCTATTTTAAATTTAATGGATATTCTAGAAAGTAAATCTCCCGACTTAATCCATAACTTCACAATAAAATCTTGTTTATACGGAACCATAGCGGCAAAGTTTAGAAAGATATCTGTTGTGGTTAATTCTATAACTGGATTAGGTCCTCTTTTTATAAATAATTCTTTAAAGATAAAATTAATTAGACTTATTCTTTCCCCAATATACAAGTTTGTATTTAATTATAAAAATGCTTATACAATTTTTCAAAATAAATATGATCAAAAGTTTTTTCTAGATTTTTGTATTATAAAAAATCTTAAGAAATCTTTTCTAATAGAGGGTTCAGGAGTTGATATTGAGCTTTTTAAACCTATTAAAGATACTAATTCGGGTTTTAATAATCCATTAAAATTACTTTTCCCCTCAAGACTAATTCGTGAAAAGGGAATTATAGAAGTCTTAGATGCGCATAAATCATTAATAAAAAAAGGAGAAAATATCCACTTACTAATTGCTGGAGAGATTGATAAGGGTAATAGAAGTACTTTGTTGAATGAAGAAAAAAAAAGTTTAATAACCAACAAAAATATTAAAATCTTGGGTCATAGATCAGATATGAAGAATATTTATTCTCAAAGTGACATAGTAATTTTACCTTCATGGAGAGAGGGACTTTCAAGATCTTTAATAGAAGCAGGAGCTATGGAGAAACCTATAATTACTTGTGACGTGCCGGGGTGCAGAGAGATTATTGAACATGGAATTAACGGTATTATAGTGCCTTTAAAAAATGCTAAAGCTATAGAACTAGCAATTATTTTTTTAATTAGAAATCAAAATATCGCAAAGCAATATGGAAGAAAAATTAGATTAAAAGTTAAAGAGAGATTTGATATTAGGATTATTAATCAGAAAACAATTAATGTATATAAGAAAACTTTATACTAAGAAATATTAAAACTTAATACAGAATGTTAGATGAATTTAAAAATTTAAAGATTTTTTTTATAGGAATTTCTATAGGATATTGATCACTTTGCGCTAAATAAGACAATAATTTTTTATTATTAATTACAGAATACGGGATATTTGAAACTAGTGATTCATCTTTTAAAATGGCTATGTTTTGATCAAATAGATAACTATAATTTTTAGAAACTAACTTCGAATATTCAAAAAGTGTTTTTGAATTGCCGGAAGTAACATTTAAAATTTCAGGAATATTTAAATTGCAGTTAGCAAAATCCTGTAAAATTTTCTCCATTAGAGCCATTAATAAGTCTATAGATAAAAAATTTCTCCTTAGACTTGGATTATTTTTTATTAATATATGTTTTTTAAAAAAGGCTTCTTTAATGCAACTATTTGAAAATAATTGCCAACCTGATGAATTAATAGAATGTGGTAGACCGACAATATTACCAATCCTAAGTATGCAACCTTTTAATGAGTAAGAAGAAAACTTTTCAATCAGATTTTCTTCAGCTTTTGCTTTTGTGATTGAATAAACCCTATCTGGACTGACATTCGATTCTTCAGAGTATATCCCATCTAGAATTGTTCCATATACCTGAACGCTTGAGAAAAAAATAAAATAACAATTGTTATTAAGGCAATATTGTGAAAGAATTTCTGTTAAAAGAGTATTAATTTTTTTGGCTTTAAGTGGCTCATTTTCACACTCCTTGTATGGAAGAGCTGCTGCATGAATTAAAATATCAAATTTTTTTTTCAAAAAAAGTTTTGATTCAATGAAATCTAGTTTATTGTTTTTATATAAATCTAAAATAAGATTTAATTGATCTTTGGTGATTCTATGTATTTCATACTCACTAAGTTTAAAGTGATTTATAAAATACTCACCTAGATAACCATTTGCGCCTGTCAAAAGAATTTTTAATCTTTTAGCCAAGGTGCTTCTCCTGTACTAATTATTTTTTCTAGTTCATTTTTATCTCTTAAAGTATCCATACATTTCCAGAAACCAAAATGTTTGAAAGCAGATAGCTCACTATTCTTTAAAGCTCTATTTATGGGTTCACGTTCAAGCATTTCATTATCTGAATTACAATAGTCTAAGAAATTCGGCTCAACTACAAAAAAACCTCCGTTTATCCAACCTGAGTTTAATTGTGGTTTTTCTTCGAATTTAGTGATTATATTTTTATTATTCACTTCCAAAACTCCGAATCTTGCAGGAGGCCGAACAATGCTCATTGTTAAAAGCTTAGAACTTTTAATATGATGTTCTAATAAATTATTAATATTTATATTTGATAATCCATCCCCATATGTAAGGAAAAAACGTTCATTTGATAAGTAATTTCTGAGACGATTTAAACGTCCCCCAGTCATAGTTTCTAAGCCAGTATCAACAAGGGTAACTTTACAATTAACTCCTTTATTATTATTTGTTTTAATTATTCCATTTGTAAGATTCACCTCAAAATCTGAGGACATTAAATGATAATTAGCAAAGTATTGTTTTACTATTTGTCCCTTATAACCCAATGCAATCAGAAAGTCTGTATATCCATATCTAATATATCTTTCCATAATGTGCACAATAATGGGTTTCCCACCTATTTCTATCATTGGTTTAGGTATCGAATGAGTTTTTTCAGATATTCGACTACCAAAACCGCCTGCTAATATAACAACTTTCATAATTTATTCCAAGAATATTTGAAGCTTTTTAAATCCTTCCTTATAGATACAGTATCTCTATGTAAAACATTTGAAATATTTAAGACTCTACTTACCTTACAATGCAATCCTTGAAAAGCAAACCACACATTTGGTTGGACACATAATCTTGAATACAAATCCTTTTTGCTGTCTAATGCAGCTAATTCATAAACTATAAATTTTTCAGGTTTTTGGGATATTAAAAAAACGAATTTAACATGACCTTTTACGACTATTAAGTTACTAATTTTATTCTTATGCAATGTCCAACCTTTAATATTTAATGGATTTATTTCAGTTATGTAAGCTTCTGAAAAAGAATCAAATCCTTTTTTATCTTTATCAATAATATGTCTTATATTCCCTTTTTCAGATTCGATTATATTTAAAGGATATAAAAGAACTTTTTGATTTTTCATTAAAAATCTTTATTTGGAAAATTACTTACAAACCAATCAACTTGTAATTTACTTATTTCTGCAGTTTGCACCTTACCTAAGTTAGATCTTTTATACCACTCTACGGTCATATCTACGCATTTATCTAAATCCATCATAGGTTTCCAATTCAACAAGGAATGTGCTTTATCACAGTTTAATCTTAGTAATTTTGCTTCTTTCATGAAATTTTGATTTTCAATAACATAAGTTGCATTTTCACCCCATTTTTGGGAAAGTTTTTTTACTGCTTTTAGAACAGTAATATCGCTCAAATGGTCAGGGCCAAAGTTAAAAGATTCTCCTGATAAAGATTTATCTTGATTTAATTTAAGAGCAAGTGTTAGATATCCATTTATAGGATCAAAAACATGTTGCCAAGGTCTAGTAGAATTTGGTGATCTTAATTTAACAACTTCTTTTTTAGTCCAAGATCCTATACAATCAGGAATTAATCTATTTTGTGACCAATCACCGCCACCTATAACATTTCCTGCTCTTGCAATACATAATTTGATATTAGACTTATTTAAGTAACTTTTGAAATAAGATCTAATAGACAACTCTGCACAAGCTTTTGAAGCACTATAAGGATCTGATCCACCTAATCTATCGTTTTCTCTATATCCATAAACCCATTCAACATTTTCATATACCTTATCACTTGTAATCATTATTGCATTACATTCTAAATTTATTTCTCTCAAGCTTTCTAATAAATTAATTGATCCGATGGTATTTGTGGTAAAAGTATTTACGGGATCTCTAAAACTTTCTGATACAAGAGCTTGTGCTGCAAGGTGAAAAATATAATTAGGTTTTATTTTTTCAATCAATTCTTTTAATAAAGAAAGATTTCTAATATCGATGTAATGCGTTTTTATTAAACTTTCGCCATCAAGAGTTTCAAAATGTGATTTAATATTTCTATTAATTTTTAGAGAAACTCCAGTAACATCTGCTCCTAGGGACTTGAGAATCATAGATAGCCAAAACCCCTTGAATCCAGTATGCCCAGTAATTAAAATCCTCTTACCTTGGAAATTATTCATTTGAAATTTAATTTAAAAATTTACTATTTAAATATTCTTTAAGCGCTTCAATTAATTTATCTATTGCAGGTTGCGAAACTAGTGCAACTCTAAAAAAATTAGATTCTCCCAACCCTTCATTAGTAAGCTGCTTCAGGTAAATATTATGTTCTGTAATAAGATATGTACGAAGACTTTTTGAAATATTTCGGTCATCAACTCTAAAAGTTAGAAAACTTCCAGAGGATTTATAAACCTTAGAAACAAAGTTGATTTTATTTAAAAGATCTTCTAGGTTTTGTCTATCCTTTTTTGCTTTTTGGAAGGATAGTGCTAGTTCTCCGCGAAATTTTAATGCTATTTCCATATAGTTTTCTGCAAATGAGTTGAGATTCCATATTGGCAAATTTTGATATATTTTTTTGTAAAACCCTTCATTTTGAGTATAAACAAAGCCTAATCTTATTCCAGGTATGCCATGAGACTTACTTAAACTTTTTAAAACAATTACATTATTTCTTGGTTCCATTTCCAAATTTTGTAAAATTGACTCTTCTTCAGAATATTCAATAAAAGATTCGTCTATCAGGAAATATTTTTTAGGATTATCTTTTGCCCATTTATAAATTTTATCAGTGCTATGGATGCTTCCACTGGGGTTATTGGGATTAATAATAATTATCAAATCTGACTGATCTATAGATTCTTCAATTGTTCTGCCATTTTCAAACATATCTCTATACTTTATTGCATCGGGAAAGATTCTAGAGTATTCACCAAAAGTTATATCAGGAAAACAAACTTTTTTTTCACAAAAAATGTTTCTAATGATTGGGTAAATTTGGGCTGCGCCAGATAAAGCTATAATGTTTTTACTTCCCACACCAACTAAATAGGCTAATTTCTTGTTTAATATTTCTTGTGATGAGCCATAATTCCAAATTAGTTCTTTCATGGAATTTCTAAGGTGAGCAAACATCGAATTAGTTGGGTAATAAAAATTCCTTATATAAGAATAATCTGATACTGGATAATTCCAGAATCCTCCATGAGATTTTTCTAATATGTTTTCTCTATCTTTTAAATTAAAAAGAAATTCTGCTGAAGATAAGTCGTTAGGATCATCAACTTCAGCCCAATCTAAAATATCAACAGTTACAGCTCCTATAATTATTCTATTCATGTAGATAACAATTCCTAGAATAAGCTCGTAGTAACAAGATTCATCAATCATTGATGAATAAAATGTCAAGAATTTGCGAAAATCGCCATTGCAAAACTCTCTACTAAATTTATAAATATTTAAAGTTTTGTATTTATTGGAGAAATCAAATTCATCATTATGTAAATGAGGTGGAAATACTCCAGTTATAATTTCATTTGCTATGCCTACAACCGTACCATCCATACCTGTTGAATATTTACTTACTAAAGCTGCATTAGGAAAATCTGAATTTAGTAATTTATTTAATACCTCTTTTTTATAAATAAGATCTGATTCTATTAGTACTAAATCTTTTTTGATATTTATATTTTCTAAAGCCAAGGCTAGGGAGTAAATATTGTTTGTCTCTCTATATCTTGGATTATGAATATAGGAAATATTCAAATGTGGAAAATTGAGATTTATAAAATCTTTAATTTGTTTTTCTCTATAGCCAGTAACGATATAAATTTCTGTAATAGATTCTTGTTCAAGAGAATTAATTATTCTTTCTAGTATTGTTTCTCCTGCAACATTCAATAAAGTTTTATGATTTTTATTGGTCAGGGGTTTCATTCTATTACCAAAACCCGCTGCCAATATTAAAGCTATATATTCATTCTTCATTTAAATAAATCACTTAAGATAAATAGTCTTAATTGGATTTAAGATTTCTGCGTTAGTGGTCACTTTATAATAAACCTCATTTATTTTATCATATTTTATGAAAGTATAAATATCGTAAATGCATGTAGGGAAAAGTATAAAAACACCGCTTAAAGGATAGATAAATCTTATATCAAGGTCCATAAAGAAATTTAATACACCAATTATTGGAAGACAAAAAATCATAAAATTCTCATGAAAAAAATAAAAGACTAATTTTATAAAAATATTTTGATTTCTATCTCTTGTTTTTAAAAATTTACTGTTAACTTTTTGTATTTTAGAGTTATTTTTATCTTCAACAATTTGGGTGCAAACAGTTAGCCATACAAATGCATATCTTGTATTTGAAATAAATATAGATGTGACGTATATAATACCAACTGTATCAATTAATAATTGGTTTATCCCAAATTTAGATAAGGTGTCTCTGGCTCCAACATAAATGCTCATAGCCATAGATATAGAAACTATTGGACCCATATAAGTATCTAGAAACTTTCCATAAATTGAGCTTTTATTTTGTAACCTAGCTACGTTCCCATCAATATAATCCAATATGTAGTACGTAATATAACCTAGAGAGCTAATTAAAATTGCGTATTTATTATTAGTAGAAAAAAAAATAGCTCCTAATATTCCAACTAAGCCTGATAATAAAGTTATTGTATTAGCTGAGAAATTAAAGTAAACAAAAAAAGGGGTTAATTTTTTAGCAATTGGGGCAAAAAGTAAATCGATGTCAGAATACTTATAAAATCTTTTCTCTACCATTAGTTACATATTAGGTTAATGATTTAAAAAGAATAACATAATAGTCTTTGCTCTGAATTTATATATTCATTATTTAATTTATTAAGTTTAAAAGAATCTTTATACTTTAAAAAACTTAAAAATATTTAACTCGATTGAAAATTTTAAGAATAATCGAAAATAAAATTATTTATATATATTTAAGAATATAAATTAAAAATTCAGAAAGTATTTATTCAGGTTATTTTTTATAGCCAATTGCTATCCAAAAAGGTTCTGAATTACTAAATTTAATATTTTCAAGTCCACCACTTGACATCAGAGATTTTATTTCATTTTTAGTAAATCTTTTCTCTAATTTAGTACCGAATCTATCTAAAGCATCTGTTTTCATAGAATAAATACTTTGATTTCTATAAATTGAGAGTGGTAAGTTGGATGTTTCTATACCAAATTTTTCTAAAAGAAATGCAAATCTTGCCATGGGGAGATAGATAGTTAGTGCTATTATTTTTGTAATTATTAATTTATTTTTATAAGGAAGTATACAAATAATTTTTCTAATAAAGTCTGTCAATTTCCAAATTAAAAAGAACCAAAAAGGTTTATTATCAAATCTATAATAGAGGTATATTAATAGAGGTGAACCTTTTTTTAGTTTAGATACAAGTTTTTTAAGAGCACTCTCTGTATCAGGAATATGATGCAAAACTCCTAAGCAATAACCAAAATCCTGAGAATTATCTTTTATGTCCCAATCATTTATAGAACAACAATGAAAGGAGCAGTTTTTATGCTCTTCAAGATTTTTAGAAGTTACTTTTAATGCTTTGTCACTAGGGTCTATACAACTAAGATGTTTAACCTTTGGGGCTATAAATCTAGCCCATCTTCCACTGCCGCAACCAGCATCAAACCAATAGTATTTTTATTTAGAAATTCATTAGGAAAAATAGAAAAATAATTTTCAAAAGCTTTTAAATTTAATTTTGATTGATTTATCTTTTGTTGATTATATTCATTCCACTCATTACCGAAATCTTCTACAACTTTAATATCAATATTAGACATTTATTGGTTAATATTAATTAAATATTAGATTAACCTCTTTTGTTGAAAATTAAAATAATATTGAAGAAAAGATAATAATTAAATTAATAGAATCATTTAATTCTTTTGTTAAAAAAACAAAATATTTATAATTATCAAAGTTTTATTTTGTAAGTTCTACCTTCATTACTAAAATTAAATTTTAAGATCAGATATATTATTATGATTTTCTAAATTTAAGATAATTAATTTTAAGGGAGTTTATCTAATATTTTTTTATTACCTTTTTTGGTAAATATGAAATACTAGTAATTAATTTAGTTAAGAACTTCTTTGGAAATGAATAGCCATCCCCAGCATAAATGCATTCTTTCGATGAGTTTGTTACATGAGTTGGGACATCAAATACAGCAATTCTGCCTAAATTACTGGATTCAATATTTTTAATTTGGTGATATTGCGCCGCATCAAAAAAAATCACATCTCTTGGTTTTGCTATTTTAGAAATATTTAATTCTTTACCTTTTTTATCAATAATGAAAAGCCCTCCCTTTTCATAATCTTGACCTTTGTGTGTCAGTTCAAATTTACAATGAATTATTGATGGATTTTTTTGGGGAAGGTTCTAAATCTCTATGTTTTTTTGAAATCCACCGTTAGAAGGATATAAACTTAAAGATGTATATTTTATGTAATTATTCTCTTCAATAAATTCGTCATATGTTTTTTTATTCCCGACAAGAAAATTTCTAATTCTAGATAATTCATTAGATATCTAAATTATATTTTCTAACTCTGGGTTTGAAAGATTCCACTGGAATCACAATATCTATATATTTACCATGATTTATTCCTTGAAAAACCAAATGTATTTTCCATTCCCGCTGCAACATAACCTCTCAAAGCATTGGGCAGTTTTCTTTCTATAAGAATTTCTTTCTTGAAAAAATTCATGGCATTAATCCTAGCGGTCTTATATGATTTCTCCGTTAATAGCTTTTCTGCTATGAAATATCCATATTTTTCAGGCTGGATCTAGCTTTCACAAAAAAAGTCTTGGTAATTTATATCATCTCTTAGATAAGAATTCATAATTTACTCTAACTATTATATAAATTATATGTTTTTTGTTAATTATTCTTATTATCATTTTGTTTTGAAAGAAGTTCTTTTTGACGCAATGCCCAGTCTGAGTTTCTAAATATATTTATCTTGTGCAAGTCTGGATTATCTTCGAATAATTTTATTATCTTATCCCTTTCTGGAAGGGGTCCTAATATTCTAGATATTGAAGCGAGAAGCCAAAAGTCTTCCTTATAGTCCAGTGTTAATCTAATTTGATAATCAAGAATTGGATCTTCTTCAATAATTGCAGAAGTATGATTTTGTCCACTTTCAATAAATTCATTAATCATTTCAGTATCTGATGAGTCATCAGTATTTTCGATAATCTTTTTTAAATAATTTGAACTAATTGAATAACCTACTGAGCCAGATCCATTTGAAGAATATGTTGATGGTTTGATAAAATCTAAATTTTTTTCTCTCCTAATTTTGATACTCTTTATTACTAAATTTCCATCAAAAAATGGATCATCTGCATCAATAGTGTGGAAATCCTTTAGGGAGTATATTTCAGTGCATTTTAACCATCTGAGCATTTTATTTTTTACGGATCCTCTATATATTTGTACATTTAATTTATTAGAAAGTTCTTCAATAGAATTGTCTGATTCGGATATGGTTGTACATATTATTGGTTTTATTCCATAGTGTTTGCAGCGATCAATGACGTTTTCTAAAATTGATTTATTTTCTAATGTAAGAAAACATTTTCTTGGTAGTCTGCTAGATTCACTCCTTACAGTAACCAACCCATAAATATCACTCATATGGAAATTTTATTTTCAGTATACAAAATATCTATATCAGAGTTTAAATTTTTAAAAATCACCACGCAGTTCTGCCACCGTCGACAGATATAATTGCTCCGTTCATGTAAGTAGATGCATCACTTAACATATATATAATAGTCCCTCTATATTCATTAACTTTTGCCAGTCTTCCTGAAGGGATAAGATTTTTTAACCGTTTTAAAAACTCCTCATCTTGACCATTTTCAACTCCTCCTGGACATAAAGCATTTGATCTTATTCTTCCATCAAAATATGTTGCAAAATATTTACTCATTCCAATTAATCCAGATTTTATAACTGAATAAGTTATAGGTTTTACTGATTGATTTTGATTTGAAATACCACTTTTTTTGTATATTCTTTGATCTGGAGCAATGAGTCCTAAATCAGACGAAATATTTATTATTACCCCAACATGCTTATGTAAAAGCAGATCATTAGCAAAAGTTCTTACAACTAAATAACTACCTTTTAATCCTACATTAAGTTCAAGGTCCCATTGCTTAAGATCATAATTTTCTAATCTAAATTGAGAATATTTTTCATCTTCTTTCATAGTTGGATTTATTGCTGCATTATTTATAATTCCTGAGAGAATGATGTTTTTATTTTTTAAAAAAATTTTTAATTCATTAAGTTTTTCAATTTCAGTAATAGAACAAGCAAAAATAGGAAAATCTTGTTGATAAATACTTTTTAATTCTTCTCTTAAGTTAATCAAGCCATTTTCATCTAAATCAATAGCAACAGGGATTCCATTCGCTGAAAGTATAGCCTCACAGTGCTGTCTTCCAAGTAAACCAGCTGCGCCAGTTACTAAATAATAACGATTACTTAAAAGAAATAAATTATTTTTTGAATTAATCATTTTTAGGGTTTTTTACTATATATTTTTCTAATTCATAACAAATAGAATGACCAATTAAAAATTGAAGTTCTTGAATTAAACTCGTTGACGAAAAAGGGATTATATAGTGATCTGTTAGATTTTTTAGCTGCCCCCCATCTTTCCCGATTAAAGACAAGGCATTACCTCCCATGCTTCTTACATATTCAGCGACTTTAATTACATTTTGACTATTGCCAGAAGTACTTAGAATGAAAACAGAATCTCTTGGTTTGTATAAGGCTGAAAGTTCTCTTGTAAATATTTGATCGAATGAAAAATCATTGCCAATGGCTGTTAAATTTGCTTGGTTTGCCCCTAGACAAATAGCTCTTATTGGCTCTCTGTTAATGTTAAACCTAACTACAAGTTCTGTTGTGAGATGTTGAGAATGAGCGAAACTTCCTCCATTGCCACATATAAAAATAGTCCCTTCATTACGTATTGTTGAAATAAGATTTTTTATCCAAGAATCATACTTTCTAAGAAATATCTCATCTGTTTTTAAAGTTTCACATGCCGAAGAAAGATTATTAAAAGAAGAAATTATATTTTGATTCATGGTTTAAAAAATAAATCTGCATTTATAGCTTTGTCATCCACAAATAAATCTCCATGCGGCTTACAGTTCATCAAAAGTTCATGATATTTTAACTCCCAAGCTTTTAATTGATTTTTAGTGATTTCAGTCCAATCTATTCCCGTTGTTGATCCCCTTGCTGTATAAAGTTTTATGTAGTTACCTTCATCATAAAGCTTATTAACAATATTTATTCTTTCAATTAATGGTCTTGCTTTATCATATTTAGAGTCCTTTACCAATTGGCATAGAGTTCCGTCAATATCAAAAACATAAATCACTTCAGGCTCTCCAATATCTTAATTTATCAGATACAACTACTTCTTCTTCTAAAATTCTTTTTTGACCGTCTCCCAAGCAATCTTTAAGTTTCCTTATTGTTGAACATAAAGAATGCATCCCAGGGAGCTCAAGTGATGCTGATTGATCACTACCATACATAGCTCTATCGAGTGTTACATGTCTTTCAATTACAGGCGCCCCTAAAACAGCTGCAAAAATTGAGGGAGCAGTATTAGTTTCATGTCCGCTATATCCAACAGGTAAACCATACCTAGCAGATAAAGTCTTAATACATTTTAGATTTAGATCACTCTCTGAAGCAGGGTAAGTACTTACGGTATGCATTAAAATTAAAGGGCATTTAAAATTTTCAAAAATATCAACTAATTTATCAATTTGTTCAATTTCCATCATGCCGGTTGAAGCAAATGTAGGTTTTTTTTCAGAGGCAACACAATTCACGAAATCTAAATTAGTCGCCATTGCTGAGGCAATTTTGTTGTAAGGGGTATTAAAAATTCTCATTTTCTCTTGACTTGGAATGTCCCAACAAGAAACAAACCAATCTATATTCAATGTCTTACAATAGTGATCGATTTCAATATATTCATCTATGGAAAATTCTAAACCTTCTTTCTGAGCTCGAGTAGTTCTTCCCCAAGGACTTTTTCTATAAGAATCTAGAGTTTCATTGGAATAAACTATATTTATCGTCCTTTTTTGGAATTTTACCGCATCGAACCCAGCTGCTTTACTTTGAGCAATTAAATCTTTCGCAATTTCAAGAGAACCATTATGATTTATTCCAATTTCAGCTATTAAATAACAATAATCAGGTATTTCAGAAGATTCTTTTTTATTTGAGAAAGGATTCATAATATATAATTAAATTCTAAAATTGAATGAATCTAACCTTAGGATTATATAGAAAAATCAAAGAATAACTTTATGCATTTAATAATATTTATTGTAAAGACTAATTTGCAATATCATTTAAATTAAATTTCGATTGCTTTACTAATTCATCCCCCCAGTACTTTATCCAATTTTTATCAGATAAAGCATATTTCGAAACAAATAGCTCCCTAGCTTCTTGTACTGATTTTCTTTCCCACCAATCTTCAATGTTATTTGCGATTTTATTTATATGGTTACCAGCAGATTTAGCAGAAGTATGGTAAATACCAACTTTGGCCAATATTTTCATATAAAATAATGCATCCTCTCTTATTTCAAAAATTTTTTTAGGCCAGTAAAGAATCGTGGGATAGTTAGCGGATAATGTTTCTAATGCTACTGTACTATTATAAGAACTTATACACATAGAGCATTTTTTTAGTTGGTTTCTCAATGATGTATTAGATTTACAGAGCCTTAGTCCTTTATCATTCATAAATTTCTTCGCATTCCATCCATATACATCCTCTTCTAATTTATGAATCAATTTTGATGCAACATGTTTGTCAAGATTATTGGCTAATGTTTTTTGCAAATTAAGGTAATCTAAATACTCTGGACCCAACGGCATGCTGAAAAAAGTGTAGAAATATCTTGGAAAAGATCCCATTACATTAATAATTTTACCTTTTTTGCTTGCTTTTAAATGGCTTTGACTACTTAATTTCATACTTGGCATTGAAGTGATGTTTTTACTTCCATCTATCTTCCATCCGTAAGAATAAAACTGATTCGCAATCTTGATTTGGTGCGTTTCTGCTTGATTATATTTTGCTAAACCCATATTTCCTCCATGTTGACTAATTAATATTTTTCCATTATTTGAATATATTTCTGATGCAATTAATTTGAATTCCTCATTATATTGATAACCATTTGAAGTCAAAATAATTTTAGGAAGGATTTTGATATCATTTAAAACATCATTCCTAAACTGAATAAAATAATTAGTATAAATATTGGGTATGTAAATAAGGATTAATTTATTTAAAATTTTTTCAAAATTAGAATTAAATTTGCATTCAGAAATACTTCCAATAAATTTGTCCCACTTTGAGGCACCTTTCAAATTTCTTGATTTAGTCAAGTAAGGAATCAAACTAGTTCGAGCTGCAAAATTAATAAGAGATTTAAAGTTAATATAAGGGTCAATTATTAATATATTTTTATTGAATTTTCGATTGATTGGATTAATGAGAATTATATAAAGGTTTTTTATAAAACTTTTAAAAGATATTATCTTTCTTTTTTTAATTTTTTGCTTGTATGGGTTTTCAAAAGGATCTAAACCTTGTATTAAATTTAGTAGATTATCGTTCCACTTATCGGTATAAGAATTTTTGAAAAAAGAGTCAAAATCGTTGTCTCTTAAGTAAATATAATTTTTGGTATGGTGTTTATTTTTATGGGATAAGTTTAAACCTTTTAATTTTAATGTTTCATATCTATCGAATGCTATATCAATAAAAAATCTTAGCCAAGGGCCAATTATAATTCTCCAATATTTAGTATCTTTTTCTAAACTATGAAATTTATTTAGAATATCAGACAGATAAATTAGATATCTTTCATATAAATTGGTAAGGTATTCACTATCATTTTCTAATTTATCTTTGTTACTCCAGTGGTATATCATCAAACAACTTTTAATTTATCTAAATTTATTAAAACATTAGCGAATTCAAAAACATTAGGATTATGTGAAACAAATATTATTATTAAATTTGGAAATCTTGATATTATATTTTTTAATAAATTTCTTTCTGTTTGAGAATCTAATCCTGAGGTGGATTCATCTAAAACTAATACTTTGGCATTTTTTAGTAAAGCTCTGGCTATAGCAATCCTTTGCTTTTGGCCGCCACTAATAGTATTCCCATCATCTCCAAGAATTGTATCTATCCCATAGGGTAATGCCTGAATAAATTCTTTTAATTGAACAATTTCTAGAATTTCATAAATTTCTTTGTCAGAAGTCATATATTTCTTATTCCCATTTATGGATAGATTTTTTTTTATGGTGTCGTTCAGGATTAATGGACTTTGAGGTACATAGCTAATAGAATTTTGCCACTTTAATAAATATTTTTTTGATTCGGGGAGATGTATATTAATTCCATTTACTAGAACATTACCTTTCGATGGAGTTAAGAATCCAAGAATAATATCTAATAAAGTACTTTTTCCTGTTCCTGATTTTCCATTAATACCTAAATAATCTCCTGATTTTAAGGTAAATTGAATATTCTTAATTAAATCTTCTTTTGATCTTGAATGAGAAAAACTAACTTGATTAATAGAAATATTCTCGATTTCAATTTGATCATTATTATTAACAGACATTATTTTTGAGTCATCTTTCTTAATTGATAGTTTTAAAACATCTTTCAAGTCTGCACCAAATTTTTTAATATCGCTAAATGCTAAGTACATAGATTGAGCTATTGGAAGAAGTCTTTGAAAACCAAGTGCGTATGTCCCTAATAGAGCAAGGAATTCAAAGTTTGAATTATTGCTTGGAACTATAATTAATGCGGTTAAACCAAGAAGAATTAAAATTGAGTTTTCAATAATTATTTTTGGACATTGAATGATAATTTGTTGAAGTGCTTGGATTCTTCTTAGTTGATATTCATTGTCTTTAAAAGATTTGAAAAATATGAAACCAGTTTTGTCAAGAATAATATTTTTATAATAACGATAGGCCTCTTGAACAGTTTTTATTTTAAAAGCATTATTTTTATAAATAATATTGCTAGCCCTTGTCATAAAATTTTTAAAAAATCCAAAAATAAGAATGTAGACAAATGTAATGAAAATAAATATGCCTATTGTTAGCTTTGGGTTAAGAAAAATAAGAAATGAAACTGTTATAAGTATTAAAAATGTTGATGTTATTATTTGAAGAAGAGCATAAATAACAGTAAGAGTTCCTTCTATACCCTTTATATTCCTATTGACTAAGCTAGAAATTGGATTGGAAAGAAAAAATCTATAGTTTTGATCAAGAGAAGATCCAAATGAAGCCAAACTAAAATCATAGGCTAAAGTATTAGCGTAAATAGCATTAAAAGCTAAGACTATAAATTTTAGAAATGAAGAAATTAAAATAGACCCCATAAAAAATATGATTATCGGTTTAAATTGATAATCAATTCCAATTGTTTTAAAGATAAATCCTATAACTTTACTTGAATTATTAATTGATGCAGAAGATTGAAGGAGTGAAAGGAATGGATAAGATGCTGAAATTGCAATGGCCTCTAAGCAAGATGAAATAATATTTAGAACAATTAATGTGCAAAATTGTACTTTACGTTTTGTATCTAATGAATAAAAAAGCTTCCTTATTAAAGGAAGGGTTTTTGATTTAATCATTTTTTATGGAATACTTTATTATTAATAGATTTGTTAAAAAATGGTTTATATTTTTTATTCATTTTTTTAGTTCATAATTTAAAAAATGAGATTAAAATCAGTAAAAAAACTATTTTTAAAAATGATTTTAAATCTAGAATTAAGATTTTATTTTAAAATTATATATTTTTAAATTATAAGTTATTTCATTTTATAAATTCAAGAAAATATTCTTATATTAATAAATATAAAAATATTATTAATAGATTAATTTTGAATCGCTTAAAAATTAGTGTTATTTTCCATTAAGTTTTTTTTAAACTAAATAAAAATAGATAAAACTTAAATTTATAATTTTTAAAATGATAATAAAAAATTGAAATTAATAATTTTTACTATATTGTTATCTTTTTTAATTACTTACTTTTTAGTACCAATTGTTAAAAAAATTGGTTTAAACTTTAACATTTTAGATTATCCAGATTTTAGAAAAACTCATAAAATTCCAATTGTAAGAATTGGAGGATTAGCAATTATTATCGGTTGGATTTCAACTATATTAATAGTTTTTTTTATAAATAAAGATTATTTTGAATTGCAAAATATAAATTCTAGTTTCACTTTACTTGAATTAATTTTCTGTTCAATCCTTTTTTTTATAATAGGTTTTTGTGATGACATTAAAAGATTATCCCCCTATTTAAGATTATTTTTACAATTTATAGTAGCAAGTATTTGTTGGGCGAAGGGTCTTTCAATAAATCACTTAAATTTAAATTTTATTAATTTTAATTTTGCAAATATTGAGTTATCTGTAATTCTTAGTTATTTAATAACAACTTTCTTTATAGTGGGTTTCATTAATGCTTTTAACTGGTGGGATGGTCTTGATGGATTGGCTACAGGAACTGCAATTATTTCAACTTTTTTTCTTTTTTTAATAGACATATCATTGTATGAATATATACCATCTTATAGTTCGTTACTAATTTCTTCTTTTCTAGGCTCTTTATTAGGTTTTCTAAAGCATAATTTCAAACCTGCAATAATTTTAATGGGCGATGGAGGGGCATATTTTCTGGGATTTTATCTTACACATTTGATTTTATTCAACAATTTTCAGGAACAACCTAATTTAGTAGGGGGTTTAAATCGAACTTATTCTCCTTTATTAACAATTATTGTAGTATTGCCAATTATTATTGATATGTTAAAGGTCATTTACCTTAGATTAATTTCTTTCAAAATGTTAGTTAAACCTGATAGATTGCACTTACATCATGATTTATTAAAGCTGGGTTTGTCTGAAAAAGAAACAGTTATGCAAATGTACGCAATAATATTATTAAGTTGCTCTTTTTCTTTCTTATTTATTGATATCCAGTTTTCAAACTTTTACTTTTATATTAGCTGTTTGATATTTTGTGTTATTACACTACTCAACTTTAGGAAAAAAATATCCAATTAATTTAATTAAATTTAAAAATTAGTTAAGGAAATAATTTAGATCTTTAAAAAATTTTTAGAAAGTCAATTTTATATAAAAATACAATTTACTATTTCATTGCCTTAAATAAATTTTGAGATAAATTTAAGAACATTTTTTTAGATCATCCCAACTTAATAGTTTATCATCTTCTATATTATTTATTGTCTTCATCCCTATGATTTCATCCCAGTGTATAGGACTTATTCCTGTTCCAGGTCTTTTGCAAATAATATCTTCTTCCTTAATAATATGTCCTTTTCTAATGCATTTTGCTGCAACAATACTTCGCCTTGCATTCTTTCTTGATATTTCTTCGGCAGGAATATAATCTTTAATTGTTCTTGGACCAAGTAATTTTTTTGATTTTGTAGCTAATGATATAAAGTTTTTTAGATCATTCTTATCCATTGCATGATAATGATCATTTCCCGGTAAATTCTTATCAAAGGTAAAGTGTTTTTCAATGATGATTGCACCATTTAAGAAAGCTGTAACTAATGAAAGCATATTTTTATCTGGTAATGTATGGTCTGAATAACCAATTAAATAATCTGGATAATTTTTTTTTAAATGTTTAATCATTTCTAAACAAGCATTCTCATCTTTAGTTGGATAATTTAAAATGCAATGCATAATTCCGATATTATTACATCCATTTTTCTTCAAAGTCTTTATTGCATAGTCAATTTCTATAATATTAGATGCTCCAGTGGAAATCAGAACAGGCTTAGACTTTGAAGCTATTTTGCGAAGAAAAGGTAAATTATTTATGTCTGCAGAAGCTACTTTGAAAAAAGGAACTAATTGATCTAAAAAATCAATACTTTCTAAGTCGAAAGGAGTAGATAAAAAGTCAATATTTTTACTTTTTGAGTAATTATGAAGTTCTATGTAATCTGATTTTTCAAAAGTATCATATTTCTTGAATAATTGAAATTGACTTTTTGTTTCTTCTTTTTTTGTATCCCAATATGCTGGAGAATTTTTAGAAGCTAATTTTTCCGCCTTATATGTTTGAAATTTTGCAGCATCAGCTCCACCTTCTTTTGCTAGATCTATTAACTCTTTAGCTTTTTCTAATGATCCTTCATGATTCACTCCAATTTCTGCAATAATATATGGTGACGAATCTTCTTGTAAATTCCTTTTGCCAAGAGTTAAATTTTTGTTTTTCATTTAAATCTAAAAAATTGAAGTTCCATATTTTTCAACAAGTTTAGTATTATACTTCTCAAGAATTCTTTTATTGTTAGTCATATTTTGTTCATGCTTTCTATATCTGTAAAGGGGTAACTCTAACCTAAATATTTTATATTTTTTTTCAAATCTTATTCTTAAATCTCTTTCTTCATGATAATGAAAGTCTTCATCATAAAGACCTATTTCCATTAAATGTTTCTTTTGAAACATTATGCCGCATGCTATTGGATCTGAAAAACAGTCCTTTCTATCTATTACTTTTTCATTATTATCAACCAAATTATAATCACAGGCAACTGCATCCATATAGTCATTATTAACCTGAAATGCATAAAGTAATTTTAGAAAATCTCTAGAAACCCAATCGTCTGAATCAATTCTTACTACATACTTTCCTTTAGATATTTTTATTGCTTTATTGATAGAACTAGGTAAGCCTAAATTCTTTTTATTATTTATGATATTTATTTTTGATTCTTTTGGATCACAAAATAATTCTGCAGCATATAAAGTTCTATCAGTACTTCCATCATTTACTAGAATAATTTCAAATTTTTCAAAATCTATTGATTGATTAAATAATGATCTAAGGCATCTGCCAATATATTTTTCTTGATTATATGCTGCTATTAAAACGCTGATTTCTATTTTACTAGACATTTATAATTTAAAATAGATTTTTATCATATCATTAGAAATGATTTTGATGGTATTTCTAAATCAAACCTTAAAATGACTATTGAAAATTCAAAAGAAATCGTCTCAATAATACAAGCTAGAATGTCATCAACTAGATTACCAGGAAAAGTTCTTTTGCCATTAGGTAATGCCACAGTTTTAGATGAGGTTATAAAAAAGGCTAGATTATTTTCAAAAAAAGTAGTTGTATGTACATCCACTGATAAATCAGATAATGAATTAGAAAATTATTGTGGACAAAAAAATATTGTTTGTGTTAGAGGTGATTTGGATAATGTTTTCAGTAGATATCAAAAAGCATTTGATATTGGTGAATTAGAAAATTTTAAATGGTTTGCAAGAGTAACTGCTGATAACCCCCTCATAAGTGTTAATTTAGCAAAAGATTTGATTAATAGAATAAAACCAGATTTAGATTATATTGCCTTTTGCAAGAAGATTCCGAACGGATCTGGAATTGAACTAATTAATACAAAAACCTTCCTGAATATTAATTCTGAAATTTTAGAAGATGCAGAAAAAGAGCATGTTACCCCTATATTTTACGAGAAATTAAATGAATTTAATTCATTAATTGTAGAACCAAACGATTTTTATAGAGTTAGCGAACTTAGAGTTACGCTTGACTATAAAGAGGATTATCAATTGTTAAAAAAATTGTTTAATTTGAATTCATCAATATCTTTAGAAGAAGTAATTGAATTATTTAAAAAAGATTCCAGTTTATTTAAATTTAATAAAAATTGCAGACAAAAAAAAATAAGGTAATCTTTAATATAAAAAATTAACTGGTTACCAAATTAGATATTAATTAAAGTAAATTTCTTTTTATCTTATAGATTTTTCTTTTCAGATTAATTGGTAATAAAAAAATTATTATCCTTATAAATGAAATAAAAAATATTAAAATATTTTCGTATATATTGAAGTATCTAGAAGTCAATTTTCTAAATATTATCTCTTTAAAAATATACCTTAAACCACCTCTCCTTTTTAGCATATCGTCTCCTACTCTTGCATAAACTGTAATAAGAGGAAAATTTCTAAATCTAACTCCATTTTTTATTAATTTAATCCATAAAGCATAGTCTTCAAAACCTTGAATTAAAGGATAAAAATCATCATTTTCATCCGAATATTCTTCTACAAGTTTTTTTTTGAAAACTACAGATATATGATTCATTGGGTTTGATATTAAAAGTTTATCTTTAATTTTTTGTTGATCTAAAGGAACAAATCTTATTTTTTGATTATCTTTAATTTTATTTTCAAACTCTTTCATATAAGTTCCGAAAATATCAATCTCATGACCATGATTCTCGATTATTTCATTGATAATTCTAAATCGATCATTATCACAAATATCATCACTATCAAATCTTGCAACCCATTTTGTCTTTACTTTTTTTAATCCAATATTAAGAGCTTTTGGTAATCCAACATTGTTTTTAATATAAATGAGATTAATTTTTAATTGTTTTTTGTATTTATTTATAACTTTATCTAATTCGATATTTAATTTTCCATCTCTAACAAGTAATAGTTCATAAAAAAAGTTTGATTGTTTTTTTAATGATTCAAATGCCTCCGTCAAGTATTTAGCATTATCTTTTTTATAGACAGGCATTAAAATACTAACTTTTTTCATTTTTTGTAATTAACTCTTATAATCAAAAATCATTAAATTTTACTTAAATCTGCAATATAAATTAAGTAATAATTTCAAAGCAATTGAATTTGTCCATTCAAATTCACCAAGAGTTTGTATAATCTCTCCTCCAGTCCCTTTCTTGAAATTATAGACTCCTAAACTTCTTTCTGGTTCTACATTTGATAGATCGTATTCAATACAACCTAAATCTATTCCTTTTTCAAAAACTTTGTAGAGAATTAAATGTGATGCAAAATATAATCTTCCTAAGTTATTTGTAGCAGCAAAGATATCATTTAATTTATTACCTCTAATTATTACTGCTCTAATAGAACATATTTTATTAAATTTATCTTGTGCGCCAAATATTAATAAGTTTTTTCCAAAAGCATCCATAATACTTTTGCATTGTTTTCCAGAATAGATATCTTTTTGTCTCAGCCCTTTATTGTTTTGCATTTCTTTATATAATCCTGAAATAATATTGGGGGATTTTATTTCTATTATTTTGATATCACTTTTACAGCTCTTTTTAAGACTTCTAAACCAACTCCTACTGAAATTACCCTTTAACATTTGAATAGAATTTAATTTTAAAAAAACTTTTAAATTACTTGATAAAGCTACTATTGGTCTTACCCAATTATTTTTTAATAATTCTATCTCATATGAAATATTATATTTTTGAGGAAATCTTACTCTTATTATGCAAAATCTTATTTTTAGAATTTTTCTGATTTCTTGTTGTAATCCGTTTAAATTTTCATAGTTCCCAATTATCCCTCCTGGGATCCAAACAAAAGCAGTTGAAAAAGGGAAAAATTTAACAAAGCCTTGCAGTAAAGTTTCTGAATCTTTTTTCTGATTAGCTTTGATTATTCTTAAAGATTTCCATCCAAAATTATTTAAGTGATTGGCCCATTCATTATCACTTAGATATGTAACCTCAGGATATTTTTTTAAGATTTCTAGCCATTGCTCATTAGAACCCTTAAAAACTCGCCATTGATTATTTTCTTTACTCCCCATTTATTTGACTTCTAGTAATTACCCTAATAATACATTAGTTAAGGTTTTAGATTTAATTTCATTTTTCACTTAAAAATTTTTTTATTAAGTTAATTATTCTTTCGCAATTATTTTTGCTTAAACTTTGATGAACAGGAATTAGTATTATATTCTCATTGAGAAAATTACTATTAACAAATTTACTTTTTTCTTTTTTAATAATTTTAGGAATTTCATAATTAGGCCACTTTATAGTTTCGATTCCATTTTTTCTTAGATATTTAAATAAATCCTTATTTGAAGAATCTATTAATATTGGAAAAAACTGAGGTACCGAACTCTTTTGGATATTGTAAAGACTTTTGTTGAGTCCAAGTTTTTGTAATTCATTTAAAAAAAATTTATAGTTATTTATTCTTTTTAGGCAACTTGTTTTGAGATATTTTTTATCTGCTAAATACTTACTCAACATAAAGGAAGGATATTTGATATTTTCTTTATAAATAGATGATTTTTGGGTATTTTTCTTAGGAATTATCTTAGATAAAGATATTTTAATTCTTTCATTAAATTTAGAATATAAATTTGTCAACTTACATTTATTTATAATAAACTCTATAGATCTAATTAATAATAAGGAAAAATCTCGAAAACTAAAAAATTTAAATTTTGGCTTGCTTTTTAAATTTATATTTGATATTTCTATTGCTCCTCCATCAAATACAGGAATGTTTTTTCTAATACTATAAATTTTGGTTGTTAAAAATTTTTCCTTTTCATTATTTAAAAGACGACTGAAAAAACTATGGCAATAATCTTCAATTAATTCGATATTATAAATTTGACATATTTCGTAGATTTTCTTGATATCTGTCAATAACCCAAAATAATGCACAATTACCATGCAAGAAATATTTTTATTTTTTATAGTCTTCTTTAAAAAATCTAGGTTAATAGAAAAATCTTTATTTATATCATAATATTCAATTTTATAACCTGTATCTAATATGGGTCTTACTAGTGAAGCACAAATATAACCTGGCATTAGAATTAAATCTTTTTTATTTATTTTAAGATGGTTAAGGCCAAAAAGAATTGCATCTCTACCTTTATTAAAAAAAATAAGTTCTTTATATAAATGATCTTTTTTATATTTTCTTTTTTGAAAAATAGTATCAAATTTTGGATTAGGTTTTGCGCTTATATTACTCATTATAATTTTTGATTAGAAATGCATATTAATATCAGAATTTTTAGCATGAATAAATAAATTAATACCAAGATCAAAAATCTTAAACTTTTTTAAGTTTTTTATAACTTAAATATTTTAAGATAAAGCTTTATTATTTCAATATACAATATATAAGATCTATTTTACCACTTAATAAAAAACATAATATTTAAGTAAATATTAATCCTTCTATAAATAAAATCTTCTAAAAATAGTCATAAATACTTAATTATTTTATTATTAAGTTACTTTATTGAGAATAATAGTTTACAAGTAGATTTTTGGTCGCTTTCTAAAATATAATTATGATTAAGAATACAAAAAATAAATAATTTAAATACATTTTTAAAATATGAATTGGTTTAGCAAAAGAAAAGTTTTAATAAAAAGTTTCATTATAGATTCTATATTATTAACATTTTTATTTTATTTTTCAAACGAAAAATTTAATTTAGATTTATCTTATCTTAGATTAGTTATAATTTTTCTTGGATGGATTATTCTTAGTTATATATTTGATAGATATTATGATTATGTTAAATATAAATACTTAAATAATCT
>CESP01027334.1_pt1 | contig 24153 bp, 17 predicted proteins | sample 531211 | NCBI WGS metagenome assembly CESP01 (sample SAMEA2622074, study PRJEB7988) | marine metagenome | biome: marine biome (ENVO:00000447); feature: surface water layer (ENVO:00002042); material: "saline water (ENVO:00002010), including plankton (ENVO:xxxxxxxx)" | depth 5 m | reverse complement strand
ATATGTGTGTTCCATTAACCAACCATCTGATGGATCATCTCTGTTTGCTTCTTTAGTACCATCTGGTATGTTATCACCAAGTGTTGTGTCAGCACTCATACCGTCTACAACTGCACCGTAACGTCCAGTTTGTCCTGGGAATTGATCGTTTTCACCCCAAATACCTGGTGTTAATGCTTTTGGTGATTGTGGAATTCTAACTTTCCAAGGATCGATACGTACATTTTTTTCTAAAGTAAATTTTGCACCACTACCTGATCCTGAATATGTTGTTGCTGGTTCATCAATTGTTTTTGCTTCTTTAATATGACGAGCATTAAAGGCGTTACGTGTTCTTACTCCTGTAATAGCACCGTCACCGTCAACACTTGTTATAATAATTGTAACATCTAAGTTGGCTGATTCATTTGGATTCATTGAACTTGTATTGTCTAATGTAGTATCTGCAAAGTCAAATCCTGGTCTTGCACCCATTGGTGCTGACAAGTCATCTAATGTTCCTATTTGTGAATCTGTAAAACCTAGTGCAGTTGCTGGAACAGTAATTTTTTCATCTTTGCTGTATCCTGTACCTGCCGCTTTGATTGTAATTTTCCAGGCCGCACCGCATAATTCTGGTAAGTCTCTCATTTCTTGTCTAAAAGTTGTCCACTTTGTAGCAAGTTCTGCCGGCATATCATCTGATACGTGTGAGTCTGACCATGAAAGTTGTGACCAACGTGTTTTCTTAATGTCATCATAGTTTACGTGTGGCTTGATAAAAGGAAATGGTGTGTTCCATTCTTTCTTAACTGGATCATAAGTAATTTCATCTCTGTCATATGTATGATCTGGTGTTGGAACTTTAGGCTCAATGTGTACAAAATTTTTACCATTAATATCTTTTATTGGTAATGTTTCTGATACGTGTTCTCTTCCTTCTAAGAATAAAGTGTCTTGGTGTACTTCCATAAGTTCACATAACAATGGATTTTCTTTACAGTCTACCAACACCATGTATTCGTGTGCTGATGGAACAAAATCTGCTTCAACTTCATATGAATATTTTACTTCACCTGAACGTTTGTTGTCTGCTTTTCTCATAAACACCCACATTTTTTCTGGGCCTTTATAAGTCCATTGACCTACTTTACCTTCATTTGAAGATGTATACAAATATGCATCGGGCATATCATATGAAAACTGAACTTCAATTTCGTTTTTTCTATTCTGTGCGTCTAATCCGTGTCCCATAATTATATCCTAGTAGTATACCACATAAACAGCACCTTCGGCACCTGGTGATCCACAACAACATCCACCTCCATAAGCAGATCCGTGTACTCCACCTCCACCTGGCCATGATCCAAATTGATCACCTCCACGTGTACAACAACCGTTTGGTCCTATTCTTGGTCCTGATTGTGCCATTGGCGCAACCGGTGTAAATTGTAAACCTCTATCTCCACAATGCTGTGATCTTTGTGAAGATCCTGTGTAACCTGAAATACCAAAGTCAACGTTGTTTGGTTGGTGTTGACAGTTATAACAACTCATACAACATCCATAACAACCAAAGTATCCATGACAGTGAGTACAGTTAGAACAACCACCTCCACAAGCAACAGCACAAAAACATGATCCACCTGTTGGTGTTCCCATTACGAAACTGTTGTGTCCTGTGTAGTTGTTACCTGCATATAAACAACATCCTGATCTACCTGCACAAATTGTAAATGAGTCACCACTCACAACTGCTGTAGATTTAATTGCGTATCCTCCACTGTCTGCAGGCATACCGTGCATACAGCAACAGCCACCTGTTCCTGAAGCACCACCGCCCCACATTTCAAATACGACAAAAGTAGCACCGTTTGGTACTACGAAATTACAACATTTTCCTCCGTTGTTATTACAACAGAATCTTGATGTTGGTGGAACGCCTCTTGCTTGAGCCGGCCACGCTTCGTTATGATCACTGTTCCAAGCATAACTTACTGTAAATGCAGTAGGAGCCTTGACACCTGTATCATAACCTGGTACAAAAGATCTTAAACTTGACATCTATACTCCTCCTTATCCTATATCGGATTGATAGTAAACTACTACTAATCCGCCTGCGCCTGGACCACCACAGTAACAAGTACCGTTGTGTGTATGAAGTGTACCACCACCTCCTCCTGGGAAGTCAGCTGGTCCATCTGCTTCTCGTCCATGCGTTTTATAACAATTATCTCTAGTCATTCTAGCACCTTGACCACCTACGGGTGCTGAAGTCATGTTCTCCCATGATGAACTAGAACACATTGCCGTTCCTGCTCCACCACCGTTGAATCCGCAAACACTAAAATCTGCTCCTTTTACACAACCGCATACGTAGTTAGGACATCCACAATGTCCTCCCCATGCAGTTCCAAATCCACAAGTAGCACAACCGTATCCACCACCTGATGAACATAAACAGAAGTAAGTTCCGTCACAACATCCAGTTGATGAACAAGCATAACTACCGCAACCTGGACATCCCATTACTGGACGACAGCAACCTCTTGCTCCCGCACATAAAGTAAATGCCGCGCCTGGTGTAATTTCTGCAATTTTTCTTCCATAGGAACCTGATCCACCTGGGAATCCTGCCATACAACAACAGCCACCGCCGCCGTCTCCGCCTGCACCCCAAGTTTCAAATGCCGCCCACTTTGTATCTGTACTAGAAGTCCATAAGCAACAGCAACCTGGGTTACTGTTACGTGTAGTGTCCATGTTTGTGTGATAAACATAGATTGAACGCAAAGCTAACGCAGTTGAGTCCCCACCTAATTGTAACAAAGTTCTTAATGCAGACATTTATATCTCCCTATTAACCTATTCCTACACCGTCATCTGCTGGTGGTTCAGCATATCCTCCAACAACTGGCTCTTCTGGAAACTTAACCATATGTGGTGGAAATTCATCTGCTTCACCTTTTTTCCATGTAACAGGTATATCTCTTAATTTTTGTCTAAACTCTACCCAAGGCGCCTTAACTGAGTCTGGAGAATCACTAGCTACTTTTGAATCAGTAGCATCAAGTCTATCATTTCTTAATTGAATTAGTGTTTCCCAAGTCTGCCAAGGTTGTTTCCAAGTCAAAGTCCAATTTCCTGATGCTTCATCATGAGTTGATAATGTTCTCTCATATGCGTGATCTGGATATGGTGGCCAAGGATAAGAATACTTACCATAACCTGTTGGTAATTCTACGTCTTGATCTGTTTGAGTTAGTGTAATTGTGTGTGGTAAAAATATTGCACACATTAAAGTATCTTCACCTTTACAATCCAAAATTACAACACGCTCCCCGTCTGGTGCTGTATCCGTTGATGGATTATAATTAAAATCTTCATCTGGTGGATTCTGTGCTTCAGTATTTCTACCTGTTGATTCATCTACGAACACATACATTTTTTCTGGTCCTGTATACGTTGCCGTAGCCGTATCTCCCTTTGAATTTGTTTGAGACAAATAATCATCGGGGATATCATATGTAAATTGCTTTGTTATTTCTGTAGCCATTTTATGTCTCTTCCTTTATATTTATATTTCCTATTCATTAAGAGTATGAAATCTTAACCATTCCACCTGAGCCCCAATGTCCCCAACAGCAACCGCCTCCACAGCCTGTTCCGTTGTATCCACCGTCTCCTGGATATGGTTGAGCACAACCCCATCCACAACCTGAACACGTCATTGGCTTACCGCAGTAATCCTTGCCGTGTCTTGTCATTCCCGCTTTTGGCGGTCCACTTACATAATCCCACATTTGGTTGTGACAATAGTGAGTATGAAAAGTAGAATTTCGTGAGTGCCCTAATCTGAAGTCACCTTGTGTTCCATCGGAAATACAAGAACATCCGTAACAACAGTTATAGGCATAGTGAGCATGACAGTTTGTTCTTCCTGTACATCCTCCTCTAGCACACGTTGTTGAAATACCTGATCCTGTCACGTATGACGTTGAACCATCGTATCCTAAACAATTCCTTTGGCAACAGTTTCCGTTACCTGCCGCACAAACCGTATATTGGCATCCAGCCACTGTGTTCACAGTTCTAATGCTATAAGAACCGCCTCCTGCATTCTGTGAACTCCACATACAGCAACAGCCGCCGGCTCCCGCCGCGCCTGCACCCCATAATTCGAAAGTTACATTTTTAATATCTGCTGGCACCGTCCATAGACAGCAACATCCACCATTATTAATACCTCTATTGTTATTATAGATGTATACATATTTGGTAGGTATTGATGCACCTTCTACCTGATCGGCCATTAACGTTCTTAATCGTGCCATAGTAACTTCCTCTCTATAATCTTACGTACCTGAAATTATCCAACCGTAAGTTGGTCCAGTGTATATAAAAGTAACCGCGATGTTATTAATATCGAGTACCAAGTCCTCAGCTAGATTCTGAATTTTTGCTCCGTTTCTTGCAATGGTAACATTGTTTGTATTAAAGTTACCAGTTACATCCACGACTTGAATAACATCGTTTACTAACAAACTTGTTGAAAGTGGAAAAGTCACTGTAAATGCTCCCCCAGATGAATTAGCAAGAATTCTATCATTAACTGTGGCGGTAAAGGTAGTTGATACATTTCGTATAACACTACTTGCAGTTCCAGTTGTTGATATATATCTTCCCATTTTTCTTTCCTTTTATGTATTTATCATTTAGCCCGTAGAGGTTTCAATACCTAAAGCAACGGCGCTTACATTTGCGGCAGATGAATAAACTACCAGAATTTGCCCTGCCGCCATTGCAATTCCTGATCTTTCTAATACCCCTTTGGGTAATAGTTCGACATCGTACTCGATGTATTCGCTTAAAGCGGGTGATCCCGCACTTGCGACCGCAACTCTAATTGACACAGCACTATTCCCTCTATTGCAGACAGATAAAGTAACAATCCCGAAGGTGTTAGCTGGTACTGTGTACAGAGAAGTATTAGTAGCCGCTGTCAAGTCTGCGTGTCCTAGTCTTCCTGTGGCCATTTAGTTTCTCCTTTTTAACTCAATATAAATTGTTGCATCGCTACCGGTGATCCACTTATACCACCAGTAAAGTTCATTGTTGCAGTTATATTTATCGGAACGCCCGTTGTTGTCGTAATCGTACTGCCCGAAATATGTACTACTCCTGCTGTGACAGTATTTACGTTCAATTCTGAAGCACCACCACCAATTTGGGACGTAATATACGTCTTGATTGCTTTTTGTGTTGGCACAATACTATCGGAATTTGCCGCAAAAGTACCGTCTGTACTAAACTCGTTAACTGTTGCTCCAGTTCCACCTAGTGCAACACTACCAAGTTGTAGTTCTTGTAACCCTGTGATGCTAAATGCATCTGCGTTCAATGTAGCAACACCTGTTGCCTGTTCAACGTTGAACAATCCACCAACTCTAAAGTTACCATCTTGGTCAGTTGATGTAAAGAACACTCTTCCACCGCCTCCAGTTACTGTTTCATCATTTGGATCAGCTGGTGTGTTAGGTGTTCCTGGGTAATTTGTAGATGTAAATCCACCAGTACCAACGTCAAGGAAGTCATGACCAGTTAATCGAACCTGTGAATATCTTATTCTCATCTCCACAGATGTTCCATGTGCTGGTGCATCATTGATCGCCATGTCTGGTGAAAGTTGTAATAATGCTGAGTATGGATTAGATCCAGTTAATCCTGTAACACTAACAAGTTTGAAAACTGTGCTTGGTAAGTGACTGAATACAACGTTTGCTCCAGCTTGTGGAATGCTTTCCATTGCTTCAACCTTAACATATTTTCCTGATTGTTTAGCATCTCTAAATCCTGCTCCGAATTTTATTTTACCATTGGATACATAAGCAGTTCCATTTTTATAAACTGCTGGGAATAATAAATCGTTATCCAAGTAAAGTTGTAATGTGTTTCCATCAATTACTTTAACAAAGTATGAGTTTGCATTTAATTGTGTTGTTCCAACAATTTCTGAAATAGTAATTTTTGTTCTTTCTAAAACGTTATGGGTTGCAACTGTCAAGTTAACACAACCAGCTCCACCGTTAGTTGGCATTGAAGCTAATCCGTTTGCAATAGTTTCTGTTACTATGTCAATTAGTTCTCCAACTTTGGTTTGTCCTGCCGCTTCACCATTGTTTGAATTTGTTGTTTGTGTTGTCACTGACTGTAATGAACTGTAAGATGTATTATCTAAAATGTAATCTAACAAAATAGTTTTCAGTTGTACAAAACTTGCAATTCTTTGTTGTTGTGCATTTGGTAATTGTGTTTGTGTTCCAATCCAATATGCTCTTGCCGCCGCAGTTGTATCTTTAGTTCCACCAAACTTAACATCATTTGCAAGTGCATCTATCAATGTACCTGTTTGTGTTTCCCATAAGTCTGCATCATATATAAATCCGCCCCATAATGTTCCACCAACTGTTGATATTTGATTGTTTATCCAAGCAATGACTTCGTCTTTAACATATTCTTTGTTTGCAGTCAACAATGTATTTGCATAAGGATTCTCACTGAAAGAAACTCCTGTAATATTTTTCTCTGAACCTGTGTCATCTATGTTTGCAGTTAAAGTTGTATAACCTGTACCTCTTGAAGTAAATGATGGTTGGTTCAATACACCATCTCCAATGAAGACTTCTAATGGAGCATCTGCTGTATTGTTAGGATCAGTAAATGTTACTGTTGGAGGTGTTGTGTAAGAAGCACCTGGGTGTATAATTCTTACTTCACTAATTTTACCATCTGCAACTTTGGCTCTTGCAAGTGCTTGAGCAGTTGCAGTTGATCCATCGTTACCTGGAGCACTTATTACTACTCTTGGTTCAACACTATAAACTGTTGTGTTGTCTAAAGCAGATTCAATTGCTCTACCACTTACGATTTGATCCCAACCGTCACTACCGTCTGAATATTTTTTAATTGTTGCAACTTTTGTACCTGCGTTATACGTGTTAACGTAACCGTATTGTCCAGCACCTTTACCACCTGTTAGGAATACTGCCATTCCAACATAAGCGGCACTCAAAGCCGTATCAGTGTTGGATAATGTTATTTGTGTGTTTGTTCCTGCCTGTGGTGTGTTTGTTGCAAATTTGTAATCTGCACCACCAAATGTATTTGTGTTACCTGTTAGTCTAATTTCCATTACACCACCAGTACTAATCACTGGGGTTAATCCAGTAACACCATAACCATCACCACTTAAAGTAATAGTTGTAGTTGATACATTGTAATCTCTTCCCGCATTTGCATATTCTAATGCAATAATATTGTTGTTATCTGTTATAGTTGCTGTTACAACTGCTTCAAATGATCTGTTGTCAACGTATGCTTTGATAGGAGTTTCAGTTAAGTCAACACCTTCTGCCACTGTACCAAAGTCACCATAAGATGAGTTACCATTTGTTGCTCTAATTTTTCCGCCGTTCTCTGCAAGGTATCCCATGTGTCCGTAGTATGAGAACACGGAAACAAGTTCTGCTCTACCTAAGTTTGTAACCCAAGCACCAATACCTTGATCTAAAATTTGTGTAAAGTCGTTAGCAACGATAGAATCATTACCACCTGCGTGTATGTCACCATCTACCTTCATACCAATACATTTTGCTCCAAAAGTTGTAACGTTTTGTACGTATGGAGAACGTGTTGATATCCATGCTCTTGTGTCCTGTGGTCCCCAACTTGGATCTAAAGAAACAAAAGCACCTGCTGTTGGACGTTTAGTTCCATATGCGTTTGCTGATCCTAATGTTCCTGATAATCCTCTAACAGTACAGTTTCTTAAACCTGTTCCATTCTGCATATAGAACATATCTGAAGTTGAAGATCCCATAATTGAATTTACAAGATATCTTGCTGATGTCAAGGACATATAGTTTCCAAAGTTTTCTAAATCCCACATGATACCTTCAAGGTAACGTTTTAAGTCATCTCTACATTTTGCTCCATGTTTAGAACCATATAGTGCTTCTTTTTCCATGTACAATTTAGTATTGTTTGCTTTGATATGCTCTTGTCCTTCGTAAATTAAAAAGTCTAAGTTTGCAAGTATTCTTCCTCTTGCATATACATCACCAGCTCTGCTATTTGTAGTTGTTTGTCCTGTTTTTTCTGGATATGCTGAACCAACACCATTTACACCATAATCAATGTAAGCCTTAATTTCTGTAATTAAGTTTGTAGTGTTTGTTACTGATGTTGCATCACCTGGCTCTCTGACTGTTTCTTGTGTCTGAGTATTACCAGTTGCAATTTCTTGTACATCCATTGTAAAGTTTGCGGCACCACCGCCACCTAATGCACTATCTTGAATAGTAATTGTATCGTTTACAGCATGACCTGTTCCACCTGTTACAACTATTACTCCTGAAACTCCACCACCTGCGGCAACCGTAACATCAAAAGTTCCTACTGTTCCTGATCCTGCTGATGCTCCAGTTACGTTAGTGTATGTTCCTGGTGTTCTACTTGCATCAGCGGCACTAAAGGAATCCATTTTTACGTGTGCACCTGCTGGTGTTTTTGTAATTGAATTATTTTGTATCAAGTCACTCATCACAGCTGAAATTCTTGTAAGGGCCGCCATTGATAAAGTTGCATCTGAAGTCAAAGTAATTCCTGTTGGATATACTCCAATGTCAGTTGAACGTAATTCGTCTCCAACTAGAGCTGTGTCTGCCGGTATAACTATCGGACAAACTTCTGTGTATACTCCAGTTTTTACAAAAACAGTTGTGTTTGGTTTTACTTTTGCATCTAATCCTGTTAAATCTCCTGCATCAATAACTTCATTAATCAATGTTATTAATGTTGCAACCTGTGTGCCTATCATTTCTGGAACAACACCTGCTGGATTATATTGTGTAACAGTATTTGATTCACTGTTTAAACTTTGATAATTTGTTGTTACTACTAAATTTTGTACAATTCTTTGTAGCATTGTGTTTACATAAGTGTTTACTGCACTTACTTGTGATGCTTGAGAGGCTGGTGCAAAAGAACCTGTTGAGAAATAAGACTGAGCTCTTTCTCTTGAACGTTCATTACCACCATGACTTATATCATGTGCAATAGCATCAACAAGTAAACCTACTAATTCTTGATATTTTGCCGCATCGTAAGTGAAACCGTTCCATATTCCACTGCCACCTGCGTTTGCCACTTGATAGTCAACATATGATTTACCTGCTTCACGCATGATAAACATTTTGTTACGCATGATAAGATCTTTTGTAAGTGGATTTCTTGGTCCAAATCTAATTTCTCTCATTGCGTGTCTAATTGTTTTCCAAGGCTTGTCAATAGTTACACCATATCCTGGTGCATCTTCATCTGCTCCACCTTTACCTACATAATAAACTTGATCAACTTGACCAAAGTATGCCCATTCCGGAGCATTACCATCATCATTTACTTTTAAAACCTGTCCTGCAATTCCAATTGGTAATCTAGTTGGACCTGATCCACCGTAGTAAACCAAATCACCAGCAGTTGTTAAGTTGCCTGATTCAGCACCACCTGATAATAGTTTCCATTCACTACCATCAACATCCTGGTCTGGTCTATTTTGTGCACCTGTTTGGTCAGCTGTGTGTGCCGTTACACAAATATAAGAGTTGACGTTGTTGATTCCCCTGACTGCATCACCTACATCATAGTAAGTTCCGTTTGCCCAACTGTCTCTCCAGTTGATACCTTCATTTAATTTTTCCCAGTAACTTGCATTCGGTGGTCTGTTGCCTGTTGAGTCCGCAATATTAAGATAAGTGTAACCACCAACTCTAACAACATCACCTGTTCTGTATGCTGTGTTGAAAGCCAAGTCAACATTGTTACTTAATGTTTGTGCTGAACTTAATACTAAATTATTTTGGTCTGTGACTGTTGCTACTGTTACTGTTCCAGAAATACCTGTTCCAGTTACTACCATGCCTTGTACAATAGTACCAACGTTTGTGTCAACTACTAATGCAGTTGTGCTTGATATTGCACCATTTACTTTTGCTGTTGCACTTGCATAGTCACCTTTTAAACTAAATCCTGTTGTAAATAAATCCCATGTTGCCGCGTTGTTGTAAGGAACAACGTTGCTGTGATTTGTTTTTGAAACATAACCATAACCACCGTAAGTAACAAAGTCACCTGGTTGATAGTTTGTTGCTGAATTCCATGAATCTTCAAATTCTAGACCTGGAACAAATTGTGACCAGTTAGTTGTTTGTCCGACTGCTGAAACTGAGAATGTTAAAGAAGCACCACCGCCACCGCCTAGGTCGCCATCGGATACTGTGATAACATCTGTTGTAGAGTGTCCTTCACCACCTTTTACTATTGTAACAGATGCCGCTCCAGTTCCATCAATAATAATATTAAATCTTTGTCCTGTACCTGAACCACCCGATGAACCATTTACATCTTTGTAAGTTCCTGCTGTTCTACTTGCGTCAGCGGCCGATATAGATCCAACTGATGCAATTACTCCTGTTACTGCATTGTCACTTGCAAGGTTGGTTGCACCTGATGTATGTTCTCTTGTAGCAATCCATAAACCACCACCATACTTAACAACATCATTTACTTTGTATCTTGTAACTGTTTGGTGAACTGATTTGTATTCAATACCTTTGTGTGCGTAATCCCATTTACTTTGATCTGCTTCAAGTCCTAAAACTGTTGTTGCGGCTGATAAGTGAGCTTCGTTACAGATGTAAAGTTGTCCACCATACTTAACTGTGTCGTTGACTCTGTATTTTGTTGCCTTGGTCCAGTCTTGTTTCCAATCAATACCCTTTGCAAAAACGTCCCACTTGCTTTGATCTGCTTCTAGTCCGTCTGCGTCTGCGGCAAAAGTTGAACTTGAAGTGTGAGCAGTATTACAAAGATAAACTGTTCCACCATATTTTACTAAATCATTAACTTTGTAAATAGTTGAAACTGTCCAAATGTTTTTCCAATCAAAACCTTCTGCGAACAAATCCCATTTAGCTTGATCAGTTTCTAATTTTCCTGGAGTTCCACCATCAGCTTCTGCTGTGTGTGCCGTGTTGGCAATGTATATGTAACCACCATACTTAACAATATCATTTTGTTTGTAGTATGTTCCAGCTACCCAGTCACCTAAAAATGCTGAGCCATCTGTGAATAAGTTCCATTTTGTTGCTTCATCACTAGTGAATAGTGCTTGAGATGTGTGTCCAACCGCACAGTAGTAAGTTCTACCACCATGTCTTACAATATCGTCTTTATAGTAGACGGTGCCAGTAGCCCACGCCCCCTTCCAAACAAATCTAATTCTACCTAGTTTAAACTCAGCCATTTTGTAATAAATCCTTGTTGTTTATATTTATCATTGTGTTATCCATTACTATTATATCCGTTACCTGCATCGTTATAATAAAGCCCATCTCCCTCAAAATCCTCTGCAGAGTCCATCATTGCCATTACGTCCATACCTACATTATTGTATGCTTGAGCAACCATAGTTCCGCCTGGAATCTTAGAACTGCTTAATGCTACTGGAATATTGATTGGTAAATCACCAGTATTTGACAAGTGATTTATTTGACTGAACCTACAAGTTCCAGCCGTTAGTGCGTTAGCCGCCACGTTTGCTCCACCACCTGATATTCTTGATTGAATATAAGCCGCAATAGCTCTTTGTGTTGGAACAATAGCATTACTATTAGCAACAAAAGTTTGTTCTTTTGAAAATTCTCTAATTACAGCATTTGTTCCACCAAGCACAAAAGCACCTAATCTCAATTCATTCAATCCAGATAGGTCAAACTGTGATGCACTTATGGAAACAATACCTGTGCTTTGTTCAACTTTAAATAATTCACCAACTCTAAAGTTTCCGTCTTGGTCTGTTGATGCGTAGAACACTCTACCACCATTGTATTCATTAGCTTCCCACATTTGTTCTGGTGGATTAACTGATCCAAATCCTTCAATATAAAGTTTAGGATAGTCAGTGTTGTTAAAGTTACCAGTACCTATGTCTAGGAAGTCATGGAATGTTAATCTTACCTGACTGTATTTTTGTCTTATGGTAACTGAAGTTCCGTGTTCTGGTGATTCTTGTATACCCATTGTAGGTGCTATGGAAATTTTTGCTCTTATGTTTGGAGCAGATCCAGAAATTACAGTTGCGTTTCCTACTTTGTAAATTACATCTGTGATACCTGCAAATCTCATGTTATCACCCGGACTTGGTAATAATGTTAAACTATCAACAATTACCTCACCACCTGTTTGATATTTGTCAATGTATCCATTACCTACGATTGTAACTGCATTGAATCTTACATAACCAGTTCCTCTATTTTTAAATGCCGGCTGTGCCAAAACATTATCTCTTATTCTTACAGAAATATTTGCGTCTTGTGTTTTTTGTGTATCAATAACATTTACAGTTGGAGGAGTTGTTGAGTCATAACCTGATCCTGGATCTGTCATTACAAATCTTGTAATTCTTCCAGTATCAATTGTTGCTCTCATCTGTGCTTGTCTGCCAGTCTTGATAGTATTGATGGTTGGGGTTGATCCTGTGTCAATAACAACAAACTGCGGACCTTTAGTTCCTGTACCTACGTGTACCTTTGGTGTAAATGCTCCAACTGGTGGAGTAATTTGTGTCTTGACTACCCAAGTATCACCACCATCACTTTGTCTTACATTACCAGCTGAATCAACTGCCATGAATACTCCGTCTGTATAATCAAGTCCCCATTCTAATTCATTAATGATGTTTGAGGATTCAACAGCTCTCCAAGTTGCGTTGTTGGCTCCTTCTGAATAATTTGTGAAACTTAAAAAGAAAGTAGATGGTAATCCAAATGTTGCTGTTGTAACAGATCCACCACCGCTTATCATTGTTGATGGATTTGCTGGATTAAAAGGAAAAGAAGCAGTTCCGTTTGGTTTTACTGCCGCAATAAATCTTCCATTACCAAAAGTAAAGTCTGTTACGTTGTATGTTGTTGGACAAACTCTTGTTGTTGATTGCCAGTTCGCTCCGTTGTCTGTGCTTTCATATGCAGTTCCGTCTGCCTTAACTGCCAACCATTTTCCATTTCCGTATCTAATATGTTTTAACCCAGTTCCCATACCTGAAGTTACATAAGACCAAGTTGTTCCGTCTGTTGTACTTACAGCTAATTCATCTGAATCATCTGCTACTGCAATCACCGTATGTGACGTATCACTAAAAGGTCCTTCTGCTATGTCAACCCAGTTACGTTGTGTGATTGGATATGGATTTGATCCCCAGGCTGTTGCCGCTGTGGATAAGTTTGCTCTATTTCCATTTCCTAATGCAATCCAATATTTTAATTTTCCTTTACACTTCACAATACATTGTGGTCTAACAAAACCTGCATCAACAGTTGCCGCCGAAAATGCCGACTGACTGTTATCGCTGTATAATGCTAAATCAGTTCCAGTACCTGGAAAACAAAATACTGTTTCATTGTGTACACCTGCAACAGGTTTCCAAACGTTTGTGTTGTTTGTGTTATGTGCCGTAGAAGCATAAAGTGGTTCTGCTACGTGTATTCTTGGTTCAATTCTATAAGTTGTTGAACCGTCTAAACTTGTTTCAATTGCTTGTCCAGGAAGTATATGATCAAATCCTCTTAAACCATCTGATGCTTTTATTACATTTATTTGTTTTGTACTTGTAAAGTATTCATCTATAATACCAAATTGTCCTACACCTTTACCTTCTTCAATAAAAATTTGCATGGATTCAGAAATTGTACCAACCTTAAATGTCAATGGTGCTCCACCAAAGTTACCAATGTTTACGTCAGCGATTGTAATAGTATCTCCAACTCTGTGACTGTCTCCGCCATGTGTTACTGTAACTGTTGCCGCTCCAGTATTGTCAACAACAATAGTAAATTTCATGTTGGCAACGCCTGCAAATTGATTGTTTGAAGTACCTACAACATTAGTATAAGTGTAAGGTGCATCGTCGGCGTTACCCACTCTTGATGCATCTGCCGCCGAAATATTATTTACTGTAAGTATTGCTCTACCAACATATTTTTCTGCACTTCCAGTATCTGAGTTTGCAATAGTAATACTAAAGTTTGTACCTGATTGGGCTGAGTTTCTAATTGCTGTTGTATGTCCTCTACCACCTGGTAAACTCGAATCACCTGGATCCAATAATCTTATTTCAGTTATTCCTGCATTTCTTACATCAATAAAATCGTTATCAACTTCAACTCCTGATCCTGAACCAGTAACTGAGTAAGTTGCATCAGCATAATCTTGTCCTGCGTGTGTGTAACCTAATGCAAGTATTTGATTACCATCATTGTAAACTACTGGTGCTTCTGCATCATAATATCTGTTGTTCAATGTTGCTGTGATTGGTGTTTCTAAAGCATATTCACCTTCAGCAAATGATCCATATTTTCCATATGAATTGTTTCCGTTGGTTCCTCTAATTTTTCCACCGCCTGTACAATAGTAACCTATATGACAATAATATGTAAACACAGATACAAGCTCTGCCTTACCGTCATCGTTACACCATACACCTATACCATCACTTAAGACCTGTGTAAAGTCATTTGCAACAATAGATCTATTTCCACCATTGTGTAATGTACCATCAATTTTCATTCCTATACAACCAGTTCCTAGTGTTGTAACGTTTTGTACATAAGTTGATTTGTTTGTTACCCATACACTAGTATCTGTAGGTCCTGCTCCTGGATCAAGTGCCACATAAGCACCTGTGTTAGGAATCTGTGCTCCGTAGTTGTCTGCGGCACCAAGTGTTCCTGACATACCTTGTAATGTCATGTTTCTTATACCACAACCATTTCTAACTCTAAACATATCGTTAGTTTCATAACCTGAACGTGGTTGAACAGTTGTACTTCTTAATTCATCTCCAACAATAGCAACGCCACTTGGAACATTGATTGGAGTAATCTCACTGTATATTCCTGTGCTAACAAAAATTGTTGCAGGAGCTCTGTTGGCCTCATCTGCTAATATATATTGTGTTGCATATTTTATACTTGCAAAAGGAGCCGATATTGTTAAACCAAATCCTGTATCATCTTTTCCATTCATTGCAACATAATAAACTTTTGCAACTTCACCTAATCTTTCCCAAGTTCCTGTTCCATTAACAACTTTTAATGCTTGTCCTGGAGAACCTATTGGCAGTCTTGAATGATTACTTCCGTCATGTGTTCTTAGGTCACCTCTGTAAGCCAAAACGTTGTTTGGATTACCCATAACCATTTTGATCCAATAACTGTTTGTTGTATCTAGGTCTGGAGTAACAAGTGTTGAATCATCACCTTGGTGTGCTTGAACACATTTGTATGAAGTTCCTTTGTAAACAATAATGTCTCCTAACACATAAGATTGTGTTGAGTACCATTCACCTCTGTAATATATTCCTGTCAATAATAATTGCCAGTACATATTGATTGATCCTTCTGTGGATCTAGTTGATCCTGGATCGTAATATCCTCTTGACTCGGGTGTTAAAGCATCTGGTTGTTGATTGGTGCTGTCTCTTACAGCTATGTAAACAAAACCACCGTTTCTAACAATCTCACCAGTTCTGTATGATGTAGTGGAATCCCACTCACCTTTCATCTGGTAACCAGTTAGCATTAGTTCCCAATCATATAAACCTTGTAAACTTTCTCCTTCATAGAACACACCAGTTACACTTGGTGGACTACCTGTGTTATTCTTCATTGCAACATAAGTGTATCCACCATATACTACAATGTCACCTGGTTGATAAGTTGCCGCATTATTCCATACAGCTTCGTATCCTAAACCAGGACACCATATATCAAATTTTGCTTCATCGAAACTTGCTAATGATTGGTGTGCAGTCTTACAACGCCATAACGTTGGACCGTACATAACTATATCACCTATTTTGTATTTTATACCAGATGAATCTAAGTTTCCTTGCCATTCACCTTTGTAACAGATACCATCAAGTATGACATCCCACTTGGCTTGATCTTGTTCTAAACCTAAAATTGTTGTTGCGGCTGATGTGTGTCCTGTGTTACATCTGTATAGTCTTGCACCATATCTTATGAAATCATTCACTTTATATTTTGTAGATACTGTCCAATCAATCTTCCAATCATCAGTTTTTACAACTAGATCCCATTTTGATTGATCATTTTCTAATCCAGCAACAGTTGTTGCAGAAGTATGTTCTACTAAACATTGATAAACATAACCACCATACTTAACAACATCATCTATTCTGTATCTTGTAGCAGGTGCCCATTCAGTTCTCCAGTTTGGAGTTTTTGCATATGGTTGTAATTTGTCTGTATCGTTGCTGATACCTAAAGTTTGTGTACTTGCAGAAACGTGTTCTGTTAGAACTTTGTAAATTATACCATTGTATTTTATTAAGTCATTTGGAACGTATCTTGTTTCAACTGTCCAGTTACCTTTCCATTGATAACCTTCAGTATTTTTTAACCACTTACCTGGTGTTGCATTTAAATCAGTTGCAAAGGAAGTTTGATCGGATACGTGTCCAACCATAGCAATATAAACATTACCGCCATGTCTTACAATATCATCTTTGATATATGTCGCACCTTTCAGCCAAACATTTTTCCAAGTATATCTAATTCTTGCTATGTTAAATTGTTGTGCCATTATCCTGCGTATCCTGTTGCGTTTTGTCCAAATGGTAAATGCTCACCTGCTGTACCAGTTGGATATGTGTATTTTGTGTTAACTCTTAAAACAACTTCGCCTTCGTCGTTTATATAATAATAAATGTTTTGATCATCCCAACGCATTTGTTCAAACACCAAGTTGTCATAAACTAAAACATGGTTTGGATTTCTTCCTTCAAAGAAACTTTCTCCTGCTTGGAACTCTGTGTAGTTTCCGTCAGTACCACCTGGTCTATTAATTTGAATTGCGTCAGTTGGAGATGCTTTATCTACTTTTGAAATAAACAGTTGCCCATCATCATCTCTACGTAGTGCGTAAAAATAACGTTCGCCTGAATCACCGGCTAATGGGGCTTGTCCTACATAGTTAAAACTCATTATACTATCTCCACATAACTTAAAATTACATCAACAGCATCGTCTTGATCTGCTGTGACAAATAAACTATTACTTTGAGGTAAAATTAATTTTTCACCTCCATTGATGGCTCTCAAACTGGCACTGGGGGCTATCATGACATCCTTGACATAAAATCCTGTAACACTTGTATCATCTTTAACTGTAATACTAACACGGGTATTACCATCAAGTAGGTTAGCAATTGATAAACCAATAGCAGTAACTTTAGAACCAGTAGCCACTGTAACAATTTCCACTGGTACTGTTCCTACTGATTTTATAACTTTATTTCTAAAAAACGTTGCCATATTATTATCCTAAACTTAAGACTAACTCCAATGCGATGTTTTGTGCATCAGTTTGTGAAACAGCACCTGAACTACCTGCAACAGTATCCCATGTGCTACCATCATAAATTTCTAATCTTCCGTCTGTTGTGTTCCAACGTGTCATTCCTAAAACAGGACTTGAATGACGTTGAGCTCCAGTTCCAGCCGGAACAATAAATGCGTCTGTACCTGCGATCTGAAAGTAACCTGTACCTGGATCTAAGACACTGACAGCACCACTGCTAGTGTTATTTATTGTACTTCCGCTGATATTAAAATTATCAATCTGTACACCACCTGTACCGTTGGGTATTAGGTTTAAATCAGTGTTTGGAGTAGTTGTACTAATGGTATTACCGTCAATCTGTATGCTATCTACATTGATTTTAGCAACATTAAATTGACTTTGTGTAATACTTGCAATAAGGTTACCAGCTGAGTAAAATCTAATTGTATCATCATTTGCACCAGGTGTTAATTCTGCTGTAATATATGTGTCTGCATCTAAGTCATAAACACCAGTTAGTACAATCCAGTTTCCATCATATCCTTCAAATTTTGAAGTTGTTGTGTTGTAACGTATCATACCTGTTGCTGGTACACTTGGTCTTTGTGCAGTAGTACCTGCTGGTATTCTAATTGATCCTGTTCCATTAACATTAACTTGTCCACTGCCTGGAACAAATACCATGTCTGATGAAGCTGTTTCAATTCTGTTACCTTTCATTAAGAAGTCATCTACAATGATGTTACCTGACCCATTTGTTCTTAATTCTAAGTCTGCATTTGAAACTGTGTTTTCAATATAGTTGTTATCAATAACTATGTCATCTATATAGGCCGCTGATGCGTGTACACTATTCCATTTTTTACCTGGGGTACCTAAATTATATGTCGCAGTTGCATCTGGTTTTAAGTCAGATGTAATTCCTGCTGTGATGCTTATTGTATCAGTATCAGAATCACCAATCTGTACATTTCCTGAAATAGTAATGTCACCGTCAGCAGTTAAATTTCCTGTAATATCTAAGTTTCCAGTTACAGCTAAATTTCCTTGCACATCAACTTTACCTGATCCTGATGGAACAATGTCCACGTCAGCATTTGATACTGTTGTGCTAATTACGTTGGTTTCAAATCTTAAGTCGTCAATCTCAAGAGTTTTTAAAGCTGTTACTTTGTCTGATCCAACTGTTGTTAAGTTAAGTGTATTTGCAACTGAATCAATAGTATTACCAGAGATTCTAACATCACCTATATATGCTGTTCCTGTTGTGATTAAATCTGTTGATCTTGTAGTGCCGTTTACATCTAGTTCGTATTGAGGAGTAGTAGTCTTAATACCGATCCTACTGTTGTTAACATCCAAATAAAGTAAATCCGTCTCAAATGCTAAATCTACGCCGTTACGCAGAAGATTTGCCTTAAGTAGCGGACCTGATATACGACCTACAGCCACTTGTTTCTCCTAATACGGGGATCCTGTCCCACTAACCTGATTGCATTGCCGGTTAACCGCAGTATGTCCCATAAAACGTCAAAGGATATCTCTTCCTCAGATGGTCTTGTCTTATGTTAATAGTATTTATCGTTTTTGGTAATTATGCTAGTGCTAAGGTGTATATATTAGTAAGTTCTTCCATATATTCTACAGTCACAGAATCACCAGCACCTGATACGTTTGCCCACTGAGTACCTTCCCATGTTTCAAGGTATTTAAGTGTAGTGTTATATCTTGTTGCACCTACAGGAACGTTAGCAGGTCTGTCAGCAACTGATCCTGCTGGTATAACAAATCCACCTGTTCCACCAAACTGCACAACACCTAAGTTACCTGTACCTATGGTTGAAAACACCATGTTACCTGAACCTGTATTAGTAATAGTGTTTACGTTTATTGCGTAATTTCCTATTATAACGTTTCCTGTTGCTGTTAACACAATGTCTGCGTTTGTGGACGCACTTGATATATTTGCATTATCTATTACAACATTATCCTGTGATACAAGCCTATTTGTAACTAATCCATCTGATGTAAGTGTAGTGTTTGTTTGATTATTTGTTACAAAACTAAATGTATTGTTATCATTTGCTAACACATAAGTTTGTCTATCTTCACTCCATATACCTCTTAATGGTGTATATGCAGTAGAAAATAATTCAAAGAAATTTGTTGTTGAATTGTATCTAACATCTCTATATGTGCTAGGTCTTTGGGCTTCAGTACCAACTGGAACTCTAAAAGACTTTGTAGATGAAACTGATATATTATTGCCACCTGGCTTTAATTCAATATCATTAGAACCTGTAGATGATAATACATTTGCACTAAAACGTAAATCCTCAACAACAATAGCACCAGTACCTGATGGTCTAATGTAAAAGTTATTGTTAAATGTTTTTGTAGTAATAACATTTGTATCAATGAGTATATCACCTATATCTGCCATACCAGTGTTTATGTCATTCCATTTTTTAGTAGCACTTCCTAAATTTAATAAATCTTCAGTTCTTCTTGGAACTAAATCTTGTTGGAATCTTACAAAATCAAAATCTATTGTGTCAGTTGCTTGATCACCTATATCAAAGTTGCCGCCAACTAAAACGTTACCTGGAACTGTGACATTTCCAGTTGCACTTGCATCACCAGTTACTTTAGTATTTTTTTTAAATTGTGTAGTTCCTGTTTGATTAGGATTAAACACAATATCAAATCCACCTAAACTTGAAATCTGTCTTCCATTAACTTGTAAATTTTCTGTTTTTAAATTATCTATTTTAATTTTTTCAACAGCATTTAAATTAATATCTCCAACTACTGCTTCTGCTCCTGTTGTACTGAATCTTACATTACCTCCTGTAAGTCTTGTTGCATAAACATTGGGAGATTCTATTTGTCCGTTAACGTTTAACTCAGCATTAGGACTTGATGTTCTAACACCAACCCTTCCATTCAATGCACCAATGTATAATAGATCAGTTTCAAACGCAAGATTAGATTGCGTTCTCTTTAAATTTGCCGCTAATAATGGTCCTGATATACGTGCTACTTGAGCCATGCTGTTCCTCTTTTATATATTTATCGGAATATTACTTCCAAGGACGACCAGTAGTCAAAGTTCCGGTTTCTATTTGCTTTTTTTTAGATGTGTCGTTATTACCTGCTTGGTATAACGTAGGCATTAAACCCTTTTTAAGTGTAGATCTTTTGCCTGTAGCCGCACGTTTTGTAGCGGCCAATTTTAATTTTTGTTCTTGGCGTTGTCTTTTAAATTCTAAGTGTGATATTCCGTTGTCGGACATTACTTGTCAAAGTTGTGTAGAACTGTGACTGGTTTTCCTGTAGGTACTGCTGTACCAAATACTACATACCAACCTGCCGCATAACCACTTGGGTTTTGTTCTAGAGTATAGTTTGTTGTTGGAAGTTGAAATACGTTTTCAACTAATACGATTAAATTTTGTGCCGCCGCTGGTGCAGGGTTATAAGTGTCTCCATTGTTTAATGGTCCGAATTTTGTTTCAACATCATTACCGTTGCCTAAACTTTGCATTACAATACTTGCTGGTTCAAATCTTCTAATAGGTGCCCAACTGCCTGCTTGATAATTTTCAAATACATTTGTTGTTGTGTTGTATCTCATGTGTCCGTTTTCAGGACTTGTAACTTTGTCTGCTGTTGTTCCTTTTGGCACTAACATCATGTCTTTACTGTCAAGCACAACTTGACCATTGATGTCTCTACGGATATCGTCTTGTCCATATACACCACGAACATTGGTTGATTGTCTTCTAAGAAACCTCATTTTATACCTCTAAATAACTAACAGTTATACTCAAGTTCAACGGGGACTGTGATAACACAGTTACTTTATCACCAGCTTCTAATACAACTTTTTCAGTATCAAGTGTAAATGTATCTCCACCTGCTACTGGCATTTCTTTTACAACCATGTTAGTGTTGGACTTTGCTTGTCCATTTTTAACAAAGTGTAAATCGAAAGATGTATCATTAGTACCACCGGAGTTGAAACCTGCATGATTACAAACCATAATAGTTGTAATTGCATAAGAAGTACTAGCTGGTACAGTTAGTACTATTGTATCTGTGTTTCCTATTGCCGCTTGTGCTATTGCCATTTTCTATCCTTAAAAGATCATGCTTAAAAGCAATGATCTGTTTTTACTAATTATTTCGTCTCTTACATTATTACTATTTACATAATATAAGCCTGTTTTACCTACTCCTTGACTCTTTGCATAGATCTTTAAGCCGTCTGTAGGCTGTGCTGGATCAACAGCAGAATCATCTGGACTAGGTGTTGTTAAAATCTGTAATTGGTCATCAATTACAACTGATCCTGTGCCAGGAGCGGATAATGTTAAATCTGAATTACTTACAGTAGTGCTGATTCTTGAACCATCTACTCTTAGATCATGTAGTTCTGATCTATTGTCATAAAAGTTAACGTTGTTGACTCCGTCAACTGTAATTGATGCCACACTTGTTTGTCCTGTGGTTTCAAAGTCAGCTACAACTACCTGTGTAAAACTTGAACTTCCATCTCTAATTTTTTGGAAGTCTGCCGCGGCAACCTGTGCCGCAATCTGTACGTCAACATATTTTTTGTTTGGAATATCATCGTCATCAGTAACTTGATTTTCGTATTGATTAGTTCCACTTACACTGATAACACCAGTACCTGCATTAATTAAATACAAATCTCCGCCACCAGTTGAAATACTTCTTACTTCAAGTCCAATGTTTCCACCGTTAATATCTCTAGTTTTAAATCCACCTTGTTTAATTGTTTGTGTAACTGGATCGTTCCAACTTACAGTTTCATCAAAAACAAATTGTGTGTTTACTTTACTTCCTCTATCAATCTCAAAACCTGATGTTGATAAACTTACACCAGCACCTTGTTCGCCGGCATTTAAAACTATAATGTTGTCTTTGAGATCTAAATTTGTTGCATCAACTTGAGTTGTAGTACCTTTGACAACAAGATTACCAGTCATGTAAACTTGGCCAATCTGGTTACCTGTATCCAGGAAGATACTTCCTGCATCATTTGTTTTTATGTGATAATCACCTGATGTTACTACATACTTTGTCATTTACAATTCCCTTAAAGTGTTGTGGGGACCAAAGCCCCCACAAACAAACTAATTACGCATTTGTGAAATCGTCGTCGTCAGTACCTGCCTTAGTATCGTCGTCACCAGCTTCTTCAACTTGTGCCGCACCATCTGAAGTAGATGCTGTAAATGTCCAAGCTAATGATGTTCCTGATAGTGCATTTGAACCTGTACCATCTGGTGCAATAACAGTAGCTTTTCTACCTGCGATTTTAGAGATCTGATAAGTTTCGTCATCATCACCTTTTACAGTAATAGCCATTTCTGTACCTGAAAGTGCAGATGCTAATTTACCTGTAGTTAAAAAACGATCGTACTCTGTTGAGCCACCGATTTCTTTAACACGGAACTTTTTTGATCCTAACTGCTTAACGATATAACCTTCAGTAACAGCTGAGCCATCATGAAAGTCTACTTTGATCTCGTTTCCACCTGCTGTAGGTGTTCCGAAAAATCTTTTGTTTATTGGTCTTCCCATTTGTTTCTCCTTTGACGTTCTAGGTCTACGGGGTTCTGTCCCCATAAGTCCGCCGTAAATGCGGCTCGCTTTTTATAGACACAAGTATTTATCAAAGTTATGGGAATGGGTAAAGAAAGGTATAGCAAAATAGGTAGGACTTGGTTACACCTACAAGCACGTACCGGAATACCATTCTAATACGTACAACCTAACCCCGCTAGTGACTGCGATGTGAACCTGCGGATTTCTCCTACAAGCCCTGGGTACCACCCCTGGTTAGTCAAGTTCGACCCTTCTGGTAAAGGCCTCTTCCTTGCACTATAATTAAGAGTTAATTACTCTCCTAATGCTATGTTTATAATATAACACCGTTTTTTGAAAAAATCAACCATTAAATGCAAAAAGGTTATCCAAAATAGAAAATATCCATAAAAAAAGATAGGCCCCGAAGGGCCTATCCAATATTTCGTCTTAACCCTAAGGATTAAGAGAATGTTACGTTACTGATAGTTACAGTTCCTAAGTAGTCTGCCGCATTACCAAGAGATGATGCTGTGTTGTTTAACTCAACATATCCATATCTTGTCATGAAACTTACTACTGGCTCAAAAGAAGCCGGATCTAATACTACACCACTAGACATTAGTGGAATGTATGGGCAGTAGAATGCCGCCGCATCAGATTCGCTTGATCCTTTGTAACCAACTAGTACTGCTGTACCGTCTGTAGCATATGAATCAACATATACTTTCATCGCACCGTTTAAAGTACCAACGAATTTAGTATTTGTTGGAGCCTCAAAAGCACCTTCAGTTGTTCTTGCGAACGCTGAAGTTGTTGCAGACTGAAGTACTGTTAATGTGTGTGGTGAAACCACAGCCCAGTTACCAGCGCCACGTCTTGTTCTTTGTGCGATTGTGTTAGCAACACGATTGATCATCACAGCCAAAGCCGCGTGTTCATCACCAACGAATGTAGCAGTTCCTGATACACCGTTTTGATCGTATGCTTGTTGGTTTGTAGAACCTGCTAAAGCACGTAAAGATGCAAGTACTTCTTGATCAATCTCAGCAGTAATTTCTTGAGCTAATGCCGCCAT
>CESP01166535.1_pt1 | contig 24823 bp, 22 predicted proteins | sample 531211 | NCBI WGS metagenome assembly CESP01 (sample SAMEA2622074, study PRJEB7988) | marine metagenome | biome: marine biome (ENVO:00000447); feature: surface water layer (ENVO:00002042); material: "saline water (ENVO:00002010), including plankton (ENVO:xxxxxxxx)" | depth 5 m | reverse complement strand
ACAAAACATCAAAATACAATAAAAGATATACAGAGACTTCAAGATGTTGAAAAATATATGTTTAATAATTTACAAAGTTTAAATAAATCATCAGGTTCTGACTTACAAAAAAGTGAAGTAATTAAATCTAGATTAAATGAATTAAGCACCATGCGTATGGGATTGTTTAATCAACTTAAAAATATGTATACAGATGGACAATCTGAGACCGCTAATAGTAGAAGTAACTTAGCCGACCAAATTACTATGGTAAAAGTAATTGAAAATGAACTTCAAAATGCAAGAAATGAACTTGATGCTTTAGAAAAAGAAAGAAAAAATAAAAAACGATTAGTTGAATTAACTGAATATGAATATGACCGTTATAGATCTCATAAAAATATTCTTAAAGTAATTGCATATGGAGCATTAGCTATTCTATTTGTTGTAATGTTAATGACTCAATCATGGTTTCCATCTACAATTGGTGTAGCACTTATTTGTATTATTATTGTAGCAGTTCTAGTAACTGTTGGAAATAGAATGTTAGATAATTTTCATAAAACAAATTATAATTATAATAAATATACCTGGGCTAAAAAAGGGTGTCCTAATGGAGAATGTGGTAGTGGTAAAAAAGATACTGGTGAATGGGATTTCAGTAAATTTTTCTCTAATGCTTGTGATAATATAGCAAGTACATATGAAAAAAGTAAAAATGCCTTAATAGGTGTTAAGGATAGAGCAGAAAATACTGGTAAAATTAGAGCTGCTTTACAAATGGAATCTGGAGGACAAGGAGATAATACAGAAACTTTTAGCACAATCGTTCATCCTAGTCAACCAGAAGGATTTGAAAATTTTCATTCATTATTTTAATTTAAAATCTAATAATTATATATCAAAATAATGAGTATAGACTACAAGCAAATAAATTCCATGATTAGCAATATGAATAATATAAATGTTTGTGATACTGCCTGTCAGAAACGAAAAAAAATAGATAGATTAAGAACTGATTTTAATAACGCTAGAAATAGACTACAAAATGCTCCTGCTGAAATTGAACAAACCAAAAAAGCTTATTATACAGAATGGAAAGGAACTGATTATTACAATAATGAAATGGAAAGTGAATATAAAAAAGAAGCAAGGAAAGAAGTTGATGATTGGAATAAAACACTTATTAATCCACTAATAGATAAAATGAATAATAAAGTTGTTTATTATACTAGTCAGAGTTATTATCAAAATAATGTTAAAGACCTATATAATTATCAAGAAGATATGTTACGTGATTTAAAAGAGAAAGTAGAAGATACTACTTCTAAAAAATACACAAATGATCGTTTAGCCTATTACTACGATTACAATAGTGGAGTTGTAAATAGTTTTAATAATGGTATGTTTTATATTTATTGGACTTTAACTACAATTTCAATAGTGTTGTTTTTATACAAAAAACAATTTAATAATGCTTCATATTATCCTTTTATACTTCTTATTTTAGTGACTCCATTTCTTTTACATAAATCTTATGAACTTGTTTTTTCAAATTTAAAACACGCAAAAGTCAATAATTTATTTTTTATTTATTTTGTTTTAATTATTTCTTTATTTTTCATTTTTAATTTTCTCTCCAAATTACCTTTTTCAAACAATTTACAACCAGAATAAGTTTATATTAATATAATTTTTACTACAATTATATTAATGAATTTTGAAAAGGCATATAAACCTCCTAAGCCATTTTGGGCCATGAGTATTCCTGAATTAGTTGCTTATAATAAAAAATGTAAAAAACTGGATGAATACTTTTTTAAGAAAAAACCATTTAAAACTCCTCGTTCTGGAGGTTCTATTATTAAAAGAAGAAAAAGAAAAACAAGAAATAGAAAAAATAGAAAAACACGAAAAAGAAAAAATAGGAGAACTAGACGAAGAAGAAAATTAGCGACAGTAAGAACGTCCCAAGAACATCATTCCTATCAAACCGAGACCAAAACCTAAGTGATAATTATATTGCATAGTTCTATATATTTCTAACCAGGCTTTTCGTTGATCTTCATCATCCAAATGAACTACCATGTAATCACTTTTGGGATGTAAAATATAAAAGAAATAATTTACTGTAAATGATGTTGCTAAAACAAAGCAAGTATTGGTTAATTTAGTAACTTTAAAAAGTTTATTATTGTTTAAAACATAAAGAGCTAATAATGATAAAATAAAACCAAGAGCAAATCCTTTGAAATAGATCATTTTGCGTTCATTAGCAATCATCATATATCGTTGTTTATTTTCATCATCTAATAATTCCATTAATGGTTCATTTAATGCTTGTTTATCAACACGCAAGCATACAAATATGGAAGCTGCTATAAATGCTCCGGCAATAAGACATGATTTTTTACAAAACATCTTTTATAATATAAATAAATATTTTTCATTTTTGATTTGTTGGAGAGAAAAATATTTATAAAAAGCAAAAAAATCTTGTAATATTATATAATGCCTAAGAAAAGTAGAAGAAGAAATAAGAGAAAAAAATCAAGAACAAGAAAAAAAAGAGGCGCTGTTAAATATAAAAAAAAAAAGACAGAAAATATTATGTCCACCCCCAAAAAAACACTAAAAACCAATCCAGAAAGGTTTGGTAAAAATAAATCAACAGATGATATCGTAAAAAAAGTGAGAGAAATATTAAAAACAACTCCACAGAGAGTAAAAAGAGAAAAACGCGAAGAACAAATAAAATCAATTGGCGAGCAAGAATTAGCTTTATTTAAAAAACAAGCACTGATTGAAATGAGAATAAATTTTGAACAGACTTTTGGACAAGCTCCTAGTGATAGGGATAGAAAAATGTTTAGTTTAGTATATAAAAGTTTGAAAGATCCATTAAGTAAAGCAGAAGAAGATTATATTAAAAAATATCGCAGGGATGAAGAAGAAAATAAAAAAAAATTTATGTGGACGAATAACTATCTTAGACAATTAAAAAGGAAAATGTCTATAAAACAATTGGAAATATATAAAGACGGTGATAATCCAGAGAATTTACTAAAAACCAGGACTGGAAAAAAGAGAGAGAAAGATGGACCAGCAACTGGTTTAGAGATTGATACAGCAGATAAAGATATGAGTCCTGTAAAGGGTCCAGATACTAGATATCCAGAACTATCAAAAGAAATAGGAAATAGAGGTAAAAATCTTTTCCAAAAATCTCTACAAGGAGGTCGTAAAAAGAAAGGCGGTAGAAGAACACGAAGAAAAAGAGGCAGTAATGGTAAAAAAACAAAAAAAGGTATAACAAAACACGATCGTAAAGGTTTACCGCCTCCCTACGAGTTAGTTCAAGTAGATAAACCTGATGATAGGTTTATTATGGCTGGAAAACGCCGAACAAAGAAAAAGACACGTAACAAAAAGAAGACGCACAAGAAAAAAAAATAGACGTTAATATTATATGGAAAATAATTGGTTTTTATATGCTAGTCTTGCTGGCCTATTAATAGGAATAAATACAGTTATGAATAATTATTTTATGAATAAAAATATTAATCCTTATGTAATGCTTATATTAAAAGCATTATTTTTTCTATTCTTTGCGTTAATTATTACTTTAATACAAATGCAAAATGGAAACATAACACTAAAAGAATGTATAGAATTAGAAATGAATGATGTGGGATTAATGTTTTTAGGAGGATTATTTACTACACTTATTATGTTTTATTCATTTATGGCTGTATTTCAAGTTCCAAATACTGCTTATGGTACAAGTATAAAGGGTTCGGTAGCGTTAATTACCGGATTTATATTGTCTATAATCTTTTTACAAGGACAATTTAATATGAAGGCAATATTAGGAATGTTTTTAGTATTTGGTGGTGGATATTTAATTAAAAATAATTCATAAAAAATTTATTTAATAATTTTTATGAATTAATCGCTTTCTTCCTCGCTTTCACTATCATAAGCATCATATACAATTTTGTAACCCCACCAACCTTTATTTCTATATTTACCACATGCCTTATTTAAATATTCATATAGGTCAACAGCCTTAGGAGGTTTAGCACTATACTCATTTTGATACCATTCATTAAATCTGTCTCTAATTTCAGATTTTTTAATTTTATCTTTGGAACTAGCTTTTGATACATTTTCTTTAAAGAACTGACTATAGAAATCTTCCTTTTCTCTATAAGCCTTTGTGGCTGCTAATACAATATCGCAATCTTTTACAAATCCATCATTTTCATTACATTTTTCAATTAATAATGCTGTAAATACTTGCACCCATGTTTTCATTTTATCTGTAAGTTTACCATCTTTTATATATATAGGATTTTCTGCATCATTTACTAAACCTGCTGCCTGTTTAACTACCATTTCTTCTGGATCTACAAACTCAGAGTTAAAAGGAACATTTTTAATTCTTCTCCACGTTCCTCTATCATTAGATTTAATTTCAAACGGATTATTTGTGCTACAAACTAATGTAAATTGTGGAATAAACTTAACCATTTTTTTTTCATACATTCCTCTACCTTCTATTTCATCACCACCTGTAAGTTGTTTCATAATACCTTCATTTAATTCATCTCCTTTACTTGGTTCATCCATACTAACGTATCTTTTTCCTCTAAGCTTTGCTATTTCTGGAGTTGGTCCACCAATTCCTTTTCTTTTTTGTGTGATAAGACTAATATTACATTTATCTGAATAACTACCTAACACCATATTCATTAAATCTACAAACATAGATTTACCATTACCACCACCACCTGTGTAAACATTAAATGATTGATGAGTATTAATACCAATAAGTGCTGCTGCTGCATGATCCCACATGTATCTTCTTAACTCTTCATTTGGAAATATTTTAAAGAAGAAGTCATCTAATTCTTCTTTTAATTTAACTTGTTCTGTATCGGATGGATCATAAGGTCTATAGTTTGTTCCAGTTGATAATGATATATAATCTTCTGCTACACCATCTCTAAAAACTTTTTCTTTAAAATCATAGACTCCATTTTGAAAACCAAGTAAGTATGGGTTACTATCTAATTTACCTTCTAGTTCTTCATCCCAAAATCTTTCCGCACATTCTTTCATTATTGATGTTTTTTGTGTAGCTGACTTTAATTTTATAGCAATTCTAACAAATTCAGCACTATTATCTATGTGTTTAGCTTTTTCGGCTTCAGTTATTTCATCTTGTGCGGCCTTTACTTTTTCATCTAGTGATCTAACTGTAAACAATTGATTAATTTTATCACTTAGTTTTCTTCTCAAAGTAGTTCCATTATCATCCTCAACCCATCTATGATTTTGAAATCTATACCATTTTTGAGTTTTAATACCTACACAGGCAAATAATTCTTTAAATAAATGATTTGTAATAATAGCTAAATCAGTATCTGAGCCTTTACTTTTACCACACTCAGTTATTAATTTTTCGCTACAAGTATCTTGGATTTTATAATATTGAGTTGGGAAATTTTCTTTAACATAATAATGAATAGTTCTGAAAGTTATACCTTCATCTTTAAAATCACAATTCCACATTTCCCACATTTTTGGAATTTCGTTAAAGTCAAATTTACTGCTTTTTGCTGAAAAGCAAACCCATGTCCAAAATAATAGATTAGAATCGGTATTATGTAAGGCCCAACCAATTTCTAACCAAAGTTTATAAGGATCATACCATCTTTCATCTAAAATCATAGTTAAATTATGTAATTCTTCTATTTTAACATCTTTAATATCTAATGAAGTATGAAGATTTTTTACCATTACATCTAATTCATCTTGATTCTTAGGAACTATTAAATTTGAATTTAATTTAATATTTTTTTGTAATGTTAAACTACTACTATTTTTTACTGTTTTCTTCTTTTTCTTAGTTTTCTTTACTTGTGTCGCTTTTAATTTTTCCTTTAATTTTTCTTGAAATTCTTCTTTTACTTTATTTTTTACTTGAAAATTCTTATTTTTAGCACTTACAATAGGTAATAGATTTAGTATATCTACTTCTTTATTAATAGCATTAACTTTTTGTTCAACCGAAACTTGATCGTCATTAATTGTATATTCCCATATACTAACTAATTTATACGTATCACAACCTGGTTTTCCAGAACCCCAAACTTGCCAGTTATTACGGCCAATAGATATACATTCATCAAATATATCATTAACACTATTTACACACTCCAAATCAGTAAATATTTGCCGTTCTGTTTCCTCCAAATTTATTACTACATCACGTATAATAAGTTGTATAGAATGATGCATACTTAAACCAAATACAATATGAAGACCATCTTTTGTTTCTTTACCTTTCTTAGCAACAACGTTGCCTTTTTGAAAGACATAGGCATCAAAAGTATATTCTTCATCACTTTTAATTACATTTTGAATAGCATCACCATATAATTCTAATATATCAGATAAATGATCTACATTAAATTTTCTAGTTGTAACACTTTCATGAAATCTCATATCTATATCTACTAACAATGGACCTCCATTTATTCTATCTTGACGTTCAGTTAAATACTCAGGTTTTTTATTAATAAATACGGCTTTATAATATAATTTCCAAAATAAATCTAATTCTTCATCTAGAATACAGTATGAACCCGGATACACACCAAATTCAGTATTACCTATTCGCGTGTGTGTAAATTCTTGTTCTCCTTTTCGTTTATGCTTTATTAAGAAATCGTTCAAATCTTTGTAATTTTGAACTTTTGATTCAGCCATTTTATGGATATATTCTAGATTATATTTTCTAAATCAATTTTAATATCTATATATTTTTACTAAATACTTATTAGTAAAGCATAATACCTAATAAATTAATTAATTTATTACAATAATTTAAACATTACTAAATATTTTAAATTATATGTCTAAAAAGGAAGAAAGTAAAATTATGTCCAAAGACTCTAGAAAACGCTTACAAAAAGATATAATAGATATAATTAAAAATCCATTAACAGACCATGGTATTTATTATACACACGATGACAGTAATATGTTAAAAGGATACGCTGTAGTATTTGGACCTTGCGATACTATTTATAGATATGGAGCATATATGTTTGAATTTAAATTTCCAACAAATTATCCAGTTAGTCCGCCAAAATTAACTTATTTGACTAATGATGGAACAACACGTTTTCATCCAAATTTATATAGAAATGGAAAAGTGTGTCTATCTGTTTTAAATACATGGAGAGGAGAAGGATGGACATCATGTCAGACTATACGGTCTATTTTATTAATTTTAGTTACTTTGTTTCATAATAAGCCTTTATTAAATGAACCTGGAATTAAAGAAACACACCATTCATTTATACCTTATAATAAAATAATTACCTACAGAAATGTAGAACATTCACTAATCAAAACTTATGCTAGTGGATTAAAACCAGAGTCTCAAGCTATATATATTTCATGGTTTTACCCTTTTTATAAAAAATATATATCAAATCATCAGGAAAATATAGTAAAATATATTCAAGATTTAAAAAATAATGATGAATATAATGGAAAATTTTCTACTTCTATTTATGGTCTTAAATGTGAAACAGATTATGAAAAATTACTTTGTAATTTTAAAAAAGTTACTACAAAATTGAATTAAATAAAAACTAATATATTAGAAATATATAACCATGCATTTCTGTCCAAAATGTGGTAACATGTATTATCTAACATTATTCGATAAAGATCAAAATAAGCTAATTTACTATTGTCGTAATTGTGGTAATGAAGATAAAACTTTAGTTGATAATTTAAATAACTTATTTGTTAGTAAAACTGAAATAAATACTCAAATGAATTACAAGGATGTTATAAATAAATATACTAAATTAGACCCTACTTTACCACGTATAACAAATATAGATTGTCCTAATGAATCTTGTAAATCCAGACATATGATTGAACAAAAGGATGGAACTGAATTACCTGAAGAAGAAAAAGAAATATTGTATATACGATATGATGACGCTAATATGAAATTTGTATATTTGTGTGGGGTTTGTAATACAGTATGGAATACTTCAACTAAATAATAAAATTGAAAAATATATTAAATATTTTTATTGTAATATTATAAGATGAGTGCTTTAGAAGAAGTCGATGTCGAAGAACAGCTACAGAGTCAAGATGATTCTGATACTCCTGTTATAAAAATAAATACAGAGGTAAGTGATGAAAATAAGGAACCTAAATTTAAAGTTGGAGATATTGTAGCAGATACAGTAAATTTTGACCCTAAAGGCCCAATACCACCTCTTTATATTGTAAAGGAAATTAAAGAAGATGGAAAATATCTTATCGAACAGCAGAACCTTGAAAATGATGAAATTCCTTCACCTTATGAGGTTGATGAAGATGATTTAACACCTGTAAATCCAAAATCACCATCAGGACCATCTGATACTCCAGAAAGTTTGAAAAAGAAACCAAAATTTAAAGTTGGTGAATTAGTTATTGATATGGTAAATTTTAAACCCGTTGATGCTGCTAATAAAGAAGTTCAACCTATTTATGTTGTAAAAGCCATTACAGAAGACGGAAAATATTTAATTGAACAGGATAATGTAGAAGAGGGTCAAGAAGTTTCTCCAGCTTATGAAATAGATGAAGATGATTTAACACCAGTAAATCCACCTTCACCTGATTTTGCACCTGAATCAAAATTTGAGTTATCAACCGAACAGAAAGAAATGGTAGAACAAGGAATTAAAGAGGAAGCAGAAGACGAAAAAAATGAAAATCTAACTGAAATTACAAGTGATGAAACAGATAGCGAAGATGACGATAGTGATGACGAAGATGATTTTAAAAAATTGGAAAGCGATATATCCAGAGATTATTTATTAAGTTTTCATCCTGAATTAAAACAAATTAATTTTAATGAATTAATAGCTTTATCAAAAATTACCAGAAATAAACAAGGAGTTATTATTGATCCACTACATAAAACATTTCCTTACTTAACTAAGTTTGAAAGAGCAAAAATTCTAGGACAAAGAGCTAAACAAATTAATAATGGTTCTCCAATATTTGTTAAAGTTACTCCTAATATTATAGAAGGACATACTATTGCTCTTATGGAACTACAGCAAAAAAAAATTCCCTTTATAATCAAAAGACCATTACCAAATGGATCTAATGAATATTGGAAAGTTAGTGATTTAAGTATACTTGATTAAGTTAAAAATATTTTATATATAAAATTTTTTTAACGAAAAGGTCTGTATTGTTGTTTTGATAATAATACATATATTTGTTTTTTTGTTAGTTGATTTGATGTGTTAGCGTATATATTTTGTGATGAACTAATGTTTGTTGAACCAGCAAATAAGTTTCCTAGACATAATCCTCCAGCTGACTGATTTCCATTTGCATCTTTTTGTCCACCAGCTTTATTTATTAAAAGTGGTCTAAATAATTTTAAATTGGTCGATGTTGTATTATATCTACCATATTCAAATTTATTATTTTTACAAATAATTACTTCTGGAGTTGTAAAACTACCAAATGATAAAGATAAAGTAGTACTATTTAAATCTACACTACTTCTTAAAAATTTATAAACAAACGTTCCACTTATTGTATAAATATATTTATCATAAATTCTAACATCTGTATCAGTAAATGTATATGTTGATAAATTATAATTATTACCTAGTGCAGTATGTGTCTGTGGATCCGGAACAATAATTTTTTCTAGAAGTGTTTTTCTTATTTCTAACTGTGTCTGAAATCTTTCTATCTTCCATACTATATCTCCTGAGTCTCCAAATTGACTCCTAAAATCACCTTGTGGTTTTGAAAAATTATAACCTTTCCAAACTATTTTAACGGATTTATTATCATCTGCAACCATATCAAAAGCATTATTTACCTGAACTGGAGGAGGCAATTCTACACAGTTAATTATTATATTTGTTGGAAAAACATCTCGTCCCTCGAAATTCTCATTAGACACAATATTTCCATTATTATCAGTAAAATCACTACCTTTTAATGATATAGCATACAGATTTGAAAATCTTTTATATCCTTTATAATCAGTAAAACTAATGTTAGACTGTTCGCCATTTGAGTTATTATAACTTGTTACTAATCCATTTGGCCTGGTAATAGATGAGGGAAGATCTTCAATTGGATAGCAAAATAATAATTCAAAAGGAAACTCCTGTCCATCCACCGAAAAATTTCCTGATATCAAATTACCATTACTATCTTTAAGTATTAAATTACTAGGCGATGCTCCTATTACATTTGCTGAAAAATCTCTAGTTTCGTATCCTGTAGTAATTGTTCCACCGCTATTTTTAAAAATACCGTTTCTTATCTGGGTTATATCAGTTTTTTCAAACCAACCTCCACGATCACCATTTGTTTCTTCTTTTCCAAATACATCACTAGTAAAATCTATAGGAAGAGTCTGACCACCTTCTGGAACTTGAGAAGGTGCTTTTGAGTTTCCGCTTGACTCTATTCCTGAATCTGTAGCAAAATTAAATTTTGCTAATGGATTCACATCCAATAATACTGGAACGCTTTGAATATTTGGTGTAATTTCATTACCTCCTTGTATATTGATTTTCATTATTGGATTATTAAAAGTTTGATATACTCCATTTTCATTTGCTTTGCTTGCTAAACCAACACTTAGAAATTTATTATTAACAGTTTTTGAACCTCTCCAAGTATTCAATAATATATGACTAAAATTTGTTGTAATTGTTGATACCTGAATAATAAAATGAATTAATGATTGATTTTCTAAAGCAAACTGTGGATTATGAACGTTGTTACCAGTATAAATATTATTATCAACTTGTATATCTAAAGGAGAAATATTCCAATTATAAACATTATATCTATTATCTAAATTTCTATTTACTAGTGAAGTTGGAGGTCCATCATATGAACTTTCTGGTTGAGATGAATCCACTAAATTAGAAGACCATTTCCAGAAATCAGCAATAAATTTATTACCTTGACCCGCACAAAAATTTATATTACTAAATTTAAAACAATTAAAATTAATATTGTTTGTAGCATTAGTGTTAATATCAATTACTGATAAAATTAAATTTTCATTTAATTCAATACTTGGTGTTTCTATTTCACTTCCACTAGAAAAAACTCGATTATCTCTAGATACTTTTCCTAGTAAAGTGGGAATAAATAATTGAGATTCTGTTGGATATACATAAAATTTAATCCCAATACTATCTCCTAATTGTGTAGAACTAATGTTTGTTATTTCTAATCCATTATTATATGTTTGTGGTGGATTTAATGCTAACAGATCTGGTTTTCTCCATTTAATATTAACTGATTCATTTATAAATAAAATTTCACTTTCATCGTAATCATTTTCATTTCCTGATTCATTCGTATCGATGTAAACATTTGAATAATTGAAATTTGTTCTAGTGAAAAACATATTTGGATTATAAAACATCTTAAAACAATCAAATCCCGATGGCGACACGCCAGCGGACGTGCGTCCGTTATAAGGTGGTTTAAAATTAAATTTAGTATCACTATTTATTTCAAAATAAGGATTTCTAGCTTTTACATTTTTGTCATTTGGTGATTTTTCTAATAAACTTACTAAAGCAAAAAAACTATTTGAGCTTAGAGCATTGCTATTATTTGCTGTATTTCCCAAAAATTGAGAATTTCTTATACCTGTAAAATTTAAATATCCAAAAAATGGTAGTGTTTCTAGCAGATTAGTGCCAACAGTAACAATTGAGCTAGGAACTTTATAAATTGCTATAGTAGTTCCGGTATTATTTCTGGCAAAATTTAATATACCATTTCCATTTACATTAATAGTCTCTGTGGTTGTTGTTGTTTCTACATTATCTATTTTAATTTGATAAATATTAGAAATTATTTTAAATTTTTCTTTTTCATCTTTCATAATACTATTTTTAGTAAATGGATCAATACCATTTAAACTAGTAATATTAGTAATTCCTACTGTATGTCTTCCACTAGCAATATCTATTAAATAACCATATTTACTACTATTCGGGGAAAGATCTGTGCTATCCCATTTTATTCTAAAATATTCATTCCCTAATCCATTGGTTAATTTTCTTAAACTGTTTTCATTTGTTAATGGAGTAGTCTGATCGCTTGGGTCTATAGGAATTATATCATTATTATCTAAAATTACTGTGTTTGCACCTTGCGAGAATTTCCATACATCCGTTGAAGGATTTAAACTTGTTATAAATGTAGTCTTTTTATTATTGTCGAAATGATATTGTATCCACATTTCACTAGTAAATCTAACCAAATTTCTAAATTCAACAGTTGTTGAATTTGTTACATCTATTTTTTCGGTTGATGTGTCTATACCATTAAATTCACCACCCTCCGCAAAACTTTTTGTAGTATCACTCCAATTAAAACCATATTGTTGATAATTGCTAACATCTACTTTGTAATAAGGTGTTAATGTTTTACGAGGCATATGAATTTCATTTATTCCTGAGAAAGAAAGAGGACCACTTGCTGAAAGTTCTCTACGTCTTATAATAGCCCCACTAGCTTTTTTAAATATAGGCATATAATCTGGATTTTGACTTAATGGATCTAATACTCCAGATTCATTATAATTTAATTCATTAACATTTAGATAATTACCAACATATAAATTTTCATTTTTTTTAGCAGCGGCGTATAAAGTATGTCTCTCTGAAGATAAACTACACCATATAATATTTTCTATAAAATAATTCCACGTTTCTATTCCTGTTGGTGCCCTAGAATATAGTTTATTCTCCAACTTAGACATTATTGTATTCATTCTTTTATCGACATCAAAAATGTTACTCGTTCCTGGTCCGCCGATATTACTATTATTTACATTACTATCTGTAATAGCATTTAGTGTTGTTACACCAGGTATTGATAATCCAGTAATTTCTAGAGCAGTTGGATATATATGAAAATTATAGCGAAATGGAGCTAGTATTTTGTTATGATTTTTAAGTGTATCGCCATCCTGAATTATTTTATTTGGTTTTGGTGGGCCATTATTAAATCCAATAAATTCATCAATTGTTCCGCCATTTTTAATTAGTTGTATCGTTGGTTGAATTGGTCTAACAGTTGATATACCGGGAAATGGAGGTTCATCTCTATTTATTAAAAAATTCTTTTCTAGACTATTAGTGTTATTTCTTAGTCCTCTTAAATAATCAGTAGTAAAGTTAGCCATAAAATCATATGGACTAATTACATATCCACTATAAACATAATTGAAAACATATAGTTTTGGTTTATTTCCGTCGTCATTAGAAGACTGCCAGAAATTTGGATTTGTAGTTACAAGTCCGTGTGTGTCATTCATCACAAATGGACTTTCTTCGATTGCTTCATCCAATCTTACTACTAAATTATTTGGTCTTTGTTTATTATTTACATTTGTAAGCTGTGTATCATTTATTTTCTTCTGAACTGCTCCTGGATTTCCACCTGGATCATGTAAATAAAAATTATCTGATAAATCTAAAATTAATAAATTTCTTCTCTGGTCGTCGTCAAAATCTGTAATTACTAATGAATTATCACCTTGATTTAACCAATTGTTTGAAATATCTGATGTTGTTTCTTGTAAATTTCCAGAAAAATCAACTAAATTAGACTTATAAAAAGTCCATTCGTTTTCCCAATAATTAGAATTTAAACTACTTGTTCCATCTATAAATTGACTTTCAGGTCCTTGTAAAATTAAAGGAAATCCTCTTATAAATTTTGCTTCCTTTTTCGAGTCGTTCAAGTTTTCTACATAACCTACCGTTGTTACTAAATCTATCTTCAACAAATCTTTATAATCTTTATAAAGAGACATCCAAGGTAATAGTGTATTTGATATATCTAATGTGATATCATCCTTTGTTTTACACATTTTTCTCCATTTATTATAGCCATTAGGACCTATTGGGTGCATTATATCGAATTCATTACTTAATGTAAATTTTGGCACTTTATTTAATGGTGTTGGTGTTGTCATTTAAATATAATATATATTATTTTGTAAAATATATATTATTAACTAATTGAATCAATTAAATATATTATCTTTTGTATCTACGATTCATGACTCTGTTATTTCTTCTTGCTTCTGGTAAAATAACAGTTACATCTTTTTTATAACAATCATTTGGTCCAACATTAAATTGTAAAGAATTCCAAAAATTTGGAGAAGCACACTTATTAAAATTAAAATTTAATCCTAATGCTCCATTTGGATTTTGTAAGGCATTAGCATATCTCATTTTTTGTGAATTTATACTACTTTTTTTTTCATGTGATTTTTGTGTTTTTGTTGTTTTAATTGTTTTTTTACAAAATGAATCCACGGGCGGACAAAAACAAAATTTTTCTATATTACTAGAATAATATCCTCCACTATAAACAAATCTAGCTTCTATAGTAACACACTGTTCTAATGTATTAATTATTCCGGTAGTTTCATTAAAAATTTGTGTGCCGTATGTTATAGGCAAGTTAAAATTACTTTTACTAGTTTTATATATTTTATCTAAATAACTTATAATATAAACGACATTTGTTTGATTGGATGGATTTTCTACAGGACTCCAATTCAAATCTAAAAAATAATTATTTGTTTGGTCTCTGCTTACAATTCCATTTATATTTGAAACATTATCAAATCCTATTGCTATTGTTATTTCATTACTATTTCCATTAGGCATTTAATATATAAATAGACTTTAATATGGTGCGGGTGTTCCATAAATCCAGTTGTCATTAGGATAAGTATTTACATTACCAATTTCATATGAAACAGAAAATTTTAATTCTATCTTTGTATTACTATTTATAGGAAATGTATAATTTGTATTTGTAGTATAAAAACATAAATCGTTTTGGGACACTCCGTCTTTATCTACTATTTTAACCTTTATTTTATAATATATATTATTGTAATTAAAAGCACTCCAATTAAGTTGTATAGAACTAATATTTTTAAAGTTATTTGTTACTTGTCCTAAATTATTTAAAGGTTTTATAGTCAATGAAATAGGTGTTACAGGAATTGTAAAATTTATAGAAGTTTTCTCTGTTTCTAATCCATAATAATTAGCTGAAACTTGTATTGTATATAAACCAGGAATATAAGTAAAATTACTATTATCTAAGGTGTAACTATTATTATTTATTGTTATTGGAAATTCAGATACTACTGCACCATCAATATTTAAAGTAATTTTATAACTACTAGGTATTGGAATAGTAATGTTGTTCCAAGAAAATGAAATTTTGTTATTATTATAAGGATTTTTAATAGAAAAATTACTAGGAACAGGGGGAAATAAACTAAAAATACCCAAAATATTGGGTAGTCTAGTAAGACTATATCTTCTCTCAAAAACAGTAGGAGAAGAATCGCCTTGAGAACTATAAAAAGGAGATACATAAAAAGTGTATTTTGTATTAATTACAATATCTATTGTTCCATTTTCAGCCTGCATCCCATTTGTAATAGTAAATGTTGGAGTTGGTAGTTGTTGATTTATACCCTCTTTACTAAATTGTAATATATTATTAGACCATGTGCTAGGAGTTGGTTCTGCTTTAACAAAAATATCGTATATGTATTCTGAATTTTCATCCTTATTATCTCCTGTAATTGCCGCATCATCCCAAGATAAATCAAACTTATTGTTTGTGTAATCATAATCAACTGATCCACTATCAATTAGACCAGAAAATGTAGTACAATATACTGTTTTTACATTATTATTTAGGTCTAGTTGATATTTATAAATAAAATTTTGACTTACATCATAATCAGTAAAATTATCAGAACCATTTGATACATTTAGATTTGAAACAACTAGTTTTGGGTCATCTTGAAATAAATTATGATTACCTGGTAAAAATTTATTTATTGTTAAATTACCATTACCAGAAATATCCCATATTATGTTATTTGATAAGCCCTTGCTTATAATACTTGCTGATTTTATAGAAGACATATTATATAAAAAATAAATATTTTATAAATAATATTTATCTTTTAAAATTTCCAATTATTTCCACAACTTAAACAAGTTACAAATGTTGTCATAGGCTCATCAGCAGAACGTGTCTGTAATTGATAATAAGTGCATAAATTCTTTTTACATTTTCTACAATGAAATTCATCTGTAGCGGCAGACATATCTACTTCTGTTAAATTTTTATCTCTCTTAATTTTTGCTTCTATAAGCTGCTTCCACTTTTTTGGATTTAATTCTTGATGGTTCATAAATGCTAAATCCTTTGCTTTAATCTTCTTTTTTTTGATTTTATTCAATAATGTTCTTGTTCCTGCTGTTGATTTTGGATTTATATTAAGATATATACTTTTGAACCTATCTATATAAATTTGAACGAAATATTTATTATCCCATTTTCTTACAATATTTCTATGCTTACAGGTTTTAATGGTATAATTATATATTCCTTTTTCTAAATTTTTAGCCAGTTTTTCATTTTTTAAAATTTTATTTAAATTTTGAGTCAAATTTGCTCTAAATGTGGATGGTTCTTCTACCTTCATATTAATAATACATTTTTACCCTTTTAAATCATTTTCAATTTTATCCCATTATTCCTCTTCGTCACTAATATAACTCTCTTCTGATAACTCAGAGTCTAATAATTCTGCCTCTTCACTTTCATAGTCCTCTTCGTCGTTAGATTCTTCTTCATCTTCATTTTCAAATTCACTTTCTTGACCCATAATTTCTTCATCTGTTTCCTCTGTTTCACTTGCCTCCGTTTCACTTTCCTCTTCTTCTGGTATATAGTCTTCATCATCTTCATCATCATCGTCAACTACAAATCCATCTTTATGATATCCTTCCTTTGTCTTTTCACTATCTGATATTTCATCTAATTCATCCGTTTCTTCACTATCTTCTTCTCCCAAACTTTCAAATCCTCCAAATAATTTTTCATAACACTTTTCCCAGTCCTCTAATTTTAAGTCATCTAAATTATCTTTTTCAAAATTTTCATTTGTAAATCTTTTTATAATTAGTAATGTTCCATAATAAAGAGCACTATCTATAGGGGGTGGCAAATCATATTTATTTTCACTATTTGCTCTTCCTTTATCTTTCGCAAACACAGATATATAATAGGTTTCTCCAGATTGTTTAAATTCCCATGTATGTCTTACTTCAAAATTATTGTTATTTCTATAATTACATTTTTTGTAAAATTCACCTACGTCATAATTTAATACTGTTTCTTTTTTGTTACAATTTTTATCAATCAATACCACTTTTACCATTATGATAATGATTAAACAAATCGGTTTAAATAGTTTGTTAAATATATTATTTAAATGAGTAAGTGTTATATTCCTGAAATTAGTATTAGAATAATTAGAAAAGATCAAATTATAAATAAGCTAAAATCTAACTTTACATCAAATAAAGTAGAAAAAAAAATAATATGCACTAATGATGGATTTTATGAAATAAAAGATGATTCTATAATAAAATTTGTTATATTACATAGAAAGCAATTCATTTTTGAAAATTTTCTTGATAGTTATACACTTTTAGTTGATAATACTTATATTAAAAAAATTGGAAATGTTGATTTTATACCATTTGAATCATATGAACTACAATTATCTATTTTCTCATTTGATATACCTGAATCAAATAATAAATTTGTTTTAGAATATATTAACAATCGTGTATCAGATTTTTATTTTCAAACAAAAGATAAAATAATTCAAAACAATATATTTTTAAATAATGATGTAAGTTTAATTTTAAAGACACTTAATGTATAACATATATATATGTTATTATGGATCGTTCAACAAATAATTATATCAGTGGTATTAATAGTTACAGTTCATTATATTTATATTTTTTTTAAAAATAACCTTACTGTTCCAAAAACAAAAGATTTAGTAAAAAAACCAACAGAACAGTATAAAAAAATATATAATTCAATAAATAACCCCAAACAAGAAAATAAATCTATGAAAAGTGAATTAAAAAATTTTATCAAAGGACTAAATAAAAAAAATGAGAAAAGAAATATAGAATCTGTTGGTTCAAATTATCAAGCAACTCCTTCCATAGGCTCTTATAGTAATTATTAAACTATTTAGAGACAATATTTATATATTATGTATATGATTATCAAAGAGCCTGTAAAAATATTAAAAGACTTTCCTAATTTGGAACTTTCTTATGAAAAGAAATTACATAAAAAAGTTCAAAGTGATATTTATTTAACTATTCCTAAGGGTAAAAAGTATTTTGCTTGGTTTAAACTTTACAAAAACAATCCAACTTGTTTTTTTTTAGAAATAAATAGAAAAAATAAATCAATTGAAACTATTGAACATTTTTTATTTCCTTTTAAAAAAGAATTGTGTTGTGGAAGTGGAACAATATTATATGGAACTGTCTTTTTTGTAAATAAAAAAAGGTGTTTTAATATTGAAAATATTTATTATTTACGTGGAAATAATATGAAACTAGCAAATAATGCTTTAAAAATTAGAGAAATGCATAATTTAATGAAAAATTACATTAAACAATACTATTATAATAGTAAATCTATATTAATGGGTCTGCCATTAATAGATACAAACTACTATAATCTTATAAATAAAATTAATAATTTATACTATGATGTATTTTGTATTCAATACAGATTATTGTATAAAAATAAACCTTATTTAAATGAATTAATTAAAATTAATAAACAGATTTATAAATATTTTCTTGTAAAACCAACAATAATAAATGACATATATGATTTATATGTATTAAATAATAATAAATATCAAAAATTTTCCATAGCATATATTCCTGATTATAAATGTAGTGTTATGATGAATACGTTATTTAGAAATATAAAAGAAAATCAAAATCTCGATGCGTTAGAAGAAAGTGAAGATGAGGAAGAATTTGAAAATATTAGTTTAGATAAATTTGTTTATTTGGATAAAAAATATATTATGAAATGTTTGTATTTACCCAAATTTAAATTATGGCAGCCAATAGAAGTTGTTAATAGTAAAGTTAGTGAAAAAAGAGAAATCTTATTCTATAAAAAAAAATAACAACTAATTATATATGTTAGCAAATAAATACAACGAACAATTAATTGCTCCAAAAGTTGCTTCTAAACAAGGTGTTACTTGTTCCAAACCATCACTTATGACGGGTGGAGGTCCTTATGGTGTATCTAATAACTCATTAAATCTAGACGCACAATCTGGTTTAGGAAAAGCTAGAGCATCTGTGTTAAACCATCCCAGTAAATGTGATTCTCAAAAAGGAGGAGCGGCAGGCCATGATTATGATGCGGACTCTGTAGGACAAACATATGGTTACACTAAGGCAGGTGCTGCTATTGCAGGTGAGTTAAGAGGAAGTTATGCTGCGGTTACCCGTCAACCTAAGACAAATATGTGTGGTGGTAAAAAGAAAAGACGTAGAAAAAATAAATCAAGAAAATCACGTAGAAAATCAAAAAAAGGTAGACGTCGTAGAAAAACTAAAAAATCACGTAGAAAACGTAAGAAATCACGTAGAAAATCAAAATCACGTAAAAATCGTAAACGTAGAACACGCAAAAGAATGAAGGGAGGTCGCTATCAACAATATGGAAGTAATGTTCCAAATACCCCATCATATTCTGGACCATATACTGCTGGACCTATGCCATGGGCTACTGGACCTGTTGGAATTAATCGCCAAATCAACTGTTAAATATAAATTTTAAATTAAAAAATATATTTAATTACTTATTAATGCTCTAATAATTTTTTGAGATGTTACTTTTATATCTTCTTCTTCCGTAACCTTTACAACCACACTATCCAATACTTTATAAAGATTTCTTCGTTGTTCGTATAATTCTTTAAATGTATTAATACCATCAGGGAAAACAATAGGACGTTCCCAACCTTCTGCCTCTTTACGTTTTACAATTAAATCAAAGTCTACATCTAACCAAACTATTGTATATTTTTCATTTAACATTTTCATTTCATCAGGGTAATAAATAGCTGAACCACCACAAGAAAATACTCCTTTAAAATCATGATGTAATGATTTTCTTTCTGCCTCTTTAAATTTATCTCGCCCGTTTTGTTTCAAATAATCTATTTCAGACATTCCATACACCTTAAAAAATAAGTCTCTTGAATCTAAAAATGGAACTCCTAAAATATCTGCTGTTATTTTTCCTAGTGTTGATTTACCAGAATAGCACATGCCCTGAAATATTATTGGCTTATTAGCCATTATATATATTTGCTTTATTTTCTTTTACTTAAACAAACACCTTGAAACATATTAACTTCCTTTTTCTTTTTATTTATTTTTGTCTTTTTATTAATATTTGCTTCTGGATCATAAATTGTATCCCATAAATCATTATCATATTTGTAACTATCTGTTTCTATTATTTTAAATTTTTGTTTCTTATAAAATACACGACGCTTAGCATAATGCCTTTGAAATAACGCATGTGTATCAACAATATCTATAACTAATGCCTCTTTATGTTTTTGCCGTAATATACGTCCAACTGATTGAGTTACATCAACTTTTGGTGTAGCCATTACCAGTGTTGTTAATGTTTTAATGTCTAAACCTTCTTCCGCCATAGCATATGTTGCTACAATTATCTTCTTACCTTCACTTATTTTTAAATCTTGCTCTTTCATCCCTCCTATATAATATCCAACTGTTGCAATTACTCTATTCTTTATTGCTTCGAATATATAGGCTAGTAGTTTTTTTTGATGACCTAAAATCATTATTTGCTGATCTTTATTTTTCTTTAATAAATCCTTTATTATCTTTAATATAAATTCAGTCCTTCTATTAAATTCACAAATTTTCTTTATCATACCTGTATAATTCACTTGTCCACGAAAATTTAGCTCTATTTTATTAAAATCTTCGTCGTTTATTTTATATGTTATTGCTTTCACTAATACTTTATCTTCTCCTTTTCTTTCTACTTTGCATACTATATCTCCTAAAAACCACTTAATAATTTTGGTTAAACCATCCTTTCGTTTGATAGTTGCTGATAAACCAAGTGTATATTTTGTTACAATTTTAAAGAAAGCTCTACTAAATACTTCTGCACTTATATGATGACATTCATCTACTATTGTTAATCCATAACCCTTAAACAATTCCTTATTATATTCTTTCATACTTAAACTTTGTAACATACAAATTACTATATCTTTACCTTCAACATCTATTGTTTTTGCTTGAATTTTTCCTACTTTTGCTTCGGGTAAAAACTGTTCTATACGTTCAATCCACTGACGCATTAAGAATTCCTTGTGAACAATTATAATTGTCCTTTTTTTTAAAGCAGAAATAATGTATAGTGCTAAACAAGTCTTACCAAATCCTGTATGTAAAGCTAAACAACCTCCTCCATTATTTTTAATGTATTTTAAATATTTCTCTACTACAGGTTTTTGTTTTTCACGTAAAGAACCTTTAAAATTTACTGAAATATTTTCACCTTCTTCAATTTCTAGTGCGTCTGGTGGACCATACATTTCATTTCCATAATAACGTGGTACATAAATCTTTTTATTCGACTCTCTATAAACTGGAAATGGTTCAGGTTGCACAGGTGAACTTTTAGGAACAAATGGCTTTACCATTAATTCTTTTCTTAATAATCTTTGTTCTTCTACACTAAAATATTTTTTTTTAATTGAATATCCTTTATAACCCAAATAAGTAGTTGGTTCGTCTTCATCACTCATATTATATATTTTAGACCTCTATATTTAGATAGTTTTTTTTCAATTTTTAGATGAATAAAAAATATAACATTATGATATATGGAAAATATGTTTAAATCCGTTATGAAAAGTAACCATCATTTAGTTTTAACTATCTTACTATGTGTTTTCATCGTTTTCGATATTCAAGTTCCCGGTGCTCTTGCTAATATGATAGATAACCCTATTGGTAAAATTGCAGTTGCTGCTTTAGCTTTATGTCTTTTATCTATGAATACATTACTTGGTGTTATTGGATTAGTTGCTGCTTATGTATTAATTCAGCGTTCTGCTGATACAACAGGCACTCAAGCTGAAAAAGATTATTTACCTAGTGAAGCTAAAAAGAATGCTGTATTAAGCTCTATGAATCAGTTTCCTATGACTGTAGAAGAAGAAGTTATTGCTAAAATGCTTCCTATGAATAATCAAGTTGACCTTTCCCAACCAGAATTTAAACCTGTATTAGGAGATACTCATAACGCAGATAAATGTTAATTTATTTTTCTAAAAAAAGTTTCTTCTAAAATATTTTGGAGAGAAATTTGTTATAAAACTTGAAAATAATCATAAATTTTTTTATTTTATCCAAAAATAGGAATATAAAATAAAATTTTTGCTATTTTTTTCAAGATACTAAATATATTTTTCTCTCCAACAAATCAAAAATAAAAAATATATTATTTCAATAAATAATATTTTTTAAATTATCCTCCTCCTCCAGTGCCACTAGTTTGTGCTGGATTTCTTCTACCAAAAAATCTGAATATATACCTAAAACCAAATACCATTATGACAATTCCTATTATAATTCCTATAATAATACCCAAGTATGGTAGTATTTGTAAGATATTTCCACCAAAACCACCTGAACCTCTACTACTTGGTATCAACATATCAAATAAACTTTGACCTAATGGGTCACCATTTTGATCTGTTATTGGAGTGCAAGTTAAAGTTTTACCAGATGCTGCTCCTTTATTTCCAGGTCCATTACTAGTTCCTTTAGCATTAAAAAACATCTGATCTCTTGGTGGTGTTTGAGTATTAAATGAAGAACGAGATAATAAACTCACTAATGTTCTAAATTCCCTATTTTTCATATTTATCGCTTGGTCTTTATGAAAAATTATCATTTCATCTTTACTGTTACAACCCCATGAAAATGTTCCTCCATCATAAACATAAAATGATGATTCTGGGATAACGTCATCTAAAGTAAAATTATTTACACTTATTTCTTGACCTGTGTTTTTTGCTGTTGGTGTAAAAGGTATTACTTTGCTAAACCATTTAGCAGAACTACTAGCTTTTTCACTATTTACTACTGGAACACATATGTAAATACTTTTTCCACCACCTGCACTATGTTGTATAATTAATTCAGCATCCGCATGAAACCCATCATAAGTATTTAGTGAATTTAAATATAACCGAACACTTGTTACTGTAAGATTTACTCCACCATATTTTACTACATTTAATCCACTAAAACACTGAATATCTAAATATGTGCCTTTATTTATTACACTACAATTTGATAAACCATATTTATATGTCATTTTACATTTTTCAGTACAAGCTGTATAACTTCCTTTAGTTATATTTATAGGCGCTGTTGTTATTTTGCAATCTGCCATGTTATTATATTAAGTTTATAATAAAAAAAATCTACTTTTATTTATATACAAATGATATTATCAAGAAAAAAGTTATACAAAATAAAAAAAACGAAGGAACAAAGTAGAAGACGCAGGAAACATCGTAATAAAAAAAAATATAGAAGAAGAAAAAAAGGTAAAAGCAGAAGAAGAAGAAGAAGAGCTTTAAATTTAAGAAAAAGAACTATGAAAACATACAGGGGAGGAGTAAGCAAAGAACTTTTAAGTTTTGTATTTCCAGATAGTCAGAATAGATTAAAACTAATTACATTTAAAGCATCAGATGTTAAAGAATTAGCTAATTTACAGAAAAAAGTATTTATAAATATGGCCTGTGCAATACCTGGATTAGTTATTGAAGAAGGACAAGAAGGAGAGAGTAAAGCTAGCTTACCAAATGGAGGCACATTCGTGTATGACACTAAAGAAGTACCTAAAATAATGCTACAGCGTGTTTCTAGAATGGCGGATACTGAACCTGGAGGTTATGAAGATGATATACACGAACAATATGCTCCGCCAAATAGAGGGAAAATTATTTCAGTTAAACCAATTATTGGTGAAGATGGTCAACCTATAACTATGGTTGGATATATTACACCAATTATTATCCGTAATTTAAATAGAAGTCTTTTAAGACAATACAGAGATAATCCTAAGTATTTTACTGAAGGACGTGTTGATACAGATGCTATTAAATTTTTACAATACCAACTTGAACGTCAATTAGGTATAGAACTGCCACGACAACTTTCAGTTGTGGTCGAAGGAAAGGGAGAATCTCCTGTTACTCCTCCGCCGCCATATACTCGTAGGGACAACACTATGGTGGATCCTAGGGGGCCTCCTCCGCCATATTCTGCGTCTAGTGCTAATGATAATCAGGATGAAAGACAACTAGAAACAAGATCAGATATTAGACCAGCTACTAATGTTGATGGAGAAGTCACTCCAGCTACCTCCAGAGCATTAGTTCCTTTTGGTCCTGAAACACCTACAGGACAAATAATTGATGCATTAGCAGCTATAGGAGAACAATGCGATAATAGACTTGGAGATAGAGCATGTAAAGACAACGGGGAATGTGGAAATGTTAATCCAAATACTAATATTGGAATATGTCAGCCACCACTTAGTAGTTTATTAACTCCTCCGACAGCAACAACTACTAGAACACCTGATGGAACACCTACTGAAACACCTGGTGAAACACCTGGTGGAACACCTACTGAAACACCTGGTGGAACACCTAGTGGTTCAACAGCTCTAGTGCCTGCTGTAACATCAGTTGTAT
>CESP01060228.1_pt1 | contig 25418 bp, 22 predicted proteins | sample 531211 | NCBI WGS metagenome assembly CESP01 (sample SAMEA2622074, study PRJEB7988) | marine metagenome | biome: marine biome (ENVO:00000447); feature: surface water layer (ENVO:00002042); material: "saline water (ENVO:00002010), including plankton (ENVO:xxxxxxxx)" | depth 5 m | reverse complement strand
ATGTCAAAAAAATCTTTTGATTCTTTAAATAAGAAACAACAGAAAGCACTAATGGCAGCTGGAAAAGTAGCTGAAAAATACATGACAAAAGAAGCAGCTGGTTTAGACACTACAATGGAAAAAGCTTATAAAAAAAATGGTGTTAAACTTGCATACATGACTCAAAAAGATTTTGATGCGTGGTTAGCTATTGCAAAAAAATCTTCATATAAAAATTTCGCAGAAAAAGTCCCTGGTGGTCAGAAATTGATTGACCAAGCTTTAGCTGTTAAATAATAATTAAATAAATCCCCTGCTTTTTTAGGCAGGGGGTTTTTATTATGTTAGAAAAATATTTAAATTTCACAAACAAACTTGCACAAATATGCGGTATATTTGCTGCAGGGTGCTTATTAGCCTCAATAGTTTTAATTACAGAATTAGTATTTGAAAGATATCTTTTTCAAAATTCAATAACATGGCAGCCTGAACTTGTAACAATGATGTTAGTTGCATCTACTTTCATTGGCGCACCATATGTTTTAAAAGAAGGTGGACATGTAAATATGGAGTATGTTTACACTTTAATTGACGAAAAAAAGAAAACTTTTCTACAAATTTTTACTTCGATAATTTGTTTATTATTCTTTATGGTATTATTTTATTTAGCTTGGGAAATCACTTATGAAGCCTGGGTAAAAAAATATACAACAAATTCTATTTGGGATCCGCCACTTTGGATCCCTTACTCATCTATGTTAATTGGAGCAACGTTAATGACATTGCAATACATAGGAGAGGTATTAAGATTAATAGTCAAGTATAAAGGATTTCAATAATGGATCCAATAACATTAGGAATTATAGTTGGAGCATCAACATTAATAATTTTATTATCTGGTATTCCAATTGCTTTTGGCCTAAGCGCTATCGCACTTACATTCCTGATAATTGCTGAGGGTTTTCAAATACTTGGGGTTGTTGCAGAAACATTTTTCTCAGGAATTAACTCATTTGTTTTATTATCAATTCCAATGTTTATATTAATGGGAATGGCTGTTGCAAATTCTCCAGCTGGAAAAGATTTATATACTGGATTAGACAGGTGGCTGTGGAGATTGCCTGGCGGATTGGTAATTTCAAATATCGGAGCATGCTCAATTTTCGCAGCATTAAGCGGATCAAGTCCGGCAACTTGTGCAGCTATAGGTACCATGGGTATACCTGAAATGAGAAAAAGAGGTTATGCTGCTCGCCTTGCAACAGGAACAATTGCAGCTGGAGGAACTTTGGGTGTTTTAATTCCACCAAGCATTGTTTTAATCGTGTACGGCTTAGCAACAGGAACTTCAATAGGTAGATTGTTTTTATGTGGAGTAATTCCAGGTTTGCTTCTTGCTTTTTTATTTATGGTATGGGCATATATTTACTCTTATTTCATTGATAAGGATTCAGCAGCAATCTTAAGGAATAGACAACCACCAACATTAAAAGAAAAACTTGAAGTTATTCCTAGAATATTACCATTCTTAGCAATTGTGGTTGGTGTTCTTTATGTTTTATATGGTGGAATCGCAACACCATCAGAAGCTTCAGGCGTTGGTGCATTTTTAGTATTTATCATGATAGCAGCAGTTTACAAAATATATCAACCGAAAAAGATTTGGGATATTGTAAAAGTATCAATGAAAGAAAGCGTGATGATTATGTTTATAATCTGCGCTTCATATTTTTTTGCATTTAGTTTATCAACCTTATATGTAACTCAATCAATAGCTCAATTAATTGTTGAATTAAGTTTAAATAAGTGGGTATTATTTTTTTACATAAATATATTTTTGTTAATAGCAGGTTTCTTTTTACCCCCAGTAGCAGTAATAGTTATGACATCAGCAATTTTGTTACCGATAATTACTGAGTTTGGTTTTGACCCTTATTGGTTTGCTATTGTTTTTACAATTAATATGGAAATTGGTTTAATTACTCCACCTGTCGGTTTAAATCTTTATATAATAAAAGGTATTACTCCGGATGTCAGTTTGTCGGAAATATTAAAAGGATCCATACCTTTTATGTTTATGATGGCTTTAAGTATCGTAATATTATGCATTTTCCCCGAATTAGTTACCTGGTTACCTGATAAATTAATGGGTAAAGATGCTGGATTTTAAAAAGATTTTATCATCCATTGCCGATATAGGTCAATCTCTTTTAGGCAAAAAGTTCTCTAAGAATAGAGATCTTAATTCGTTACTTTCACTTTGTGATGATTTGATATCTTACAAAGGAACTGCATCAGGAATTGCTATTGCACGCGAAATAAGTGAAATATATAAAATTTTAGATACGGATCAAAAGCTTAGTTTTTTTAAAGAGATTAATAAAAAATACAAACCAAATTTAAACAATATTGATAATGCAATAAAGAAATTCACAATTGAAAAATCAAAGAACAATTTGGACAGGTTGGGTGACGAAATTGAGGGAAAAAGACAAGAATTAATTAGAAGACTAAATATGGCTCCAAACGGAACCTCTATTCTTGTTTCAATGCGTGAGGATTTATTAAATTTTATAAAACAGAATCCAGATCTTAAAGATTTTGATCAAGATATAAGGCATTTATTTAAATCTTGGTTTAACCCTGGATTTTTGAGGCTTGAAAGAATTACGTGGAATACAAAAGCTGCTGTATTAGAGAAAATAATTAAATATGAAAAAGTTCACAAAATAAGTGATATGAATGATTTAAAAAGACGCCTTGAGGAAGATAGAAGATTTTATGCCTATTTTCACCCAGTTTTGACTGATGAGCCATTAATTTTTGTCCAAGTCGCTTTTGGGAAAGGCTTAGGAAGATCTATACAAGAATTATTGAAACCATCGAGCGGCATAATGTCGACATCTAATACAGCAACTTTTTACTCAATAAGTAATTGTCAAGAGGGCTTAATGAGAGTCACACTAGGTAACTTTTTAATTAAACGTGTTGTATATGAAATACAAAATGACTGTCCAAACATAAAATATTTCGGGACTTTATCTCCTTTGCCAGGATTTAGAAAATGGTGTCTTGCTTTGTCGGAAGAAAAATTAAAAAGTATATTAAATGATTTCGATACAAAAAAATTAGAATTTTTAAAAAAGGACAATTTTAATGATTTGAGCGACAAAATGGAGGAACAAAAAAATTCAATAAAAAAACTTGTTGTGCATTACTTATTAAAAGAAAAAATAAATAAAAAACCTCTTAATCAAGTTTCTAGATTTCATTTGGGCAATGGCGCGAGCGTTGAGGATGTTATAATCAATGGAAATACAACCAATTATGGTTACAAAGAGTCCTTTGGAATCATGGTAAATTATATATATAAGTTAGATAAACTGGAAAAAATACATGAAGATTATATTAATCATAAAATAATATCTTATTCTGATAAAATAAAAAAATATGTCTAATCTAAATCGAAAAATTTCAGTTGCACCTATGATGGACTGCACTGATCGGCATGATAGATATTTTCTCCGATTAATAAGTAAGAACGTAATGTTGTATACTGAGATGGTAGCGACCGGATCAATAATTAATGGAGATAGAAAAAAAATTCTTGGTTTTGATAATTTTGAAAAACCTTTAGCTCTTCAACTTGGTGGATCAAATAAAGATGAATTAGCAGAATGTGTGAAAATTGCAGAGGATTATGGTTATGATGAAATTAATTTAAATTTAGGATGTCCAAGTAAAAAAGTTCAAAAAAATAAATTTGGAGCATGCTTAATTAAAGAGCCGAGGTTAGTGAGCGAGTGCTTAGATATAATGAAAAAAAATACAAGCCTTCCTATAACCGTTAAGACAAGAATTGGTTTTGATGATACGGAAGATTTTGATTATTTGAATAATTTTATAAAAAAAATTAAATCAGCAAATGTGAAAACTATAATTTTACATGCCAGAAAAGCCATACTTAATGGACTATCTCCAAAAGAAAATTTAAAAATTCCTAAACTAAATTATAAAATGGTATATGATATTAAAAAGAGTAATCCAGAACTAGAAATAATCATAAATGGTGGAATAACATCAGTAGAAGATATCAAAAAGCAACTCGACTATGTTGACGGAGTAATGATTGGGCGGGCAATCTATCAAAATCCATATTTATTAGCAGATATAGAAAATACAATTTTTCAAAATAAAGATATTTTATCGAGGGAAGAAGTAATAGAGAAGTTGATAAATTATGTTAAATCTGAAGTTAAAAAAGGAACCAGGATAAATCAAATTATGCGCCATACAGTTGGGTTATATCACGGTCAAAAAGGTTCATCAAAATGGAAAAGATACTTATCAGATAATATGATGGCTAGAGATTCTGATTTCAAAAAAGTCGAACATATTTTAACCGTTGTTCAAAACAACGAAAAAATACAAATGGTAAGTTAATTTGATTGAAAGTTTAGATCTAAATCAAATTATTATTCTTGTAACTGTTTTAGCTGTCTCCGCTGCTGTATCAGGTTTTATTGCAGGCCTATTAGGAGTAGGAGGGGGTATTATAATGGTTCCCGCTTTATACTATGCTTTCACTCAATTAGGTTATGACGAAACTGTTAAAATGCACATGGCCCTAGGTACCTCTCTAGCAATAATCATACCTACATCAATTGTATCAGCTTTATCTCATATAAAATATAAAGCAGTGAATTTTGAATTAGTTAAATCTTTTGGTATTGCTGTAGCTATTGGAATTTTAATTGGGACATTTGTCGCAACAAATTTGAAAACACCTCAACTTTTACTAATGTTTTCATTTTTTGCTTTTTGTGTTGCGATTTTTTTTATTTTTTTTAGAAACAAGGTCGGAGAAAAAAAAAAAAATATACCAAACTTTATAAAGAGCGCTTACGGGATATTTATGGGATTTATGTCAGTTCCATTGGGTATTGGAGCAGGGTCGCTCGGAGTTCCTTTTATAAAAGTTTTAGGATATTCAATTAATATAGCAATAGGAACGTCAGCTACAATTGGTATAGTGAATTCGGTCTGTGGCGCAATAACAATGGCAATCAGCGGTACATATTTCTCAAATGTTCAAGTCCCTTTCAGTATTGGATTTGTAAATATTCCTGGATTTATTATTTTTGTACCTGTGACAATGCTATTAGCTCCGTTAGGAGCAAAAATCGTTCATTCAATTGATAAAGAAATTATATCAAAAATGTTTGGTATATTTTTATTACTTATATCCGTTAGATCTTTTATAGAATATTTAAATATCAGTTAATATTACCGCCGGTCCCAATAGTTTTCTCGCCTCTAGATCCTCGTGTGCTAACCTTGTTTCGCTCAAAGAATATTTTTTTGAAATTTTTATATTAATTTTTTTATCTTTAAAAGCATCAAAAACCATTTTCGCTGACATCTCGAGTTCCTCTCTAGTTGAGGTATATGGAAATACTGATGGACGTGTAATAAAAATTGCTTTAGGAGCTAAATGTTTTTTTAATTCAATTGATTTAATAGGACCAGACGCATTTCCAAATGTTATAAATATCCCTCTAACTTTTAAAGTTTCAATAGATCCTTCAAATGTTTTTTCTCCTACTCCATCGTAAACAGCATCAACCCCTTTGCCATCAGTTATTTCTAATGTTTTTTTCGCAAAATCGTCTTTAGTATAATTAATGACGTGATCACAACCATTTTTTTTTGCAATTTCAATTTTTTCATCAGAACCAACTGTTCCAATTAATTTACAACCAATTTTTCTAGCCCATTGGCAAAATATTTGTCCTACTCCTCCTGCAGCAGCATGAAATAGAATAGTGTCCTTGCTTGTTACTTTATATGTTCTATGAAGAAGGTATTCACAAGTCATACCTTTTAACAACATTGAACTTGCAATTTCATGACTAATCTCATTTGGAACACTTACAAGTTTTTCTTCTGGCATTACATGCATCTCAGAATAAGCTCCTATTGGCATTGAACTATAAGCAACTTTATCTCCAATTTTAAAAAACTTAACCTCACTTCCAGTTTCAACTACCTCTCCAGAGCCCTCAACTCCAATACCCGAAGGTAAATTAAGTGGATACAGTCCAGAACGATGATATGTATCAATAAAATTCAGTCCTATAGACCTATTTTTCAACAGTATTTCTTTGGGACCAAGTTTAGGCAAGTTTATTTCTTTTAATTCTAATACTTCTGGACCACCAAATTTACTAATTAATATTGCTTTAGGCACAATATTATATAAATAAAAAACAAAATTATCTCAAGTTATTTATGAATCTATATTCTTTAATTTTTCTACTTACTATTGCAAGTTTTACTCCAGGACCAAATAATCTTTTAGCTTCTTATTCAGGTTTAAATTTTGGATTTAAAAGAACTTTACCTTTAATTCATGGCGTTGCCTTAGGTTGGGGGTCGCTTTTAATTTTATTGTGTGCTGGTTTAATAATTATATTCCAAAAATATGATTTTTTGCAATTATATTTAAAAATTTTTGGATCAATTTTTTTATTGTATATGTCTTATAAAATTGCAATTAATTCAAGTTTAGATAACCAAAAGTCAACAAACCCAATTACTTTTACAAAAATGTTTTTTTTTCAGTATATCAATCCAAAAGGAGTTTTAATGTCCGTTGTAATAATTTCGTCATTTATTGATATAAATTCAAACTATCTTTATGATGCTATAATTTTAATTTTATTAGGAATCTTTTTTGCTTATTCTTCAATCATTAGCTGGTGTTTATTTGGTTCCTTAATAAGAAAATTTTTAAATAATAAAAATAAAATTAAAATCTTTAATTATTGCATGTCACTTGCTCTAGCTGGCTGTGTTATTATGATTTGGAAAGTTTAATTTGAAATTTAACATATATTTTGAATATAAAATAACACAAGATAAATCCAAAAATTAATCTTGCAAAAAATACACCGCTTATATGGGCGCCGATCATTAACATTAGCAATGTATCTTCTATCATAGCATGTATAAGATTTAACATCGAAACTGATAAAAATGCGCTTTGCTTGTCAATTTTTCCAGATTTTACCTCTTTAATCAACAATCCTCCTCCAAATTGTATACCTAAAGTCATGCCCACTATTATTATATTCATAGCCTCTTTTTGAATTCCAAAGAATTTTAAGGGAACAGTAAAAACTTTTAAAAATAACTTTTCAATACCTACAAGTTTAAGAATTTCTAGAGATGTTACCAATAAACATACTATAAAAAATATATAAATTAGATTGATAAACTGATTTATAAACCACGGAATAATTTCTGTTGGTGGAGTTTGCAAATCAATAAAAGTACTGAACTGCTGCTGGTGAATACCAAAACTTGAGTATATTTTGTTTAATATATATCCTAATATAAATGCAGATATTAGACGCAAACAGATTGTGTATGTAAATCCAACACCGGTAGCCTTCGATATAGTTGACTCAACAGGTATGCCATGAGCTATTAATATCATCGTTGCTAAAACTGTTATTTGAGCAACATTTAAGTCTAGACTGGGCACCGTGTTTGCAAAAACTACTATTGCGGCATAAATATTTACAAATAATCCAGTAACAAAAACAAGGCCTAGTTCAGGTTCTAGTCCAACAAGTATCATGAACGGCTCAAGAATTCTGGCAATAATTTCAATTAATCCAGAGACTTCTAAAATTTTTAAAATAAATACGAATGGAATTAAAATTTTATATAGAGGTATCGATATATCCTTAATATCCTGTAAAACTTTTTTAAAAAAATTATTCATTCAATTATAAAGTGAAAAATAATTGTAATATTTAACTTATAATTAATGTTTTAAAAATAAAATAATTAAGAAAGGTTATTTAAGTGGCAAAATATATATTCGCAGCTTCTTACTCACAACAAGCAATGGGAGGATTTTTAAAAGATCCATCCTCAGATAGAATGGCAGCAGCCAATTCGCTTGCCAGTCAATTTGGTGGCAAATGCGAAAAACTTACATTTACTAGAGGTGTATATGATTTTATCGCAGAATTTGATTTACCAAATTTTGAAGCGGCAGCTAGTATCAAAATGGTTACAATGTCATCGGGTGCTTTTACAGAAATGCACATATTGGAGCCTGTTGATATAAATGGAATTGCTGGCTCAGCCTCAAAAGGCGCAGCATCTTATAAAGCTGTTGGCAAATAAATTTAATTTATTCTCTCGAATAAATTAAATAACAACTCAGCTATGTGTTTGGGTTTTCTATCAGAGAAATCTGAAATTTGGTGTCTACAGCTTGTACCATTAGCCAGAATAAAAGTATTTTTATCTGTTTTGTTGATTTCTGGAATTAAACTTAAATAAGCCATTTTTTTTGAAATATCATAATTTTTACTGTTGTATCCAAATGAGCCTGCCATACCACAACAGCTACTATCTATCATTTTATATTTGATATTAAACGTATCTAATAATTTAAATAGACCTTTCATTCTATTCTGAGATTTTTGGTGACAATGGCCGTGAATTATAACCTCTTTATCAAAATTAATATGATTTATTTTATTTTTAAGTTTAATTTGATCTAAAATAAATTCTTCTAGCAAGAAAAATTTATTCTTTAATTGCTCTCTGTTGGTCAACCCTTTTAATGTTTTAAATTCATCACTAAATGTTAATAAGCAAGAAGGCTCTAAACCCACAATCGGTGTTTCAAAGTTTCCACTTTTCATAATATATTTGATGAAGCGGTTTAATTCTTCCTTTGCTTTATCCAATTGTCCAAAAGAAATATATGTTCTTCCACAACAAAGTGGTCTATCTAAGTTATCATTGTCAAAACTTGGAATAATTGCTTGGTATCCAAATTTGTTCAATATTCTGATTGCATAAAGAACATTTTTCACTTCAAAATTAATATTAAAGGTATCAGCAAATAATATAACTTTCTTATTAGATTTAGATTGAGATCTATAAATAACTCTTAATTCAGTTTGATTTTGCACAACTGGCATTTCTCTTTGCGTAGCAAAGCCATACCAATTAATCATACTTTCTATTATTGGAAAGTTTTTTATTTTGTTAAAAATTGGAGCTATTATTTTTAAGAACCGGATGTTTTTTGGCATATTACATATAATTTTATCCTTGATGCTCATGTTAAATTTTTTATAATAATGAGATAAAAATTCACTTTTCATTTTTGCAATATCGACTGACATTGGACACTCTCTTTGACACGCCTTACAACTTACACAAAGTTCCATGCTCTCATACATTTCTTTTGATACAAATGAGCCTTTAGGAAGCTGATTGGAGAGTGAAAGTCTTAGTGTATTTGCTCTACCTCTAACTAGATCTTTCTCATCTTTGGTAACTCGATACGATGGACACATAACTCCTGAGTCTAATTTACGGCATGCACCATTATTATTACACATCTCTACCGCGTCGGAAAATTGACCCCACTCTGACCAGTCATAATGAGTAGAAATTTTTTCAGTTTTATAGTCAGCCTTATAACGCATCAATGACCTATCATTAGATTTATAAGGTCTTACTATTTTATTTGGATTTAAAAGATTTTTATGATCAAATGTGTCTTTAACTTCTTCAAATGCATTTATAATTTTTTTTCCAAACATTTTTTCATGGTATTCTGACCTAACAATTCCATCACCATGCTCACCTGAGTGTGAACCTTTGTATTGTTTTACCATCTCAAATGCTTCTTCGGCGATTTTTTTCATGTTGTTTATATCTTTATCCGATTTCATATTGAGCACAGGTCGAACGTGTAATGTTCCAACAGAAGCATGCGCATAAAACATTCCACTTGTATCATATTTTTTAAAAATTTCTTTTAACTTTGTGGTATATTCGGCTAAATGATTTAGGGTAACGGCACAATCCTCTATAAAAGCCACAGGTTTTCTGTCACCTTTCATCGACATTAAAATATTTAGACCCGCTTTTCTTATTTCAAATATCTCTTTTTGATCTTTAATTTTGTTATAATATGAAAAATTATTATTTTTATTTTGAGATTTCACAAGACTTTCTAAATCTTTGATTTTTTTATTAATAAGATTTAAATCATTATCAATAAATTCTACCATTAAAACAGCCTTTGGATTACCAATAACATACTTTTTAATACCATCTGCATAAATTGGAATTTCCTTGGCTAGGTCAAGAAGATTTTTGTCCATCAACTCAACAGTCGTAGGTTTCAATTTAATCATTTCCTTTGTTAAGGTCATAGCTTCATGAAATTTTTCAAAATAACAAACTCCTAAAATTTTCTTTTCAGGAATTACAGATAATTTAAGTTTAATTTTATTAAATAATGATAGAGTTCCTTCAGAACCTACGAGTATATTCGATGCATTAAATCCACTTGGGTTTATTAAATCAATATTGTAACCTCCAACTCTCCTTTGTGTTTTTGGCCAGTATTCATTAATTTCATTACTAACTTGCTCTCGTATGTCTATACATTTTTTAATTATTTGAAATTTTCTATTTTGATCATTTGTTTTTGAAAGATAATTTTTATCTATATTCTCAAAAGTGTGAATTGATCCATCGTCTAGAATTGACTCAACCGCCAAAACGTTATTAACCATATTACCGTAATATAGAGATCTGGAACCGCAGCTATTATTACCTGTCATACCACCGATTGTTGCTCTGCTACTAGTAGAAACGTCTACTGGAAACCATAAGCCATGTGGTTTTAAATATTCATTCAGCTGATCTAGTACTATACCAGGTTCAACCCAAACAAATTTTTCTTTTGCATTGAATTCTAAAATTTTATTTTGATACTTTGAATAATCTAAGACGATACATTCACCAACTGTTTGACCGCATTGGGAGCTTCCACCGCCTCTCGCAAGTAATGGAATAGAATTTTTTTGCGAATATTCTATTATATTTAAAACATCAAATTGATCTTTGGGTAATACAACACCTATCGGTTTAATCTGATAAAGCGATGCATCAGTACTATATCTACCTCTAGAGAATTCATCGAAAAGTAATTTGCCTTTAATTTTTTTCTTTAAATCATTACTTAATGTGATTGAGTTAAATTCTGATTTCATTATTATTTACTTCTATATACGAGTTTTCCAATTTTTTTTATACACTTATCTGACACAGTCAAACCTAATCCTGGTTGATCATTCAATTTTATCCAACCATCTTTAATTTCTGGTGGGTTTTCAAACAAACCAGATTGAAGTGGATCTCTTATGGGGTCAAAGGACTCGACTGTTTTTCCCATGGGTGTTGAGGCAACTAAATGTGCATGAATATTACAATCATGATGTGGAGCAACTTCTACGTGATTTAATTCACAAAGAGCAGCCAATTTTTTCCCATTTGTGAAACCACCAAACATTGTGCAATCAAATTGCAATATTTGAATTGCATTCTCTTCAATTAATGATCTACATCCAAAAATAGTATTTTCGCTTTCACCACCAGAAATTGGTATATTAGTTTTTCTTGATAATATTTTTAATTCTCTTCTATCATCTGCCCATCTAACAGGTTCTTCTATCCAAGTAGGTTTAAATTGTTTTAGTAATGTACATCCCTCAATTGCTGTTTTTAAATTCCACCCTCTATTTACATCAATCATTAACTCTTTATCATATCCAATAGCATCTCTAACTATCTCTACACGCTTCATATCTTCAACAAGACTCAAAGCCCCAACTTTAATTTTAAATGCCTTATGTCCTTGATCGACAAGTTTTAAGACTTCATCTTCTAGTTCTGAATTGCCTTTATTATCTCTGTAGTAAGCACAAGTAATGTAGCATGGTACCTTATCTCTGTATCCTCCAAATACTTTGTACAAGGGAAGCTTTGCTTTTTTACCTATCAAATCCCAACAAGCAATATCAAGTGCAGCCGATATGCGTATTAATGCTTCTCTTGACCACTTATTTTCACTTGCTTTTTTTGTATCTGTTAAATTAAAAATTTTCTCATATAATAATTCTGGGTAAAAAGGACTCATTCCAATAATTTCTTCTGCTAAATCATTTTTAAAGGGTCTTACAATAGGTTCAATATCAGTATAACTTGTTGCAAGACCAAAACCTTCTAGACCTTCTTTAGTTTTAATTTTAATAAACAATTCATTTGCATTTGGAACTATAAAGTGACTGACCCAATGGGGTCTTTTTTCAGGCGGGCTTTTCAAAACAAAAACCTCAATAAAATCAATAATGTCTTCTTTCATAAACTATGTACAAAATATAAATTATGAGTTAACTTATATATTAGAATATATACAAGTATATGGCGAAATCTAATTCTTTTAAACCTGGAAAGCATTTTCTACAAATCCCCGGTCCAACAAACGTCCCTGATAGAGTTTTGCGTGCGATGGATTATCCAACAATCGATCATAGAGGACCTGTATTTGCTGATATCGCTAAAAGAGTATTGGAAAGAGTAAAAGTAATTTTTAAAACAGATGAACCAGTAATTATATTTCCTGCCTCAGGGACTGGTGCATGGGAAGCTGCAATTGTAAATACTTTAAGTGAAGGGGATAAAGTTTTGATGTTTGAAACTGGTCAATTCTCATCTTTGTGGTACGAGCAAGCTAAACGATTTAAACTAGATATAGATTTTGTAGCCGGAGATTGGAGAAGTGGAGTTGACCCAAAAATTGTAGAACAAAAATTATTAAATGATAAAGACCATAAAATAAAAGCTGTTTTTGTAGTTCATAACGAAACATCAACAGGTGTTTGTAGTAGACTAGCTGAGATTAGAAAAGCAATGGATGCAGCAAAACATCCATCTTTATTATTAGTAGATACAATCTCCTCATTAGCATCTATCGATTTTAAACATAAAGAGTGGAAGGTAGATGTTACAGTTTGTGGTTCTCAAAAAGGATTATTATTACCTCCTGGATTGTCTTTTAACGCTATTAGTTCAAAAGCATTAGAAGCATACAAAACTTCTAATTTGCCAAAATCATTTTGGGATTGGAAACCAATGTTAGAAATGAACAAGGACGGATTTTTTCCTTATACTCCTGCAACAAATTTATTTTATGGTCTAGATGAAGCCTTGAATATGTTAATGGAAGAAGGGTTTGAAAACGTTCTTGACAGACATACCCGTCACGCAGAAGCAACAAGAGCAGCTGTCAAAGACTGGGGTCTTGAAATACTATGCAAAAAACCAGAGGAATATTCTAATTCCTTAACTGCAGTTATGGTACCAGATGGACATGATGCTGATGCCCTGAGGAAAATAATACTTGATGATTACAATATGGCTTTAGGTATGGGATTAGCAAAAGTAAAAAGTAAAATTTTTAGAATAGGTCATTTAGGAGATTTTAATGATCTAATGTTAGCAGGAACTCTAGCAGGCGTTGAAATGGGTTTAAGAAAATCCAAAATTCCATTTAAACAAGGTGGTCTTATGGCCGCAATTGATCACTTGTCAAAGTAATTTTTTTTTAAAAATTAACAAAATATCTAGATTATGGCTTAGTTATTTAATAGATTATTAGTAATTAACAATAAGGGGGAGAAGTATAATGAGCAAAATAAATAAATTATTTGCTATTTTTCTATCTACTTTATTAGTAACTTTTTCAGCAAACTCAGTTGAAGTGAAATTTGGACACGTAGGAAAACCTGGTTCACTATTTTCAGCTTCAGTTGACCATTTTGCAAAATTAGCTAATCAAAGATTAGGTAGTAAAGGTAAAGTATCTGTATTCGGATCTTCTCAATTAGGAAAAGATAAACAAGGAATGCAGAAATTAAAACTAGGAACTGTTAATATGTGGTTGCCATCATCAGTCATGGCATCTATCCATGATGAATTCGGTGTATTTGATATGCCATTTATTATTAAAAATAGATCACATATGAACAAAGTTGAAAAACAAGTTCTACCAGGAATGTTTAAAAATTTAGAAGCAAAAACTGGTTATATAGTTATAGCTGTTTGGGAGAATGGTTTTAGACATATTACAAACAATGTAAGAGCAATTAATTCTCCTGGAGACTTAAAAGGTATTAAGCTAAGAACTCCAAAGTCTAAATGGCGAGTTAAGATGTTTCAATCTTACGGAGCAAACCCAACGCCAATGGCATTTTCTGAAGTATTCACTGCTTTAAAAACTGGGACAATGGATGGTCAAGAAAATCCATATGCTCAAATAGCAAGTGCTAAATTTCAAGAAGTCCAAAAATTTTTATCAATTACTGGACACGTTTATACGCCTGCATATGTAACTGTGCACAAAGATCATTGGAATAAACTTCCTGCAGATGTAAGAAAAATTTTAGAGAAATCAGCTAAAGATACTCAAAAATTTGTTTACAAAGAAGCGGCAAGTTTAGAAAAATCTTTATTAGGAGTTATTAAAGGTGCTGGTGTTAAGGTAAACACAGCTAATAAGGATGCTTTCATTAAAGCGAGCAAAGGTATCTATGATCAATTTGCATCTGAGGTATCTACTGGCGGTTCTTTAATTAAAAAAGTATCATCTTTAGCTAAATAATTAAATATATTACCAACCCACTAACAAGTGGGTTGGGTTAATTTATGACATTGCAAGGTTTTGAAAAAGGTTACGAAAAATTTTTACAAATAATATTATTTATTATGATGATAGCTTTAGCTATCAATGTATTAGTCGGTGTTACCTTTAGATTCAGTGGTCACGCTTTAGCCTGGTACGATGAAGTCGCTTCAGTTCAACTTGCATGGTTAACTTACTACGGGTCTGCATACGCTTCATTAAAAGGAGCACATATTGGAGTTCCAAGTATACTCAAATCATTTCCATTAACTTTAAGAAAAGTATTTTTCGTTTTTTCAAAATTAGTAATATACTGTTTTTTAATATTATTAGCTTATTACGGGTATTTAGTTTTAACACTGATAAAAGGTGAGACTCTAGTTACATTAGAATGGGTACCGCAAACTCTAGTTCAATCAGTCATACCAATATCATCATTATTATTTGTTTTGTCGGAAACGTTAAGAATTCCAAAAGACTATCGCAATTTAGTTTTACAAGTTGGCGATGAAGAAGAAACTACAGGTGATTTGACATGATTATTTTAACCATGTTTTTGATTCTTCTATTTTTGCTGAGTATCAATGTTCCAATTGCAATAGGTTTAGCAGTTACAACAATTATAGCCATGGTAATGAAAACTGGCACTAGTTTTTTAATTGATACTGCGATTGTTATGTTTGATGGTTCTATGAAGTTTCCATTAATAGCAATTCCACTGTTTATACTTGCTGGCTCAATAATGAATAGTTCAGGAATATCCAGAAGGCTTATAGCTTTCGCATCTGCTTTAGTAGGATTTATAAAGGGTGGATTAAGTATGATTAATATTGCTACCTCTATGTTTTTTGCCGAGATATCGGGATCAGCAGTTGCTGATGTAGCAGCTCTTGGATCAATATTAATTCCTGCAATGAAGAAAAAAGGATATCCAGGACCATTTGCAGCTGCTGTTACATCTTCATCTGCATCACTGGCAATTATTATACCACCCTCAATTCCAATGATTGTATATGCTGTGATGGCACAAAGTTCAGTTGTTCAATTATTTGTTGCAGGTGTTGTTCCTGGAATTATTGGAGGTTTTTTAATGATGTTTGCGGCATATATTTATGCTAGAAGAAAAAACTTACCAATCGAAGAGAGTTTTAATTTAGCAAATTTAAGAAAGACGGCAAAAGAAGCAGCATTAGCATTTTTGTTACCTATTATTATTTTAGGTGGTATTTTTGGGGGTGTCGTTACTGCTACAGAGGGTGCTGGTTTAGCAGTTGTAGCAGCCTTGATAATAGGTCTTATATATAGAGAATTTGATTTTAAAAGACTATACCAAGCCGCAACAGAAGGAGCGGTTCAAACAGCGGCAGTAATGTTATTAGTTGCGGCATCAGTATTACTTGGCGAATTTTTAACTGTAGAACAAATTCCTCAAAAAGTAGCTGAGTCAATTATTGATATGACGCAAAATAAGTACGCGGTTCTTGCAATATTAAATGTATTCTTACTTGTTATTGGCTTTTTCTTACATTCAGTTGCCGCAATAATATTAACAGTGCCAATTGTAATGCCTCTTGTAAATGCAGTCGGCATTGATCCAGTTCATTTTGGAATTATTGTAACTTTAAATCTTGCGATAGGACAGCAAACACCTCCAGTTGCTAGCGTTTTGGTAACCGCCTGCTCAGTGGCAAAAGCAGATATTTGGGATGTGACAAGGGCAAATATAATGTTTATTTGCGTATTATTATTTTTGTTAATGCTTGTAACCTATGTTCCTGCAGTGCCAATGACTTTGGTTGAATTTTTTTATAGATCATGAGCTCTTTAATAAAATTAAAAGACATAAATAATTATTGTGTGCAGGTTTCTTTGAATAGACCTGAAAAGTTAAATGCATTAACAAAACCAATGTGGAAAGAGTTAGGAAGTGTATTTCAAAAACTTAGCAAAAATAAAAACTTAAGATGTATCATTATCAGAGGAGAGGGAGGAAAGTCTTTTTCACCTGGAAACGATATTGGAGAATTTGAAAAACAAAGATCAACTAGTAAGCTTGCCAAAACTTATGGCAAATTTTTACATGGAACGCTTAGGAGCATTCAAGATTGTCCAATCCCGACTATTGCTCTGATAGAGGGAATTTGTGTTGGAGGTGGTCTTGAAATAGCAGCATGCTGTGACATTAGGATTTGTGGAAAAAATTCAAGATTTGGAGTGCCAATAAAGAGATTGGGATTAACTATGGCTGCAAATGAACTTCAAGCTCTACTAAAGATTACAAATTATTCAATTGCTATGGAAATTTTATTAGAAGGCAAAATTTATAATGCTGATGAAGCATATGAAAAATTACTTGTTAATAAAGTCGTTGACGATAATGAAGTTGAAAATGAAACATTAAAAACAGCAGAATTAATTTGTGAAGGTGCACCAAAAGTGGCAAGGTGGCATAAACTGTTCGCAAAAGAAATAATCAAGACTGGAAAAGTTTCAGAAAAATTAAATAATATTGGTTATAAATGTTATGACACAGAAGATTTCAAAATAGGATACAAATCTTTTTTAAATAAAATTAAACCAAAGTTTAAAAATAAATGACATGCCAGGTCCTTTGAAAGGAACAAAAGTTTTGGAGCTAGCGCAAATTATGGCAGGACCAGCTTGTGGTTTAATGCTGGCAGATTTAGGTGCAGACGTTATCAAGATAGAAAAAATTCCTGAAGGGGATGACTCGAGAAAATTTTTACCACCAGATGTCAAAGGCGAGTCAGCTGCTTTTATGATTATGAATCGTGGCAAAAGAGGACTAGGTTTAAATCTAAAAGATAAAATGGGCATTGATATTTTTAAAAAAATGGTAGCCAAATCAGATGTTGTAGTAGAAAATTTTAGAAAAGGGACTTTAGAGAGGCTTGGTATAGGTTACGAAGAATTAAAGAAAATTAATCCAAAAATAATTCTTTGTGAAATTTCTGGATATGGCAGAACTGGACCGTATGCAAATAAGGGAGGATTTGATTTAGTTGCACAAGGCGCTAGTGGTTTAATGAGTATAACTGGTGAAAGCAAAGAAAAACCACCAATGAAAGTTGGTGCACCATTAACTGATATAACTGCAGGAATCCTTGGTGCAACTGGTGTTTTAGCGGCATTGATAAATAGAGAAAAAACTGGCTTGGGTCAAAAAGTAGATACTTCATTGTTTGAAGCTGGAATTATCCATACTTATTGGCAGTCAGCTATAGCTGGAGCAACTGGTAGTTCTCCTGGTCCATTAGGATCTGCGCACCCTCTAACAGCACCTTATCAAGCATTTAAAACAAAAGATAAATGGATAACAATTGGAGCATCAAATCAAAATAGTTGGATGAATTTAATCAAAGCATTGAAAAGAGAAGATTTAAACAAAGATGAAAGATTTTGTAATAACAAAAATAGGATGAAGAATCTAAATGCTCTTGTGGAAATATTAAATATTGAAATTTCAAAAAAAACCTCAAAAGAATGGTTAACAATTTTTGACAAAGAAGGTTTGCCATGCGGGCCTATAAATTCAATTTTAGATATGCATATTGATAGTCAAACAATTCATAGAAAAATGATAATTGATGTTGAAAATAAAAAAGCTGGCAAAAGTAAAGCCATTGGAATGCCAATTAAATTTTCTAATACCAATAATGAAAAGTTCATTGGGTCACCAACACTTGGGGAGCACACTAATCAAATTTTAGAAGAATTTGGCTTTAGCATAACTGATATAGATAAATTTAAAAAAAATAAAGTGATAATATAAATTCGTTTATTATATTTTTTGATCGTACTTTCCTACTTTATTAGTTTTTTGTAATTGTTCATCAATAAAATCAAAAATTGCTTTTTTTCTATTATCGGATGTCGGACTTTCGGTTACAACGACTAATGAAGGCTTATTTGATGATGCCCTAATCAACCCCCACGAGCCATCACCAAGTGAAAATCTAATACCATTGACGGTCAATATTTCTTTTATTTCTTCTCCATCAATTTTGACATTATCATCCTTGAATTTGATAAATTTTTCAATCATATCATCTACTATTTTATATTTTTCCTCGTCTTTACAGTAGGGAGCCATTGTTGGTGTTTGATAAGTGGTTGGAAGATTTTTAATTATATCACTCATTTTATTTTTATTGTTATTTAGCAAATGACAGACTTGTATAGCTGAATTTATCCCATCGTCATAACCAAGCCCCAATGGTTTATTAAAAAAAAAGTGTCCACTTTTTTCAAAACCTGCCAGTGCTTTTTTTTCGTTTACTTTTCTTTTGATATGAGAATGACCAGTTTTCCAGTAAATTGTTTTGCAGTTATGTTTTTTCAATATTTCGTCCTTTGAAAACAAACCTGTTGATTTAACATCAATTACAAATGTTGAATTAGGAAATTGAGGTGCTAAGTTTCTCGCAATAAGAAGGCCAATTTTATCTGAAAATATCTCATTCCCATTATTATCAATTACTCCAACCCTATCCCCATCTCCATCAAATCCAAATCCTATATCTGCATTAGTATCTCTTACTTTCATTGAAATTTCATGCAGCATTTTTAAATCTTCAGGATTTGGGTTGTATTTTGGAAAAGAAAAGTCTAGATCACAGTCCATCTCAATAACTTCACAACCAATACCTCTAATTATTTCTGGTGCGAATATACCCGCCGTGCCATTTCCGCATGCCACCACGGCTCTAATTTTTTTGTTTATCTTATTATTTTTAATTAAATTATTTTTATATATTTGACTAAAGTTTTCTATTTTTTTATATTTACCTTTTTTTTTAATAAACTTTTGATTGATCACGATATCTTTTAGTTCTTTCATTTCTTCTGGTGCATGAGTAAGGCCCTTTTCAATACCCATTTTGACTCCAGTCCACCCGTTTTCATTATGACTTGCAGTAACCATCGCAACACCATCTGCGTTTAATTCAAATTGTGCAAAATATGCCATTGGAGATAACGACAAACCTACATCCTCAACATTACATCCTGAATTTAAAAGACCTTGAACTAAAGAATTTTTTACTTCTTCACTGTAAGATCTATAATCATAACCCACTACAACTCGAGGTGATTCTTTACCTGTTTTATTTAAGATTTGAGTACCTAATCCAAGGCCCAAATGTTCTAATCCAGCAAGATTTATCTCATCAGGATAAAGCCATCTTGCATCATATTCTCTAAAGCCATTGTGATTTATGTGGATATCAATTTTGTTCACAAAAATTTAATAGTAAAATTAACAACTTAATAAAAGATAATAATTAACAGCTTGTTTTTTTTAAATGTTCATGTTATGTTCTATTGTATTACTTATACTTATAGTATACTAAGAGTATTAATACACAACATCTAGTTGTTTTACTTAAAAAGCACTAAAAAAGGGAATAAAATGCAAGAAAACATAGCTCTGGCAATAAAAAATGCTGTCGAAAAAAACCAGTCAGACATCATTAAAGATTCTACCAAGAATTTAAAAGAGATAAAAAAACCTGATTTATTTTCACTTACTAATTCAACAGAACTTTTTCAAAATGAAAAAGGAATAACAATTAAGATTGATAGAGAAAAGGACACAAAACTTACTGACTTTGGAAAAGCTACTTTAACTGATAGATACTTAAGCGAGGGAGAATCCTATCAAGATTTATTTGCTAGAGTTGCCGCAACTTATGCTGATGACAACTTGCATGCTCAAAGATTGTATCACTACATTTCCAATTTATGGTTTATGCCAGCAACACCAGTTTTATCAAATGCAGGAACAGAAAGAGGATTGCCAATATCTTGTTTTTTAAATGAAGCTTCAGATTCACTTGAAGGAATAGTAGATTTATGGAGTGAAAATGTTTGGCTTGCTGCAAAAGGAGGAGGAATAGGTAGTTATTGGGGTAATCTTAGATCAATTGGTGAAAAAGTTGGAAGGGTTGGCAAAACTTCTGGAATTGTACCGTTTATAAAAGTCATGGACTCCTTAACCTTAGCTATTAGTCAAGGATCTCTAAGAAGGGGTTCCGCAGCCTGCTATTTGCAGATCGACCATCCCGAGATTGAAGAATTTATTGAGATGAGAAGACCAACAGGAGGAGACCCAAATAGAAAAGCATTAAATTTACATCATGGAGTTTTGGTAACTGACGAATTTATGAGGGCTGTAGAAACAGATGCCGACTGGGCATTAAAGAGTCCGTACGATGGAACTGTTCAAAATAAAATAAAAGCTAGAAATCTTTGGATAAGATTATTAACAGCGAGGGTAGAAACAGGCGAACCATACATTGTTTATATCGATACAGTTAATAGGATGATACCTCAACATCATAAAATGGCAGGACTAACTGTTAAAACTTCTAATTTATGTAGTGAAATTACACTACCGACTGGAATCGATAAATTTGGAAAAGAGAGAACAGCGGTTTGTTGCTTATCATCTCTTAATATCGAAACGTATGATGAATGGAAAGATCAAAACGGTTTTATTGAAGATGTGATGAGATTTTTAGATAATGTTTTAACGGATTTCATAACACGTGCACCTAATTCTTTTAAGGACGCAACATACGCAGCAATGAGAGAAAGAAGCGTAGGATTAGGAGTTATGGGTTTTCATTCTTTTTTACAAAAAAACAACATTCCATTTGAGTCAGTTATGGCAAAAGCATGGAATAACAAAATATTTAAACAAATTGACAAACAAACAACTGAAGCTTCGAAAAAACTCGCTGAAGAGAGAGGTCCATGCCCTGATGCAAAAGATTACGGAGTAATGGAAAGGTTTTCAAATAAAACCGCAATAGCGCCAACGGCTTCAATTTCAATTATTTGCGGAGGAGCCTCACCAGGAATCGAACCTATCGCAGCCAATAGTTATACGCATAAAACTTTGTCAGGTTCGTTTAACGTTAAAAATAAGTATTTAAAAAGATTATTGCAAAAACATAACAAAGATAATAACGAAACTTGGTCTTCAATTACCACTAATCAAGGCTCAATAATACATCTAGATTTTTTAACTGATAATGAAAAAGATGTATTTAAAACAGCTTTCGAATTAGATCAGAGATGGTTAATTGATCATTCAGCTGATAGAACGCCACACATTACTCAGGCTCAATCACTTAATATATTTTTACCAGCTGACGTTCATAAAAGAGATTTACATCAGATCCATTATCAAGCGTGGAAAAAGGGTCTCAAAAGTCTGTACTACTGTAGGTCGAAATCAATACAGCGTGCAGAGGTAGTAAATACAACTGTTGCTAAGGCGACAAAAACAAAAGGAAATAATAATAATGAAGATAATAATAACTATGAGGAGTGTTTATCATGTCAGTAGCCCCAAAAATTAAGGAAAGTCAAAAGCCAATTATAGATCAAAACTATTGTGTTGATCACGGTTTGCTTAAGGAGAAAATTGTTTATAAACCATTCAGATATCCATGGTGTTATGACGCTTGGCTAACTCAACAGAGAATCCATTGGTTACCAGAAGAGGTACCACTGGCAGAAGATGTAAGAGATTGGCAAAAAAAACTAACAGCTCACGAAAAAAATCTCTTAACACAGATTTTTAGATTTTTTACTCAAGCAGATGTTGAGGTTAACAATTGTTATTTAAGACATTATACGACTGTATTTAAACCAACCGAAGTTTTAATGATGATGACAGCTTTCGCAGCCATGGAAACAATTCATGTTGCAGCTTATTCACATCTTCTTGATACAATTGGAATGCCAGAGACAGAATATTCGGCGTTTTTAAAGTACAAGGAAATGAAAGATAAGTATGACTACATGCAAAACTTTAATACAAGCAACAAAAGAGAAATAGCAAAAACAGTTGCTGTTTTTTCTGCTTTTACTGAAGGCTTGCAGTTATTTGCAAGTTTTGCAATTTTATTAAATTTTCCAAGATTCAATAAAATGAAAGGCATGGGTCAGATTGTTACTTGGTCAGTTAGGGACGAAACTTTGCATTGTAACTCAATGATAAAGATATTTAATACCTTTTGCCAAGAAAACCCAGGTTTGTTAGATAAATCTCTAAAGAAAGAAATAGAAGATGCATGCAAGACAATAGTAGATCACGAAGATGCATTTATCGATTTAGCTTTTGAAATGGGTCCGATAGAGGGCTTAACAGCTCAGCAAGTTAAAGATTATATCCGTTGGATTGCTAATAGAAGATTAGCACAATTAAAAATGGATGAAATTTATGATGTAAAAGAGAATCCTCTTGAGTGGTTAGATACCATGTTAAATGGAGTTGAACACATGAATTTCTTTGAAGGAAGAGCTACTGAATATTCTAAAGCTTCTACGAGAGGATCATGGGTCGAGGCATTTGATTTTACAAAATAATTAATATTAATAACTTTAAAGAAGGCGGTATCTTACCGCCTTTTTTATTTTGAAATTTTTCTGTGAGAAGTGCCAGTATATTTAGAAAGAGGCCTGATCAACTTGTTGCTTTCAAATTGTTCCATTATGTGAGCACACCAACCAGTAATTCTTGATACAATAAAAATAGGTGTAAAAAAATCAATATCAAAACCCATCAAAAGATAAGTGGGACCTGCTGGAAAGTCTAAATTTGGTTTAATATTCTTTTCTCTTAGCATTGTATCTTCAAGAATTTTTGAAATCTTTGGTAATTCAGAATTTTTATAATATTTAGCTGTTTTATGGAAGTATTCAGTCATTGTAGGAACCCTTGAGTCACCATTACGATAAACCCTATGACCAAACCCCATGATTAGTTCTTTATTTTTAATTTTGTTTAAAATAAATTCCTCAGCTTTATCTGAAGAGCCCACTTCATTCAGCATATGCGCGACTGCTTCGTTTGCACCTCCATGCAATGGTCCTTTTAAACTAGCTACTGCTCCAGTTACTGCTCCATGCATATCTGACAAGCTGCTAGTAATGACTCTTGAAGTAAATGTCGATGCATTAAAACTATGTTCAGCATATAATGTCATTGATGCATCAAATGCTTTAACAACTTCTTTACTCGGGACTTTTCCAAAACACATATGAAAAAAATTTTCGCAAAAATCTAAATCATAGTTAGGTTCAATAATATCTTGCCCTTTTCTTAGTCTAAAGTTCGCAGCTACAGCAGTTGATACTTTTGCAAGTAATCTTAATGATTTTCTCATATTAGCCTCTTTTGAATTATCGGAAGTATCTGGATCTTCTAATCCCATGTGACTTATAGATGTTCTGGTAGTATCCATTGGATGAGCTTTTTTTGGATAATTTTTGATAATTGATTTTAAACTATCTGAAATCTCTCTATTATTTTTTTCAGTCTTTTTAAATTCTGATAATTCGTTTTTATTAGGCAAGTCATCATTAAGAATTAAATAAGCAACTTCTTCAAAATTACATTTTTTGCAAAGCTCTTGAACTGTATATCCACGATAAGTTAAAGAATTTATATCTGGCATTACTTCAGATATCTTTGTTTCATCGCTGATAACACCAATTAATCCTTTTTTAATCTCATCATTCATTATTCATGACCATCTGTGTTAAAATCAGTAATATTTTTACCGGGCTGATTATACTTTTCATACTCTACTAATTCATACAACCTTTTTCTAGTCTGCATGTTTTTTATCACATTATTTTGATGTCCATCTTTAAAGATTGAATTTAAACCATCCTCTACATTTTTTAGAGCTAATCTTTGGGTTGTAACAGGGTAAATTACAATATTATACCCGAGGTTAATAAGTTGTTTCTTACTCAAAAGTTTAGATTTTCCAAATTCGGTCATGTTGGCTAACAAAAATGTTTTTGTATTTTTTCTGATAACCTCAAATTCTTTTTCGTCTTTCATTGCTTCTGGAAAAATCATATCAGCACCTGCGTCTTCATATGCTTTAATTCTTTCAATTGTTTTATCAATACCCTCAACAGAGTTGGCGTCCGTTCTTGCTATAACTAAAAAATTCTTGTCTTTTTTTGCTTTCACAGCTACTTTGATTTTATTAACCATTTCATCTTTAGAAATTAGTTCTTTATTATCTAGATGCCCACATCTCTTTTCTGGAATCTGGTCCTCAATATGTAAACCGCTAAGTCCAGATGTTTCAAAAATCTCTACAGTTTTTTTACAATCAGAGAAACCAGTGTCAGCATCTACAATTGTTGGCAATAAAGTGCATTGAGAAATTTGCTTTGCACGAGTGCTAACATGCTCTAATGTTGTTAAGCCAATATCTGGAAGACCGAGATCATTCGACATAACTCCTCCTGATACATATATACCGTCAAACCCAATATCTTTAATAAGTTTAGCCACCAAAGCATTGTAGGCACCTGGAAATACTAAAAGCTTCCCCGACTTAAGACTTGAAAATAAATTTGATCTTTTTTCTTTTGAATTAATTTTTACAAAATGCATAGGTAAAACAATTTATCATTTTTAAATCTAAAAAGTCAAAAAATTATTTAATATTAAGTAATTTTTCAGATATTCCTTTGATCATATTAAAATCGTTTATTAAATAGTCGTGCTTTATATTTTTTTCATCTTTTTCGGTATATCCATGAGCAACTAATATAAATTTTATTTTTGCTTGAATTGCTGCTTCCGAGTCGGTTTCGCTATCACCTACCATTATTGTTTTTTCTTTTTTTATATTTAATATATCTATTATATTTGTTAGGTGTCTTGGATCTGGTTTCTTAAATTCAAACGTATCTGAACCTGCCACAAAAATAAAATATTTATCTACATTCAATTCTTTTAAAAGTTTTACAGCTAAGTATTCAGGCTTGTTAGTACATATCGCAAGATGAATATTTTTTTTTT
>CESP01164504.1_pt1 | contig 25861 bp, 27 predicted proteins | sample 531211 | NCBI WGS metagenome assembly CESP01 (sample SAMEA2622074, study PRJEB7988) | marine metagenome | biome: marine biome (ENVO:00000447); feature: surface water layer (ENVO:00002042); material: "saline water (ENVO:00002010), including plankton (ENVO:xxxxxxxx)" | depth 5 m | reverse complement strand
CAATAAATAAAATAAACTTTTATTACATATTTCTATCTTTACATCCTCTTTTACAAATATATTTTCTTCATTTTCAAATGTATTTACAGTTTCAAATTTATATTCAAATCCATTACATCCTCCACTTTTAACACTAAATAAAACTCCCTTGGATTTATCTTTTATTATTATTTTTCTCAACTGTTTTAACGCACTATTTGTTACATATATTAAACTTTTACTCATTATACATATATATAAGTTTTTATTTGTAATAAAGTCGAAAGCCTTATTACAAATTAAAGTTATTTACCAAAGCATTTGTCTTTGTTTTCTTTTCTTGACTTCTTTGTAATCTATATTGTTTATTAGATTTATTTTCATTTGAATTATGTAATATATCTTGGAATATATTTGGTATCTCATTATTTTCTTCATATAGTTCTGGTAAAACTTTCGTCATAGGTTTATCTACTACCATTAATATTCTATCATTATTCAACAACTTTCTATATTCTTGTATTGTTAAGTTTCCATAATATTTTTCTAGTGTATAATGTGGATTAGGAGCTGGTTTTATATTTTTATTGTAATCAAATATTTTACAATATGTATTATTAAGTAAAGCATATCTTTCCCACTTTATAGAATTATCTATATCTTGATTTTTTAAATAAGCACAAGCACACTGTGGACTACAAAAACAACCATATACTTCCAATAAACCATTACTAATTTGTTTTGGAATATAAATAGCTGGACTATCAAAATCATGTGTGCACCAAAAACAAGCTGAATTTTTATCAGATACATTACTTAAACGTAAATTTTCTTTTAATTTATTTAATTTTCCCCATATTTGCTTTACATTTATGTTTTCTTTTTCTTTTGGTATTTCTGCTGTTACTGAAGGTGCATTTTTAAATTTGTTTACCTTATTATTATCAATTAATTTATAATTTAAACTTGTTAATTTACTATTATTAAAAATATTTAATGAATCAATAGGATTACTAATCTCTGGATTATATAATGTGCTATTATTGAAATTAGATAAGTCATTTAACGAATTCGTTTTACACTTTAAATGTAAAACAATATTTGGTTTTGTTTCTTTTTGAGGTTGATTTATTTTTTCATTTTTTTTTAGTATTTTACCTCCTTTTGGTTTTCTACCTCTTTTTTTTGGAATAGTAGGAACCACATTCTCTGGTTTTTTTTTTGGTTTACGTCCACGTTTTTTTGGTGGGGGCTTATCCACATTCACCTTTGCCTTTGCCTTTACCTTTGCCTTTCTGGGCATTTTGATATGACAGAAATAAACATTAAGTATTTAAATACTTTTTTAAAACCATTTACCACAAATACTATCTAAAATTGAATAATTACTTAAATAGTAATAATTGTAATATACAAATATGGCTACATTTATAAATCCAGCTGGTTATTTAAAAATAATTCTAGGTCCTATGACCTCTGGAAAAACAACAGAACTCATAAAAGAATACAATAGACACCTTTCTGGCGGATTTAAGTGTTGTTTTATAAATCATTCTGCTGATGATAGATATGGCTCTGGAACTAATAAAACTAGCACACATAATAAATCTGTTGTAAATAACACATTTAGTTGTGACAAACTAGATTATCTAATGCTTGATGCAAACAATCGTATAGAACCATTTGATGTATTCTTTATAAATGAAGGACAGTTCTTTAGTGATTTACAATTTTATGTTGATTACTTAGTTAATAGAAAAAACAAAAAAGTATATGTTTGTGGATTAGATGGAGATTTTCGAAGAGAAAAATTTGGAACTTTGCTTGATATTATTCCTATTTGTGATGATATTATTAAATTAAAAGCATTATGTATTGAATGTAAAAAAAATGAAGCTCTATTTACTTATAGACTAACTAACGATAAAGAACAAACCGTTGTTGGTGGTAGTGAATCATATTGTGCTTTATGTAGAAGTTGTTACAATTCTCATTTCTATGATGGTGTTGAAATAGTATAAATATTTACTAACTGATAAATATTTATTTATAATTTAACTTTTCTAACTTTTCGTGTTCCATATCCATGTTTTTTCTTTGATTCTTTTGCTAATTTTAATGCCTTTGAACTTGGCTTACAATATTTCTCTAATATTTTGAAATCTACTGCTGCTGCCTTTCCTCCAGTTATAGCCGATGCCATTCGTGCTCTTCCCCATGATATAGCAGTTTGATTTGGTCTAGAACCTGAACTATAATAAGCACCTGCTCCCTTACTTACTAATTTTTTTAAACCTGTTACCGAACATCCTGATTTTTTAGCTAATTTCGGTGATGCACTTACACTTTTAACACCATATATTTTCATAGCATTAATAATGTGATTTGACTTTTTGCTTTTAAAGCTCTTTACTTTCTTACGAGTATAATACTTTCCCTTTTTGTAGGCTTTCCGTGATTTCTTTAATTCTCTACGTGCTTTCTTTTTATCCTTTTTTGTAAGACGTTTTGGAACATACTTAATAGGAACTCTTCCACGTTTTCTAGTTTTTCTTTTGCCACCAGATTGTGTGCTGCCTGTGCCGCCTGGGACAGATCCACTTTTTTCTAATCCCCACCCAGCACCTTCTAATGCACTTAAAAGAACCGGTCCCATGAACGATAGTTCTAATAAACCATCTGGTTGCCGGTTCTTAGTTCCTCCTGAACCAGAAGAATTTTTTGTTATAAAAACGTTTCCATTTTCTTCTCTTATAATTGTCCATAAATTTCCATCTAGATCTTTAATTTTCTTACCAACATTACTGGTGTTTTCTCGGTTTCTTCTTCTTGAAAAAATTGTTCCTTTACCCTTTTTTCTTCGTGTTTTTCTTTTTCGGCCTCCCCTCTCTGCCCCTCCGCCATAGTGTACTTCATATTGAGGACTAACTAAATCATTAAATGTTGTCCTTTTTATTGGTAAATACCCGGATTCACTAGCAATATCATTTAATAAACAATACGCATCTATTGGTTCCATATCTCCAAACATTACTCCTCTGACAAAATAGTCTAAAGGCATATCATTTGGTCCTATTACATCTCCATTGCATCTAGCACTCTTGACACATCCTCTTAATATTGTTCCTGAAAATACACCATCTCTAACACCACATTTACTAATTCCATACCTATCTGTCATAGTGCAAGTATCAAAAGCGTGTTTTAAACCTTCATCTCCTATTGGAAATTGAATAGCTATTGGTGTGCCGCCTGAACCAACCGATCCTCTGTCTTCTCCTGCCTTACTTACCGTTCCGCCTTCTGGTAAACTATCCAAATATCTTTGGTTGTAGTTACTAAATGCTTCTAGTCTATCACTACCTACAACAATTTCAACATATTTCGCTTTTACTGAATCTTTCAAATAATTTATACATGAAACAGATGGACTTCTTTCCCTATGTTTTTCTAATAATTGCACGACATTATTAGTCCAATTTCTATAATTTTTTTTTAAATTTTCTTTTTTTCTTTGTAACATTATTTTTTTTATAGCCATTCGTCCTTCAGTTTGCATAAGATCCTGTGTTGTTATGTTATCTGGATCAAATTCTCTTACATAAGCACTATTCTTCCAATTAAATGATTGTTTAGTCATATCATCCAATAATTTCGTAACAACTGTGCCTCGATCTGGATATTCAAGCATTAAAAATCGTACCATTTGTTTTCCTCGATCATCTTTTAGATTAGGATACATTAAACTAAGATAATACCATTTCTGCAATTGTGTTAAAGGATTCCTCTGCATTAAACTAGACATTTTATCATTTATATTTTTAAAAAAACGCACTTTTCCTTCATCAGACAAATCCTCAACTTTTGTTGGCAGTATACTCCTTCTATCTCTAGCTTCTATAAATTTTACAAAAGCCTTAGACGAACCAACTAATTCATCTGGTCTAGGTGAAATGTAAACAAATCCTTTTGTATTTCTATCTTGATCTCTATCTCTTAATACCATATCTATTACAGAATTAATTAAAATACTGTGTCCTAGATGTGGAGGTTCCCATCTACCTATAGTTACTACTGCCTTTCCGTCACTTATATCTAATTTACTCATACCTTCAGTAACTTCATTAATATCTGCTGCTTGTTTTTTTTCGGCCATTTATAATATAAAATATAAATAGATTAAAAATATAATTACTATTTTAATTATATGACAGATAATAGACCTTGGGTAGAAAAATATAGACCAACAAGATTTGAAGATATTGTATTAGATCCACTAAATAGGAAACTACTAAAGAATATTGTAACGCAAAACAAATTTCCTAATCTACTTTTTTATGGACCACCAGGAACTGGTAAAACCACAACAATTATCAATTTAATTAATAAATACCAAGAAAAATACGACCAAAAAAATAAAGGACTAAAAATACATCTAAATGCTAGCGATGATAGAGGAATTGATGTGATTCGTAATCAAATCAATCAATTTGTAAATACAAAGACACTATTTGGTAATGGATTAAAATTTGTCATATTAGATGAGGTAGACTATATGACAAAGAACGCGCAACAAGCTCTTCGTTATCTCATTCAACAATATAATAAAAATATACGATTTGTATTAATTTGTAACTATATAAGTAAGATTGATAGTGCGTTACAAAATGAATTTATACGATTGAGATTCTGTCAGCTTCCAAAGAAAGATACTTATAACTTTTTAAATACAATAATTAAAAAGGAGGGATTAAATATAACTTCTAAGCAAATTAACATAATACAAAAAAAATTTAAGTCTGATATAAGAAGTATGATTAATTATATACAATCAAATCATACTAATCTAAATTTTAATACTGACATTTTATCCAAAAAATTTTTAGAAAAAACATTAAATAACATAAAAAAAAAAGGAAATAGTCAGGAAATATTAGAAATATGTATAAAAAATAATATTGAAATTAAAGATTTTATAAATGAATTGGTTTTGTATATTATAAATGAAAAAGTAGAGTTATTAAATAAAAATTTTATAAATTCAATACAAATTATTATTCATAGCGAAAAAGTTAATGACTTATACTTATTAAATTATTTGGTTGGAGAACTAGATAAATTATATAAAGAGTGATAATATACCTTCATTCTATGCTGGAGTTTGGTGTTAAAAAAATTAGGAGATTTTTTAAAAGGGTCAAATTGAGAACGTTTTAAATCATATTCATGATAAATAGTATCTAAAACATTTTTCTTAACTATATCAACATTAGCACTTCTCTTGTAAGTGAAAGTTTTTGAACTTTCCATTTATATACAAATATAGAAAATAAAATTGATTTAAAAATAACTTAAAGAATTTATATTAAAATGGGTGATCTAGATGAAGAATGGTTGTCTTTTGCTAATTCTACAATTAATGAAATTCAAATAAATAAAAATCACAAAAATATGGAAATTAAACCAAAGGTAGAAATGCCTAAATGTAGTGACATTTATATATCTACTAAAACTAGAACGTGTGAATTAAATTCTACCATTGATCTTTATAATATATTTTGGAAATTAAATGTAATTAAATATCATACTCCTATTGAAGGAATAATAAAAAAGAGTATGAAATTCAATTGTAATACAGAAGAAGAAGTTAAAATTTTAGAGGAAAATTTAGTTAAATATAAAGAACCTAATATGTTAGTTAATATTATATCTCAAGTAAACAAAATTAAGGGAAATAAAAAAAAATTTAAAGATGTTCGAAAAATAGACATGGGATTGTGTAGAAAAGATTTGATAAGTTTCAAAAAGAAAAAAAAAGGAGCTTTTTATAATTGTTTTGCTATTATTTTACGTATTAAATATAAACAAATATTCAGAGAGGTTCACGTTAAAATTTTCAATACAGGTAAATTAGAAATACCTGGAATACAATATGATGACCTTTTGTTTACTACTTTAGAAAAGGTTGTTGATATTTTAAGACCATTTACTATTCCAGACTTAATCTTTAAAAAAGAAAAAATAGATACTGTTTTAATAAACTCCAACTTTTCATGTGGATTTTATGTTAATAGAGATATTCTACATAAACTATTAAAATATAATTATAAAATACAATCTGCATTTGATCCTTGTTCTTATCCTGGAATTCAGTGCAAATTCTACTACAATCCAGATTGCACGATTCATACTGGAGTTCATGATGATAATTTATTGTGTAAATATGGCCCTCATAGAAAGTGGAGCGAAATTTCATTTATGATTTTCAGAACTGGAAGTGTTTTAATTGTTGGTAATTGTGATGAAAATATATTGAAAATTATATATGAATACTTAAAAAATATAATTTATCAAGAATATGAAAAAATATTTATAAAAATAAATAACGATGAGAAAAAAAATACCAAAAAAAAGATTAGAAAAAAAACTATATTATTTACTAATTGAATAACCAATTTGTAAATTTTAAAGCAGTTAAATTTTCTAATTTTTCATTACATTTTTTGTCAAATAGTTTTTGCTTTATTTTTATTTTATCTATTTTCTTTTTATTTTGTATTTTTTTAAAATACAAATTACATAAATTTAAAAACTTACATTCATCATTTAATTCTTTTGTTAATAAAAGTGATTTGTAATATATAAAACTATCACAAATATTTAACTTCTGTACAATTCCAAAAGGCAAATTAATGTATTTATTAAATATTTTACAAACCATTTTCTGAGCATACATAATATAACTTAGTCGTGAATCTCCTTTAAGATTTTCGTTATCTAATATAAAAAGTATCAATTCATTAAATAAATTACAAGATACATTTATAAATTTTAATTTTTTCTGCTCATTTATTGTAAAATTAACCTTTTTTTTATATTCATTATTTATATCAAAAATAGTCTTCTTATACACAAATAACGTTGCATCTTTAGAATTCAATTGTAAAAAGGTATGATTATCATCACCTATTTGACCTATAAATTCTACGTAATACAAAAATGCCTTTTTACAGTGATGAACAGTTAGTTCAAGGTTTTTTGTATACATAAATAATATGTTAAAAATATGTTTTATTGTATCACAACCCCGCTTTAAAACAAATATATAATACTGATGATTAGTTATTACTATTTTATCTCCAGCATGAAATAAATATTCATTTATAATATCTATAAAAGACCTTACTACATCCATTTCATCATTTAATATTGTATCATTATAATTTTCTGTATCGCTCAAATATTTTTTTTGTGATTCGTCCATTTAATCTTGATATATATTATTTTTTTAAATAAATAACTATTTAAAAAGATAAATTTAATTTTAACATATAAATATGTCTGAGTCTCAATCTACTCAAGAATCTACCTCTACTAATTATAGACTTCCTAGCGGAACAACATTACAACACTGTGCTAAACTTGGTATAGTTGAAGATAAACCCATTATGTTTGACTACTGGACTGCTTCATGCGATAAAGAAATTTTAATTGGTGTAAGAGAAAATGGAGAAAAACTTTTAGTAAAAAGTGAAGAAGAATATACTAGTCCCGTTAGCAAAATTTACAAGGTTGAAAGCGAATATATTATTATTACTGAAAATTCTATTTATGTTGTTAGCTCCGATATTCCAACTAAACGTATTTCAGCGTAATTTATAATTAATTCATTTTGGTAATTATAAATTATAATATTTCTTGCAATTTATCTATTTGCTCCTTTGTTAATGTTTTTGGAAATAATATATTAAACTTAATAATTAAATTACCTTTAACATTATTACGTTCCATACCTAATCCATTTATTTGTTTTATAAAGTTTGGTGGAATTATATTTCCCTTATCGTGCTTTATATTATATGTTTTTCCATTTAAATGCTTTATTTCAAATAAAAATCCACATAATGCCTCTTTCAACGTTATTTTTTTTTCACATAATAAATTTAAACCTTGACGCTTTAATTGTTCAGAATTATTATCTATTTTTATGAATACCTTTACATCTCCCTTTAACCTATCATTTAATACATGACCCTTATCTCTTACTATTTTTATCTCTCCATTATCAATTCCCTTATGAATATTTACATAAATTTTTTCCTTTTCATTCTTTTTTTCATTACCTACCATTATCCATCTATCTATTTCTATTGGATAATTTATACCATTATATGCCTCTTGTAAAGAAATAGTTATTTTTTTTATAATTGGAGGTGGCTTAGCTAGTCTATTAGTCATGTTAACCGGTCTTCCATTTCTAAATATCTGAACGTTAGGCATACCTGGTATTCCACCATTAAATCCTGATGAACTAAAATGAATATTTCCAGGCATTCCATTCATATTTTGACTCATTCCTGGTATACCTCCTCCAAAAAACATCTTAAATATATCATCTACGCCATCCATTCCTCCTACTCCACCAGGCATAAAAGGATTATTTTTTCTCATATCATACATTCTTTTTTTCTCTACATCTCCTAATGTTGAATATGCTTCATTAATTTTTTTAAATTCTTCCGCATCACCACCTCTATCTGGATGATGTTGTAAAGATAATTTTCTAAACGCTTTTTTTATATCACCCTGTGAACTATTTTCCGCCACACCTAAGACTTTATAATAATCCATTTGTATTTATATTTACTTAAATAGTTAAGTATTTAAATAATTATTATGAATACACAATTTTTAAAAAAATATCAACCTTTATTTTTTAAAGATTTTACTATAGATAAAGAATACATAGAATTATTAAATACCTTAAATAAAATGGATTCATTAAATATATTGCTTGTTGGAAATAATGGTTCTGGAAAAACTTCGATACTATATGCCACTATTAGAGAATATTACAATATGAAAGAAATACCATCCAATAATGTTTTACTTATTAATAATTTAAAAGAACAAGGTATTTCCTACTACAGAACCGAGGTAAAAACATTCTGTCAAACACCTTCTTTAGTTCCACATAAAAAAAAATTTATTATACTTGATGATATTGATTTTATAAATGAACAAAGCCAGCAAGTTTTTAGAAATTGTATTGATAAATATAGTCACAATGTTCATTTTTTAGCATCATGTAGCAATACTCAAAAGGTTATAGAAAGTATACAATCTAGATGCACTATAATTAAATTGAAACCTATTAATAATCAATATTTAAAAGTAATTCTTAATAAAATTAAAACTTCTGAAAATCTAAATATTACGCAAAATGCAGAAAATTTCATATTAAATATATGTAATAATTCCATAAGATTGTTAATTAATTATCTAGAAAAATTTAAACTACTTAATATTGCAATTGATGAAAAAAAAGTCAAAGAAATATGCACAAATATAAGTTTTTACGAATTTGAAAACTACACTAACGCTTGGTATAATGAAAAAAATCTACAAAAATCCATTAAACTTATTTATTCAATATATAATAAAGGATATTCAGTCATGGATATATTAGACTCTTACTTTTCATTTATAAAAATTACAAATATAATTAAAGAAGATGTAAAATATAAAATTATTATTTTTATATTGAAATATATTGCTGTATTCCACACCTTACACGAAAATGACATCGAACTTATAATATTTACTAATGAGTTAATAAAAATATAATAATTTTATTTTTTTTTTAAAAGTATTATATACATATGAGTCAAATATTCCAATTTTCTTTTCCTATAGAAAAATTTTTTAATTTTTTAGAGAAATATTGCACCCAAAATAAAAATCAGTTAATATTTTCTAAAGATGCGTTTAAAAGAGCAAAGTTAGATGAAGCAATACAACCTTTTTGTGAAAACCTTAAGAAATATTATTTTTCTTCCAAATATTTTTATTTAGAAAGAGATATGATATATAAAAACTTTGTTACTATTGTAAGACAAATTTGTAAATATCACCATATTCCATTTACCTCATCCATTAAATATAATAAATCAAAATACGATATATACTACTTTATCTACCGAGAGATAAAATCATAAATTTACTTATTTGAAAATCTCCTCCTAATACTTGACGATGACTTAAACGAACAAACCAATTATATTTATGACGTTTTAATATTTCATCATCAGGTAATACTATACAACTTAAAGAACACATACATAAATTAAGCGGACTATTATTTAGTAATTGATTTACTAATATTACTTTATTTTCTTTATCTTTTACTCCTAATGATTTACCACATACCAAACCGCATTTACCTTCAACACATAGTTTATTTATATGCTTGTCTATTATTCCTTCAAATTTAACCACATCGTTATGATTATTTGATACCATTACCTCTAAATTCTCTATTAATTCTCTCATACTTTCACTTTCTTTTCTACAACCCATAAATTTATGTGAAGGAAAGAAACGATGACTTACTGAACTATTATTTCTATTTACTAGTTCACCTACATACATACTATTATGTAATAGTTTCTCTTTATGAATACTTTCTATATTTCTTAACATAATTGTACTATCTGGAACTATTACACCACCATATGAATGAAGTAATTTAGCTAATCCTAGTTGACGAACATTTTCTTTAATTGGATCCGCTAACTCATTTAATTGTATTGACCACTCTGGTAATAATTTTCCTATTGATTCATCATTAATCAAACAAACATTAAAGCTATTTCCACACTGTCTTATTATAGATTCAACACATAAATCTTTATAAGGTTGATTTAATTTTCTACTATTTCTTGAACCAAATGAAGACCAGTTTCTACTATTAATATCATGCTTTGTATGTATCCATAATATTTCTTTTCCAGTTACAGAATCACTTTCATTTAGTAAATATTTTCTTACTAAACTATATTTATCTAATTCTTCATCTGGAAAATATTTTGCTTCGTAACGCTTATATAATATCCCAATTGCCGTTATTAATATAAATATCAAAAAATTCTGGAATAGTCGCATTTATATATATACAAAATAATTTAATTCTTTAATGTACGTAATTCTTTCCACCATTCTTTATTTGCCCTATTTATTTCTTCCTCACGTTTCAATATTTTAAATGCTCTTTGTGTATTACCAATCTGTTCCCTTGATTTTCTTCCGTTTAATAATTGTTTTGATTGCTGTAAGGATAACATAGATGGATTATTTTCTGCCCGGTCCTTTTTAAGACTTTCTACGCTATTATACTTTTTTCTTGTTAAATAATCTTCTTGAGTAACTGGAACTACTGTTTCCGTATGTGCCTTCCTTAAATCATCATACTGTAATTTACTAAATATGTCTGAACTATATTCATCCGGCTTACTTCTTGTTAAATCATATCCTCCTCCATTATAACTCATTTCATTTACTCCCTTATGTAATATTAATTCTCTTGATGCTGCCTTTTTTCTATTAAATACTGCATCCATATCTCGTTTATTACTTACTCTTTCTTCATTTATATCTTCATTTGATTTAAACCATTTTCCATATCCACCATCTATATCATCATCATTTACTTTTACTTTTTCAAACATACTATTAAACCACTTGTTAAATTCACTTGCCTTCATTCCATCTAACTTTTTTAATAATAAAGCCTTTTTGTCACTTTCCATCTTTTCATTTTCATAACTTGTATTTTTTGCACATTTTGCTCTTTTCATTTTAAAATCATGTATTGACTCTAACATCTTGTATGCTTTCATAAAAAATAAAAATACTTCTTTTTTCAATCCAGATTTATCTGGATGTGTTTTTAAAGCTCTTGATTTTGCCTTTTTCATATCAGCTTCATTAAACTCATAATTTAGATGAAATAAATTTAATAAATCTTCCAAATCATAATTATCAATATTTAAATCAAAATCGTCCATATATACTACTATTTACATATTTTTATTTATATTTATATATTCTGTTTTATATATAATATGAGTCTTCTTAGAAATTCAAATATACCTAATAAATTTTTCGCATATGATATTGATACTAGTAATTGGCCCGCTCAACACGATTTTATCGCTAATTTACCTGATGATGTTGAAAGCTTTACTGAAAGTGATTGGTTAAATTTAGTTCTTCCTGGTGAAAGTGTTGGAGGCAATCAAAATAATGTTAATAATAAATACGATGATTTTTTAGAAATTAGAAGAACTTTAAATGGTCTTCAGTTATTAGCAGATTATAATACCACTAGAAACAGAGAACATCTTGAACCTATAGCTAACAGTCTTAAGAATAATGATACCGTTAAACCTATTGTTGCTGTTTTATTGGGAAAAACATTTTTACAATTAGAAGCAGATACTCATTCTGTTAGTGGTAATAGAAACTCCGGTAGAATTGGTTTAGGACAAGGAATTTCAAACTTAAATATTGTTGACGCATTAGTTGTAGCATTTTTTAATGTTATGTTATGTTGTTTCTCTGAAACAATCTCGAAAGAAGGTATCAGTTATTCTCAAGCTGATGCCTTTTATGGAACAGTATCAATTGCTAATTTTATATATCCTATGCTTACTGGTGATGAGATTTTCAAAGAATTTAAATTATATTTACTTTTAAAAAGTTTTTACTTTGATAGCAAATTTTATAAATTTCTCAGTCCTATTAAAGAGTTTGAAACTATTGATTATAGAGGAACTACAATTAGAAATGCGCCAATTTATGAAGAAAACAAATTACTACCCACTCATATATTCAGGTTATTTATCATAGAAATATGGTTGAAAAATAAAAAAGCTACTCTTTATAATAATCTTGAAAAAAGAAACATGGCTCCAAATCCAGGAAGACAACCTGAAAAATTTGGTCCTCTTGCTAAATTTGGATTTATGCTTGCCTTTTTTGAAGCTTTAAAAGGAGAAACTATAGCATCCCAATTAGGCAGTTTTGGTGCAAATGGTTCTATTAAATTAATATTAGCTAATTATTTAATTATTAAAGACCCAATTTATTTATTTTCCGCGGCCATATCAATATTCACTAATCATACCAATGGTATTCCTAGTTTTGACGAAATGGCTACAACAATTCAAAACGCTTCAGGATATGCGTTTGTAGATGATAGATATCCTATTACCGGTATGCTTATAAATTTAAGACAATGGAAAGAACAAGCTAATCAACCACGAACTAATCTAGATCTTAATTATATTGAAAAACTTTATAAAAGACTAACTAAATTAGTAGATTATAAAAATAAAAAAATTACAACTTTTATGAAAAAAATTCATACCTTTAATAAGCACGTCTTTAAATCTGTAGTTAATCTTACGCCAAAACAAATAACAAAACTCAATAATGCAAATTCTCCACAATTGTGGAATAGCAGTAATAGAGGTCCTAGAGGAGAAATACAAAGATTAGGATTTTTATTAAGACCTATCAAAAAAGGATATGTCCGAAACAATCCACCCAATAAAATATTTACAGGGGGTGCTAAAAAAAATAGAAATAAAACCCTAAAAAAACATAATACTTATAAAAAAAAGAAAAGAAATATAACCATTAGCAAAAAATAATTTAATCATCTAAACCTATTTGCTATTGAAATATTAATCTAAGTTATAAATATTTATAATATAATTCATACATTAAATGAATTATTTTATACAATTATAATATAATGTTAAATTCATCATTAATTAAATCTTTATGTCAGATTTCAGCATTAGTTTATAAACCTAATAGTTTTTTTGCTGAAAATTACTTTAAAAAACCTTTACCAAAAGGTTGTGAATGTCTTTCACATTTAAACAAACAGCCGCGATTCATAGAAAGTGATATTGACTGTCAAGTATATGTGAGTGTTTTTAATAAAAATAGTATTTTGTGCGCGTTTAGAGGAACAGAAAATCTTAGGGATTGGTTAACAGATGCTAATATGATAAGAGTTCCTATGGATCTCACTAGTATTGAAGACAGTAAAAGACCACTAGCTCACTGGGGAATTTTAAGACAATTTCGTAGTGTTGAAGATAAAATTACAAAATATATAGACGATGAAATAGCTGAAAACACAGATATCAAAAATATCGTTTATACTGGACATTCATTAGGTGGTGGTCTAGCTACCATAGCATTAATGAATTACTCACACAAATATCCAAATTTAAAACATATATGCGTAACTTTTGGAGCACCAAGAGTTGGAAATGATAAATTTAGACAAATGTTTAATGAAAAATGTTCTTTTACCAAAAGATACGTAAATTATTTTGATCCTGTTCCATCTTTACCATTTTCGCTCAGATATTCACATACTTGTCCATCAGAACATATTAATGTAAATATTATTAATCACGTGGAAACTGGAATTACTAGATTTTTTTGGGTCTTGTGGTATAAATTTGCTCACTGGTTTGGAGCACCATATAATCCAATTGATGACCATAGTATTACTGGATATTATGATAAATTATGCGAGCTTCTTACAAATAACGAGGAGGAAGAAGTTGTAGTAGAAGAAGTAGTATTGCAAGAAAAGAAAGAAGAAGAAAAAAATATTAAATTATAATAATCTCGATATTGTTGCCTTAAAAAACGCCAGTAATTCACTATCACTTGCTCCTACCATACTTTCAGCCATTTCACCATTTACATAACTAACAAATGTTGGATATCCTCTTACTTTTAAAGCACTACAAATATCACTACCTTTATCCGCATCTACTATTACTACATCTACCAAATGTTTTACTTTTTCAAGTAAGTTATTGAATGTTGGTGCTATTCTTTTACAAGGACCACACCAAGTAGCTGTAAATTTAATTATTAATGGTTTATTTTTTGAAACCAACTCTTTTAATTCTGTTCTTTTTGTTAAATTATATGTATTTCCAGGCATATATATAATTTAAAATATTTTACTTTATATTTTTGTTTTACTAATTAACAAATTCTTCTAATTCTTCCAAATCTATATGTGGTAAATCCAGATGTGTTTCCCAAATATATTTACAAAATGCCCATACCATATTTGGACTTTCGTCATAAAAATGCGGAAATTTATCTTGAAGTTTATTACCTATATCTGGTATTAATGTAAGACTTTCTGGTGGTAATACATAAGACAATTGGACCTTTCTAGATACTGGTTTATTAGTGTTATCTTTTATCATTTTACTATCAAATCTTGGAATAAATCTAAATAAATCATTCAACAAAGGCGGATAATTATAATTATAACTCCAACGCCAATCTATGCATCCAATCGTATAATAATTCATTACCCATTCTAATCCTTCCATGTAATTTAAACAAACTTGCTTCTTAAAATAATTACTATCCGCGTTGTTAAATAACATTTCATAATATCGTTTCTGCCACATAGAACTATATGGATCAATATATTTTTCTATTGATCGATTTTTTATTGGAATACACAAATATCTATTTTTTTTATCTTCCTCTGTTTTACTTGGAAAAGAACGCTTTTCCCATTTATCTCGAATTTTATATTCATTTATTAGATTATTATACTCATTTTCGGCCAAAAATTTAACTAGTTTATACACATTTTTCCAACAAATTTTCGTTCCATCTGTTAGATTCATTTTTTCACTCTTATTAATATGTTTATATGCTTCCATCATTATATCAATTCCATTTGTCCTAATATTCATAGCTGGAAAATGAGGCAAAAAATCATTTCCCATAAAAAAACATAAGAATATATAATCATACAACTTGTTTGTTTCTTGTTTTGAACTTGGTTTTTTACCATTATTCATTTGTAGTATTATTTCTTGAGACAATAAAGGTATATCTAGTAAATAACTTTCATTTGGATTGATAGAACTATTGATTGACTTTACGAATTCTGGTGTTTCTCTATACAAATATATTTGCTTTGATATTCGTAAATGATTCAAACATAACATAATCAAGTCTGCATCTAAACCATATATAACTGTTACTTGTTCGGCATGTTTTTTTTCATAATCTCTAATATGTTGAAAAAGTTTATGTTCTCCTTCACCTGGTTCATCACTACCAGAAAATATAAATTTATTTATGTTATAACTTTTCTCTTTGCCCTTGTAATAATTACTGACACCATTATTTAATTTTTCCATAAAATTAGTTCCAGGAGTAATTGCGGTTTTATTCCACTCATTTTTCTCTCCAAACAAATTATTAAATATTTTTTTTTCCATCATCGATTTGTATCTTCTCGTTCGTTGTTGTTCTAATTTCGCAACTGGTGCTACACCATCAAATGCTATGAATACTTGGTTATTTGGTTTTATTTCATCAATATACGCGTCTAATTGCTTACAAACCCCAGATATCAAATCTTCTTCAAATTTTGCATCATTTTTATATTTTTCATAGTCTTTTGATATCATGCGTAATACATCATAAACTATTGAATTACTATCAAAATATAAATTATTTATCTCTTTTTTAAAGTTAAATAATTTTATTAACATATCTTTATGATTTCTTATCAAGTAGGAAAAATAACTTGGAACACCCATTTCATAATATTACCAACAACTATTTAAATCATATTTATTTATTTTATAAAAGATGATTTTCATTTCACCACCATTTGGTAATTATATTCATTTACCACACACTATGTCTATTAAAGGAAGTTATACATTAAATCATAGACCAGGACTTATTTCTCAAATTTTTAAAACACTTAGATATACAGATTATAAAGGACAGAAAATGTGGATCAATAAAATAGGACTTAGAAATCCTGGAATTCTATATGGATTAAAACATTACAATCCAAAAACCGATATTATTAGCATAGCTATCATGGAAAAAGAACAAATACAAAAATTTAATGAAATTATTCCAAAAGATACTAATCTTGAAATTAATGTTAGTTGTCCCAATACCGACAAACATATGATAAATGATGGAATACACGTATTTTTAAATCCAAAACGAAAATGGTGTATTGTAAAATTATCACCTATTACTGATCAAAAATTAATTGATAGTTATTACAAACAAGGGTTTCGTCAGTTTCACTGTAGTAATACCTTGCCTACACCTAATGGTGGAGCTAGCGGACCAATTTTAATAAAATATACTAGTGATTTAATATATTACATTAATAAAAATTATAAAGATGTTATTATTGTAGCCGGAGGTGGAATCTATAATTATAATGTCTTAGAAAATTATAAAAAAATGGGTGCTTCTTACTTTTCAGTAAGCACTTTATTTTTTTCACCAATTAAAACAATTGACTTTTTCTACAATTATTACAAGAAAATCTAACAAATTATTTAGTAATAATAATAATCCTATCAATATATACAAAGCAAAATGAAAAATCGTAAAATTAATAGTTCCTTAAAGAGGAAAATCAAAAAACAATCCTCTTCATATTCTATGATTTCACAAAAAGTCAAAAAATATCAAGAAATTATCCAAAATACAATTCTGTATATACAAAAATACAAAACTTTGGATATTATTGATGCTGGAGATCTAAATATTTGTATTCAAAATATGGAAAATTTATATGAAAGTTGTAAAAATGTATTACTACTTATTAAGGACAAGAAAAATGTTGATTTAAATGATGTAGCAAATAGACTTCAAATTATTAATAATGAACTATCTATTAATTTTAAGTCATATGGAACAGGAAATCTAAAAGACTTATTAGATATATGCATCGGTAATGATTATGTTAATAAATATTTTGTTAATAAACCTAAAGAAGGAATTTATAAGTTATTAGAAAAATATACACATCCTATTAGCTATAAAATTATGGACTGGAAAGAAAAAAATAGTTTTGAAAATAAAAAAATTAATCAAAAATTAGCAAAAAATAGAATTGTTGAGGATTTTATGCTAGTTGAAACAGCTGATAGCTTAGATTGTTTTGATTTAGCTAGAACAACAAAAAATTTTCAAACAAAAGTTTATGGTATTAAGATTTGCTTTCAAAATCCTATAAAACGAAAAACACTAATAGTTAGTGCTATTGTAGATGAAATGGTAATTGATTGTTTAAATGAAGAATTTATTGAGAAAAAAATCAATATCTTACTATTAGAAAAACCTAAAGATGATATTTTTCAAAATGAAGATTTTCTCAGATTTGTTAAGTCATTAACATTAAAACTTTTACTAGTTTATAACAATAAGGAATTGTATCAAAAATATACTGGTTATGTTTCACAAATTAATAGACTTAAAAAAAAGACTATTTCTCAGGTTGTAAAAGAATTCATATCCGATGATCTATTTGGCCAGAGAAAAACATTAATTCAATTACTAATGAAGTATAACGATTTAGAGCTTCAATACTTAGCATATTTATTATACGATCTGCTATCTAGTGAAACCAACGGTAATTTTGACACTTTGGACCAAACTGTTCTTTTCGATAGTCTTCCCTGGTCAATAAAAAAATATTTTAGAGATGCTATGACAAATACAGTTAAATATACAAAAAATTTAACTAATTTCGACACTAGCAAAATTCCTATAGAACAGCAAATTTGTTTAATGAAAGCAAATGATAGTATAAAAGAAAAAGCTATGTTAAAACTTAAAGAAGTAAAAGCTAAATCTGAAGATTCTGGATCAAAGGCCAGGCAATATTTGGAAGGCCTACTTAAAATACCGTTTGGTATTTACAAAAAAGAACATATATTATCAATAATGGACAATAATAATAATAATTTCGTTGAAATAATTAAGAATTTAAAATCAGATAATAATGATATCAATATTCCAACTAAAACTAAATATTCAATACTAGAAATAGAAAAATATTGTAATTATTTACAAAATTCATATATTGATTCTTTGAAAGACAAATATATTATTGAATTTTCTAAAACCTACTGTTCTGGAAAAAGAGATAATCTTATAAGTAATATATGTTACATAAATAGTGTAGTAAAAAAACACAATAAAAAAAAATATAAAATTCTTCATTCAGGAAAAAAAATTAACTATATGAAAACTCATATACAAAAAACTATCGAACTATTAATAAAAAAAAATGAAAAAGAAATTATTGATGAATTAATTGGAAAAACTAATTTAAAAATGCAATCACAACAAAATATTAAATTGATTAAATCTATTGAAAATATTAAAAAAGATTGGATTACCGTTAATCAAAGCATGACCCATATTACTAATATATTAGATAAATCTGTTTATGGACATAATAGAGCAAAAAGACAGATAGAAAGAGTTATTGGTCAGTGGATTACTGGTAAACAAAGTGGATATTGTTTTGGATTTGAAGGACCACCTGGTGTTGGTAAAACTTCTCTAGCAAGAAAAGGCCTTGCTAATTGTTTAAAAGATAAAGATGGAACAACTAGACCATTTTCTTTTATAGCTTTAGGTGGTTCTAGTAATGGTAGCACATTATCTGGTCATAATTATACTTATGTTGGATCTACTTGGGGAAGAATCGTTGATATACTAATGGAACAGAAATGTATGAATCCCATTATATTTATAGACGAATTAGATAAAGTAAGTAGAACTGAAAATGGTAAAGAAATTATTGGTATATTAACACACTTAATAGATCCTACTCAAAATGAAGGTTTCCAAGATAAATATTTTAATGGTATCGACATAGATATGAGCAAGGCCCTTTTCATATTCTCATATAATGATGTAAGTGCTATAGATAGAATTCTTTTAGACCGAATTCATAGAATTAAATTTGACCACTTAACTCTTTTTGATAAATTAGAGATCACAAATAAATATATACTACCAGAACTTTATGAAAAAATAGGATTAAATGATATTATTAAATTTGATAATCAGGTTGTTAAGTTTATAATTGAAAATTATACTAATGAATCTGGTGTAAGAAAACTGAAAGAAATATTATTTGAAGTTATTTCTGAAATTAATTTAGAAATTCTTAATCATGAAAATGGAGAGAAAAATATTCCAATTGTTATTACAAAAGAAGAAATCAAAAATAAATATTTGAAAGAAAGACATGAAATTATACATAAAAAAATACACAAACAAGCAAGTGTTGGTGTTATGAATGGATTATGGGCCAACGCTATGGGAATGGGTGGTATTATTCCAATTGAATGTTTCTTCTTACCTTCAAACAATTTTCTTGATTTTAAACTTACTGGACTTCAAGGTGATGTTATGAAAGAAAGTATGAACGTAGCCAAAACATTAGCTTGGAAATTAACTTCTAAAGCGAAAAAAACAAAACTTGTAAAAGAATTTGAAAAAACCAAATTACAAGGAATTCACATTCACTGTCCAGAAGGAGCAGTTCCAAAAGATGGACCTTCTGCTGGAACTGCTATTACAACAGCCATATACAGTTTATTAAATAATAAAATTATTAAAAAAGATGTAGCTATTACTGGAGAAATTAATTTACAAGGTTGCGTTACTGCTATCGGCGGACTAGAACTTAAGATTTTAGGAGGTATGAGAGCTGGTGTTAAAACCTTCATATTTCCTGAAGAAAATTTAAAAGATCATAAAAAGTTTATGGAAAAATATCAACCTAAAAATATTATTCCTAGCGACGTTAAATTTATTAGCGTAAATAATATTCAACAAGTTTTAAAAATTGTATTTGTATAATTATTTTAATATAATCTATTATTATATTAAGAATGGCATTAAGTTTTACACTAGATAATATTATGAAATTTTTTACCTATGTTTCTCCATTATTTATATCATCCTTTTTACTTATTCAATCCGCTATGGAATGGAATTTAAAAGGTTTGGTTTATTTAATTGGTGTTTGTTTAACCTATATATTTGGCATTCTATTAAAAACTATGTTCTGGCAGTTAGATGGAAGAAGAATTGGAGGAAAATGGTCTAGAAGACCATTTAGAATTAATACTCCGGGTATGCCTGGTCATACCAACCAAGCTATGCCAGATTATTGTTCAGTATTTGAAGGACCTTTTCATAATAGCACTCTTAGCGCTATTGCTACTCCTTCTTTAAATGCTATGTTTCATTTCTTCACTTTTATTTATATTACTCTTGCAGTTGGATTTAATCCATATAAACCTCCTGGAGGAATTGCATTTGTTATATTATTAGGAATTACAGCCATAGCTAATCTTTCCTTCAGATATATATTGATGTGTGATGATTTTAAATCTATCGCCATAGGAGGTGTTTTTGGGTTAATCCTTGGTGGATTATGGTTTGCTGCGGTTAAAGCTACAAGACCAGATTGGTTATTTTATGGTGATGAAAAACAAACTAAAAAATGTAAATTAGGCACAACTAAATTTAAATGCACTTATGAATAATTATAGTAAATTATTTATGTAAAATTTCCAAAATTTTATCGTTGATTCTCTTGTTTTATTTTTTATCCAGTCATCAAAATGACGTCTTCCAATATAAGATACAAAAAAACGACTCATAAAAAGTTCTAAAATTTTATTTAAATTAGCACTTTTGTATTTATACAAAACTACATTGTTCATTTTTGATTTTCCTGTTTTTACATTTACATCATTATGAAAGACAAATAACGTATTAATTAATTTTTCTTTTGTATTTATTTTAAATATCGATATACTATTTACATAGTTAACAGCATGTTGTTTACAATATGGACAAGGAAGACTAGAACATATTTCTTTTATAAAATTCCAAACTATTGCATAATGTTTTTTATATTTTTCTTCATTTACCTTTTCTGCTAAACTATGAAATAATATCCATGTTGGAGTGCCCCAATATGATTTTGTTCCCATCTCATTTGTATTTTTTTTAGCTTTATTCCGTGGAATAACTAATCTATTTTGATTAAATTTATTTACATTTATATTTTTTTTATTACTTTCTTCATTATTTTTTTTGCGAGTGCTCCACATATTACCTATATTTAAAGACATACTATAAAAAATATAAAGAGAATAATTTATTATAACTAAATGGATGATACTAATAGTTTTAATCAAGAATTAATGAAAATGCTTTTGGAAGAAGAAAATAACGGTGATGATACCTGTTTGATATCTGGTTACACATTAGAAGAAAATCATATCAAACTCGAATGTAATCATAAATTTAATTATAAACATATTTATAATGAAGTGCATAAACAAAAAACTGAACCATGGCACAGCGAAGTTAATAAAGTAAGAAACAATCAATTAAAATGTCCCTATTGTAGAAATATTCAAAATGGCATACTGCCATACAGAGATAACTTTCCTAAAATTAGATATGTTAATTGGCCTCCATCTTTAATGATGCTTCCCAATAAATGTATTTATACATTTTCCTCTGGTAAAAGGAAAGGAATGTCTTGTCTAAAAAAATGTAATGGTAAATACTGCTTATCACACACTAGAATTATGGAAAGAAGAGAAAAGAAAAAATTGGAGAAAGAACAAAAAAAACTAGAGAAAGAAAAGGAAAAATTAGAAAAAGAAAAGAAAAAATTGGAAAAAAAACAGAAAAAGAAATCAGCCTCTATTGGAGGAATTGCTGTTGTAAATTGGAAAAAAATAGAACAAAAATTTAATACTAATGATACAAGTATTGTTCCTCATGCTGCAAATGCAATAGCATTTTCCAACGTTCAAATGGAACAGATTATGAATGTTACTAAATCAACACCTATACCTATCGTTGTTACTTGTTCTTACATATTTAAAAAGGGAAAACATAAAGGAGAAACATGTCAGTGTAAAAAAATACATAAAGATGGTCTATGTAAATTTCACTATAAAAAACATCTTAAATCTATAGAAAAGAAAAAAATACAATTGCAAAAAATTAGTCAAAATATTAAAATAAAATCTGTAAATTTTAATCAAAATCAAAATACGATCATAACTATTTAGACTAATTTATTTTATTAATTATTATTTACATAATCAATTTAAATAATTTATAAGTATTTATATAATATGAGTCAAGAAACCCAAAATGCCCTACTTCAAAATGTTAAATCATGGCTTACTATTGATAACGAAATTAGAGCCTTACAGAAAGAAATTAAAGAACGCAGAAAAATGAAAAAACAACTTACAACTGATCTTATGAGCACTATGAAATCTAATGATATTGATGCACTTAATGTTCCTGATGGGGAATTAATTTATAATAAAACTAAAACCAAAGCACCTTTAAGTAAAAAACATCTACTATCTTCATTAACTCAATACTTCAAAGGTGATAAAAGAATGATTGAAGAATTAAGTAAATTTATTATGGAAACACGTGCTGAAAAAGAAAAAGAAAGTATTAGAAGAAAAATAAAAAAAAAATAAAAATTAACTTAAATTAAAAATAGTTATTTAATATATATAAATGAACATATCTATTAAACATACAGAACCAGCTACATTTAAACCCATAGAAAATGATTTAATTACAATTAAATATAATAAAAAAGATGATTTCTTCCCTGATAACTATTATAAATACAACTTAAATGGTATTTTGAAAACCGATTTTAAACAACTACAAATTACACCAAAAACCTTCATTTATGCTTGTTGCTTCAGAGTTGTAATAAGTAAACCTAATAAAATAATACAAAATCCATTTTTAGAATTTTTACTATATAAATATCCACCTTCTTCATCATCTTATAGTAACTTATGTGTTTTTCCATTTAGAATACTAGGAAAAGATAGTTTAAATGAAACAAAAAGAAAATTAATGAATGACCTTAACTACAAAAATATTGATTGTTTAGGTTATATTCAAAATAGTAAAGGTGTCTTTCTCTTTTTTGAAATTCCTTACCAAAACTACAAAATTAATTTGTTAAAAAAAAATTCTCAATTATGGTGGACAACTATTCATGAAATTTGTAACTTACGAAAAATATTAAATTTTCCTATTCATCAATCAGTTAGTAAATTATTCTTTAATAATAACCAATTAATATATCTAAAAAATAAAAACAGTGTAAATATTCAAATACCTACCGTTGGTTATTATACTGAAAGCAAGGAATTACTACCATTTATTTCTATAATGGGTATAAAAGCCTCTTCGAGAAGAACATTTGGACCTTATTATTATTTTACTAATTATAATGAAGCATTTAGAGGTGCTTGGTCTAGTAATTATAAAAAGAGAAAAATAGAAAACAAAATTATTACTGATGAAAATGGACTACTTAAATCTTCTGGATTTGTTAGATTTGCTATTTTTACTGGAAATCCTAGAGTACCCTTGTATAGAAAAACAGACCCTTTTTATGAATATATTGCTAATTTAGATACTAGTGATGATAGAAAAATTAAACAAATGAAAACTATTAAATGGGCTAAAAAATATGACTCTATCATTATTAGTAATTTTAAATTTAAAAATATATCTGGATATTACCAAACAAATACCAAGTATATTATAAAATCTTTTGATAGTTTTACTTCATTAAGTTATCATTTTATAGAAAAAAAATCACTTAAACCAGTATGGGACCCTTTTTACACCAAATATAAGATATTATAATATTGATATTTATTATATGAATAAATATTTAATAATTTTACTAGCATTTTTTTTTATTAATGGGTTAGGTTCTCTTACTACTTATTTGGTTCCTAGCATACCAAAAAATAAAGTGCTTCCTATTATATTATGGTTAAATATGCTTCTATTTTTAGCACTATTCTTACCTTCAAGAGTAGCAAGTTTTTTATCTATTTAAGTTCATTTCAAAAATATATTAAAAATTGATTTTAATATATATGCATAAAATTTACTATACTATTGCTATTATGGAAAAACGAATCTCTTCCAAAACTCGTTTATATTTTCAAAACTTCAAGGATGTATTAAAAGATAAAATTGTAAAAGACGCAAAAATGAACCCAGAAGATATGAATGATCTAGTTCGGTTTATTTATGATTATCCACAGTGCACATTTTTACCACAAGATTTTCAAAAAAGAAAGCGTGTAAAAAATATTGTTCCCTTCTTTGAAAGATGTTGTGCTCTTAGAGCTAATGGTGAACAGTGTACCAGACGTAAAAAAAACCATCCTAAATTTTGTGGAACACACGTTAAAGGAATTCCACATGGAGAAATTACACAAACCGAAAAACCAAAAACACATACAAAAAAAACTTGTTGGGCTCAAGAAATTAAAGGAATAATTTACTACATCGATGAAGAGGGTAATGTTTATGATACGGATGATATATTAGGCCAAACAGTTAATCCTAGAGTTATTGCGAAATACGTAAAAACTGGTGACGCTTACAATATTCCAGCATTCTTCAAATAATTTATAATTTACTTAACTAATAAATTATTTTTCTCTAATTATCATCTTTTTTTTTTGGTAAAGCATCTTTTGGTATATTATTTTTTAAACAAGTTGATATAAATGTTACAGTTGGCTTACAATCATATATTGTGCCTACATATACTCCCAATCCAAAACCCATCATAAACTGCCACATATATAATAGCATTAGATTAAAGTTAAACAACCTAGTAATATTGATAAACTTGTTCCTACATGCCAGAAAGCGTGTAGTTGATAATTTTTTGTATAACTACAGTAAAACTGATCTAAAAACCAAAGAACCATAGAAACTACAAAAACACCTGCATATGATTGGATTAATAATTTCTCTTTAATATTTTTATAAGATTTATTTGATAGTAAATAAATATATAGTTGTAATCCTAGAAATAATAATACGAAAAAATGAAATTTTACCAAGATAAAATAACTACCAATTAAACATACAAAATAAAGATAATTTGTTGTTTTGTTTTTTCGTCTTCGTAATTCTACAATCACATCATAACTAAAACTCAACATACCACATTCATCTATCCACTGTCCATATTTTCTCAAAGTTCCATGTAATAACATAGTGCCTACTCCTAAAAATAATATGCTATTTGAAATCTTTTTTAATTTTTTAAAATTTCTTAAAATTAAGCCTACTA